>SDBV01002050.1_pt1 | contig 30198 bp, 22 predicted proteins | sample 2277081 | NCBI WGS metagenome assembly SDBV01 (sample SAMN10402039, study PRJNA504765) | marine sediment metagenome | isolation source: marine sediment core GS10_PC15, 223 cmbsf | place: Arctic Ocean: Southern Knipovich Ridge | collected 2010
TAAAAGTAAAGTGGATTTTGAGCCGAAGGCTCAAAATAGTCGTTAGTATTTTGTGAATAGTATTTAGCAAGTTGAAGACACGAAAAGGCACAGAAGACACAAAAAAATTGGCCACCCTTCGACGTTGCTCAAGGCAGGCAGGGCAGGCAGGGCAGGCAGGGCAGGCAGGGCAGGCAGGGCAGGCAGGACAGGCAGGGTAAACTCCGATAAGAAGAACACGAAAGGCTCAGAAGGCAGAGGGCAGAAGACGGAGTTTTGAGTTGTTTTTTTCTCCCGCAAAGGCGCCAAGGCGCAAAGGAAAAGGTGAAAAGTAACGACTTATTTAGACACAGATTAACACAGGATTAACACGGAAAATTGCTGGCTGGTGTGCCGGCTTGGCGGCCTTTACAAATTCTGTTCTCAAAGCAAGCTTTTCGACAGTATGTAGTCTTGGGCCGCTGGGCCATCGTGATGGCCCATTGATAAATCAATTGGCCGACCAAAAAGAAGTTGGTTTTGGGGATAAAAGAAGCTGGAATGTTGTTGATACCTATGGTATAAATTTAATTGATTTTTGTACTATACTTGACCCAGTTTTGACAGTGGATTGCAGGAGAAAAGATAAGGATAATTAGCCACAGATGAACACTGATGACACAGATTTGATATTTTATGGCTGGGAAAGAAAAGAGTGTGAAAAAAGGTACCGGACACCTTTAATTCCCTTGGGAAAGAAAAGAGTGTGAAAAAAGGTACCGGACACCTTTAATTCCCCCGGACACCTTTAATTCCCCTTTAATTCCTGGACACCTTTAATTCCTTTGAGCTCGTCGAAGGGAGAGAGTTGTCGTTAGGTGCTTTTTGGTTTGATAAAGAGGGCGGGGTTGGATAGTATATGGTCAAATTTACGATGTTATCCGGAAACCATTTGGATAGAATTTAATTGGAGGATTTCGAATGGAAGAATATCTGAAGTCCACTCGCACGCTCCATAGATTACTCATCACAGTTTCAGTAATCTTTCTCGCGTTTGCATTAGCCCCAAATCAACTGAAAGAAGTGCAGAACGCGCTTGATGAGTTGGACCTAATAAGGCGTATCCCTTATCGCCAGTATGTTAAGTTTGTAGACGGAGCCAACAAAGAGCAATTTCGCACAAATGTAAAAGCTTTGCATTTTCCAGTATCTGAAAACGCAAGGCTGATTCGACCCTTTTATTGCATGCTGCCTGGGCCTGAAGCCACCCTTAACGATCATCGTCTTTTCTTTGAAGCTCCAACGCCAGTTGCCTATTTTGTGCCTGAATATTTAAAAGATCCTACGCGGCTTTTTGAGTTTATAGAATTGAATAAAAAAAATAATATAAAGGAACTTATTTCCATAGAGCTTAAATACCCAGACATTAAGTTTCTGCAATATGGACCAAACCGAGTTGAGATAAAGGAACTCCTAAGCAGATTGCCACAAAAGGGCGACAATGTATACGCTTTATATGAGTTTTCTTACAAAGACAGTCCTGATGCCAGTGGCTCCATATCTCTTGACTGTTACGTCTATGAGACGAAAACGTCAAGGCATTCATACCCCTTCTTCTGGCTTCAGCAACTTCCAAGTGAATTTCATGAATTGATTATTACCTCGGGAGTAGACAAGAAAGTGTTTATTTCAACATCGTTTCTGCTCTACCAGAATATCCAGAGCTGGGTTTCATGCACATTTCCGCGGCTTCAGAAGGTCTGGGATCACGTAGCTGGCAGAACTTTGGCGGAAGCCACAGTGTACCTTAAAAGAGAAATCGCTTTTAAGCGTCGAAATCTTACCTTGCTTGGAATCACCTTCGATGCACAGCTAGCCGTGTGGGCAGGCCTTGTTGGCATGCTCGGCATAATTCTTTTTTTGGCTATCTATTTGGCTCGGCTCGTGGGGATGGTCAATGGAAGAGAAGAAGAAATCAGGCTCTTTCCCTGGATACCTCTTTTCCCTGGAATGTCGAGTCGCTGCGTTTCTATTATTACTAATATTGCCCTACCCATTTGTGCAAGTTTCTTCCTGGTCGTGAGAGTTTATGATCATGATAAAGCTGCAACGTGGCTTGGGCCGGTGTTCTTGGTGCTCACGTTCATATGCTCAATTTTAGTGGAGATAGAGGCAGCAGTAATACGTAGTAAGCTTTCCAAAAAGAACAGCTAGTGTTCTGTCTCGCATAATATGATGTCGTGCAGGCTTTTTTGTCGATATATCTAAAAACGATATTTTGGCAAGGAGACTGTTATGGCAAATGCGGGGTTGGATTTATTAAATGATTCCGCGTGTGCAAACAAGTTCCCGTTGGTTCTTCAATACCTGTCCTGAGTACAACGAAGGATTTATCCGCCCCCATAAGGGGTAAACTCCGGCGGACTCGGCCAATCTCTTTTATTAAATGATTCCGGGACTTGGAAAATACACTGGACACCTTTAATTCTCCTCACTTTGTGATTTTTTCTATAGCTTCTATGCCCTTGATTGTTTTTAAGTCTCCTGAACTCATATTAGAAACATTTGCAACTACTCTTAAAGCATTTGTATAATCCCTTAATGCCCAATCTTCCTCGATAGCCTTTTTCTCAATAAGAGGTACTATTGAAGGACCAATCTTAAATTTCCATTCTTTGCCTACCCTACTTTCAACAATTACTCTAATTGCATAATATGCTTTAATACCACATTTATCTGCATTTTCATAGTGCTCAGATTCATGTTGCATATCATAGTTTGTTTTATCTATCTCTCCCGTCATCCTACTAAGATACCTGTCGACTTCAAGAAATGTCGCTTTATCCTTAAACAGAAATAATTGTGCAGACTGCTTGACTATTTGATTGTGTTGTTTCCGAAGAAATGTTTTGAAGTCAATATCCTTGAATACTAATTTGTTTACATAATTAATATCAGGTTCTATTTCTGCCCTCTTTTTAGCTTCTATAATTCTCTTCATGTGCCCTTTTATTGTATATTCTTCAGCGTTCTCCAAAAAATATTCTTCGGGAATTTCAGGTAATTTTGTCATTTTTAATATTGAACAACCTCCACTTACAACCATAATTAACAAAATAATTGCTACTATGGTTAAACTTAAAATGTTTTTCGTGATCATATACACTCTACACATTTTTCTAATTAAATTCAATTGTACCATCTTGGTGAAACAAAGGAACACCACGTATAATGATATTTATAACACCTTCATCAAGTGAATCGTCAAACTTGCCGGTAAAGCCAGTTTTTACATAAAGCGAAAGAATCTTATGCAGCTGTTCCGCCATTAACCTTAAATTTTCATTCACCTTTATTTGGGGACTGATTACACTGGTTCCAAATGCGGTTCCGGTGCTCCCCCTCCTTGTATTAATGCCCGCCTCTTTAAATATATCGATTAAATCAGAGACAACTTTTTTGCCCCCATTATTTGTATTCATATCACTTATGATAATTTCTTTCGGTTTTTTTATTTGCCTTAAACTATCGATAAGTTGTTGACGCAAAATAGGTGATAAAGGTTTATAGATATCTTTTAGAGCTATTTCTTTCAGATTTTCATCTCTCTGTGCTAATTCTTTTCTTAAAGTTTTATTCTGTGCAAGAAGCTCATCTTTGCCAGCAATAAGTTCTTTATTTTGTTCAGTTAGTTTTTCTGTTTGGGTAGTGGCTACTTGTTCTTTTTTTTGGTCTACCCTTTTACTATAGTGTCGATAGCCAATTGTACCAAGGCATGTGAGTATCATTCCCACTACAAGAATATAAGAAAATAAATTTTGTAATATTGCTGGGTTCATTCTGCTGTCTTGTTTAAAAACAAAAAATTCATGGTTAAACAAACGATTCCATCTTGGTTTCACAACTTGTTTCTGTCTGGTCATGGAGTAGTTCGACGCAACCCACAGGGCAAGCTGGCTAAGTATTATAATTGATTGTTAATAGTTTTTCTAATTTTTTTCTTACCCACGCACCAAAATTTCTTTTTGGTGCGGGACTTCGCTCAAAGGAAACTGTCGATTTTCGCTACGCAGATGATTAATAGCGGATAGCATTTAGCGTGCAGGGTATAGATTGCCATGTCGCTTCGCTCGGCGCAATGACGGTTAACAAAAAGCGGCTGCGAGTGGAAGGGTAAAAAAACAACCCCCTGCGGTGCAGGGGGCTAAAAGCCGGCGCAAAAAAGGGTCCCGGCCTGAGCCATCGGCCGGGACATATAGTATTATAGATTCACTATTGTAAGGTTGAGTCTGCTACGAAGAAGCTTCTACTCTCTGGTACGGAACGTCTCTGAAGAAATCCTGGTAGTCAACTATATATTTGACGATGTCTTTTCTGGTGATGATTCCGACCAGTTTGTCATCGTATGTTATCGGGACCCTGCGAAAATGATGCCTGATTAGAAAGTCGCAGACGTCAATCAAATTGTCGTCCTGGTCAAAGCTGTAGACGGGTGTGGTCATAAAGTCCTCAACGGTGGCGGGGTTTTCTTCGACATCGTGTAGTAATTCCAGAACGTCTTTTTCTGAAATAATACCAGCGAGAGTCATATCATCATTGATGACCGGCATGCCGGTAATGTCGTTGTCGACCATCATTTGCAAGGCAGTATTTATTGGTGTGTGCTTCTTGACACTGAGTACATCGGCTGTCATAACTGTTCTTATTTCGAACATTTGGTCCTCCTCTTTCCGGCTTTAATCTAAAGAATGTATTTCTGGTATTAACCCTCGGCGATAATTATTAACACCCATATAGAATATAAATAATAAAGCCGGGCCAACCAAATAGAAGTGTGGTACAAAATCCGGGAATTTTCTGCGTCCGATAGAATGGCTTGTTCGCTACCAGGACAAGGGGTTATATTGGGATTATCGTCAGAATTATTGCTATTATGCCAGGAGTCGAACAAAAAGGGTGTATGGCGGTATGAAATATTCGGGGGCTGAAAGGCAGGCTGTGTGAGAGTTTTTTCTGGCTTTTATAATGTCTTTTTATTGCAGCAGTTATCAGCTTTTTTGATAGTAGATAGTAGAAAGTAGACCGCAGTAGAGGCTTTGCGGTGTTTTGTGCCTCTTCGTGGGCGAGTTAAATATGTTTCTTTCTACTTTCAACTCACTGATTTCTACTGCTCTGTGTGTGAGAGTTTTTTCTGACAAAAAATCTCACACACAAGGCAGGTTGCATAGCTGGGGCAAATATGATATAAACCGGCAGGAAAATAGAATACCGAGAATGTGTGAGACTGGAGTAGATGGAAACAGCAGAATTAAAATCAGCTATCAACGAACTGTCGGCCCGGATTGAAAAAATTCGGGACTGGCTTTGACTTGTCCACTAAGAAATCACAACTGGGTACGCTGGAAGAAAAGATGTCCCAGGCGGGTTTTTGGGACAAACCGGAAGCGGCGCAAAAAATCGTATCTGAATTAAGCGCACTTAAATCAATGATTGAGCCGGTAGAGGAGACTTTGGCAGGTGTTGGTGATTTAGCGGATCTTTTCGAGATGGCGGCGGCTGAATCAGACCAGCAGACGCTTGAAAGCCTGGAAGAAGATATGGAGGGACTGAAAAAAAAGTGCGCACAGATTGAATTGCAGGGGTTGTTGAGTCGGCCTGAAGATAGGAAAAACTGTTTTTTCAGTATTCATGCCGGTGCCGGCGGGACGGAGAGTTGTGACTGGGCGAATATGCTGCTTAGAATGTATACTCGGCATTTCGAAAGAAATAAATACAAGTTCGAGGAGTTCGATATTACGCCGGGCGAAGAGACGGGAATTCGGTCTATTACGCTTCGGGTAAGCGGGCCTTTCGCGTTCGGCAGGCTTTCCTGTGAAATCGGGGTGCATCGGCTGGTACGGATAAGTCCGTTCGATTCACAGAAGCGCAGGCATACGAGCTTTGCGGCGGTGGACTGCGTTCCCGAATTTGATGACGATATAGAAGTTGAAATAAAAGACGGGGACCTTAGAATAGATTTTTATCGTGCCAGTGGTGCAGGGGGGCAGCACGTAAATAAGACGAGTTCGGCGGTGCGTATAACTCATATGCCCAGCGGTATTGTGGTTCAGTGTCAGAATGAAAGGAGCCAGCACAAGAACAAGGCCTCTGCGCTGAAGGTGCTGAAAGCAAGGCTGTATATGCTCGAGCAGCGCAAACGCGATGAGCAGGTAGCGAAGCTGTATGGTGATAAGGGCGAGATAGCCTGGGGGAGCCAGATACGAAGCTATGTGATGCAGCCTTACCAGATGGTCAAAGACCACCGGACCGATTTTCAGACGGGTAATGTGACGGCAGTTCTCGACGGAGAGCTTGACGGGTTTATCGAAAGTTACCTGAGATACAGGGCTAAAAACCGGTAAATGATTAATGATTAGTGATTAATGATTAGTAGAGGAAAATAAAGGTAAAGGACTATGAAAGAGATTATAAATGTCGAAGTTAGAACACGGAAGACTGAATTAAGCAAATGTGAAACAGATGTGCTGGCGGTAGGGATGTTGTCTGGTGTTACGAGATTAGACAAAACTGTCAGGGAACTTGACAGCAAGCTCGACGGCGCGATTGAGAAGCTGATTGAACTCGGAGATTTCAAGGGCAAGGAAGGCAGCAGTGAGATTATTTACGGCAACGAGCAAATAGGAGCCAAGCGGGTGCTGCTTGTCGGGCTTGGCGAAAAGAAGAAAGCAACTCTGGATACGATTCGCAAGGCGGCAGCGGCGGCAGCAAACAAGGCTGTGTCACTGAAGTCGAAAAGTATTGCCATGGCATTGCATCAGCAGATGGGAAGGAAGTTTGATGCTAAAAAGGTTGGGCAGGCTATTGCCGAGGGCGCGTACTTTGGCAGCTACAGGTATGATGAGTTTGTGACCGAAAGTGAGAATGGCAGAGCAAAGTCGCTGGCGGTTGAGGTGATTGATTTTGATGCAGCTGCTGTCAGAAAGGTGGATAAAGGGGTAAAGATTGGCAGCGTTATCGGCCGGGCGCAATCTTTTGGCAGGACGATAGCAAACCGGCCCGGTAATGTGATAAATCCGCCGGCCCTTGCGGCGGTTGCGAAAAAAATGGCAAAAGAAACGACCGGGCTTAGCTGTACGGTTTTTGACGAGAAAGAGTTAGAGCAGAAAAAGATGGGCGGTATCCTGGCGGTTGGCGGAGGTTCGGCTTCCAAGCCCAGACTTATCATTTTGAAATACAGTCCCTCAGGGAAACGAAGCGCTAAACTTCCTACGGTGGGACTTGTGGGCAAAGCTGTTACCTTCGATGCGGGTGGTATCAACGTCAAGCCGGCAATGGGGATGCAGGATATGAAGTTTGACAAGTCTGGCGGAGTCGCGGTGTTGGCGACGATGAAAGCGGTGGCGGAATTAGGTTTGCCGCTGAATGTTTATGGGATAATCCCTTCGGCGGAGAATATGCCGAGCGGCGGCAGCTATAGGCCCGGTGATATTATTACAACGTTCAGTGGCAAGACCGTTGAGGTACAAAATACCGACGCTGAAGGGAGAATTATTCTTTGCGATGCGCTGCATTATGCGGTTAGCCAAAAGTGTGATATTATTGTGGATATCGCGACATTGACTGGGGCGTGCATGGTTGCTCTTGGCAGGTATTATGCCGGCTTGATGGGTAATGATGAGAAGATGATAAAACAGTTGCAAAAAACGGGCCAGGCCAGCGGTGAGAAGGTCTGGCCTATGCCGAGCGGTGATGAGTACGCAGAAGAGATGAAAAGCAAGATAGCAGATTTGAAGAATATCGGCAGCAAATGGGGTGGTGCGTGCACCGCGGCAGCCTTTTTGGGCCAATTTGTGGGAGAGGTGAAGTGGGCCCATATTGATATGGATGGAGATATGTTTGGAGGTGGTGAGGCATTCGAGCGTGCGGGTTCGAGGGGGTTCGGTGTGCGGCTGTTGACGAGTTATCTTATGCAACTGGCAGAAAAGTGAAAAAAACTAGAAATTTTAGAAGAGATTAGATAATGGATAAAAGAAGTGATAAAGAAGTCGATGTTGCGAGGATTGAAAAGGCTGTCCATGAGATTTTGGTGGCTGTTGGCGAAGATACAGAGCGCGAGGGGCTAAAAGACACCCCGGCGAGAGTGGCAAGGATGTATGCTGAGTTATTGGCTGGCATGCGTCAGGACCCTAAAAAGCATCTTAAAAGCGTCTTTACCGAGAAGTACAACGAAATTGTCCTGCTGCGTGACATCCCGTTCTACAGTATCTGCGAGCATCATTTGATGCCGTTTATCGGTTCGGCTCATGTGGCTTATCTTCCGTCAGGAGCGGTTCTTGGGATCAGTAAGTTGGCGCGTATTGTGGATTGCTTTGCGCGACGATTGCAGGTTCAGGAACGGCTAACAAACCAGATAACTGATTTTATAATGGACAGTTTAAAACCTAAGGGTGTGGCGGTAGTACTCGAGGCGGCGCATAGCTGTATGACCATTCGAGGGATAAAAAAGCCGGGCTCTGTGATGGTAACGTCGGCACTTCGAGGGATATTTATTCGTGACTCGAGAAGCCGAAGCGAAGTTTTGAGCCTTATGCACAATAATAAGTAACTCAAACTGACCGTCCCTAAGGGACGGGTCAGTTTGAGAGTCGATAGTATTTAGTGAATAGTCGTTAGGGCGTGGAAGCCGACTTTGTCGGCAATAGATTTAACGTATTCTATAGCAAGAGGTTAAGCAGAATTTATACTGCAAATTAGGTAAGTTCGAGTATTTATTTGTTTAACCATATTAAATTTATGCATAAACTGGTCAGGGGAGTTCGATTTTCGGTAAACCCTTTTTTAGCGAGGGATGTTGAGGGGTTTAATTCATTTGCATCCAAGCCGGCAGGAGAGGGGTTGGCGTTATTTTTCGAATTATCCATCGGTTTGGTCGGGGCGGTGGATGAGGCTACAGGATTTGTCGTTAATGTAGTAGAGATCGACAAGAATGTTCGCAGGTATGTTGTGCCGATTTTCGCGGAACGTATAAGGCAGGATTTTCGTAGTGGGCAACATATCGGCTTTTCAGAAGTAGGTGAACTTTTAGGATTGGCTCGTGAGCAATTGGCGGATAAATTCGCCAAGTCGATGTTAAGCGAGTTGAGTTTAAGGGTTAATCCTTTCAGAAAGGTTGCTATTGATTGTGAGGATTACAGAATGATTTATTTTAGCGAGAAATTTGAGTTTGCGGCGATGCATAAGCTGTGGAATGACGAATTTTCCCGGGAGCATAATTTAAGTGTTTTTGGTAAATGCGCAAATCCAGCCGGCCATGGGCATAACTATACACTTGAAGTGACAGTAAAAACACCTACAGACAAGGACAATTTTTGTGTCGGTGATTTCGAACGGGTAGTGGATGAAGGATTTATAAAACTGGTTGACCATAAGAACCTGAATGTCGATGTGGCTGGATTCAGCAGTATCAATCCTACGGTTGAGAATATTGCGACTTTTGCGTGGGAGAGCCTGGTCGATAAATTCGGCGAGTCAAGTCTGCACTGTGTTACAGTGTGGGAAACCGATAAGACCTGTTGTTCATATTACGGCTAATAGCTAAAAGCTAAGGAGCCAGTTTTCTACAAAGGCCTTCAAGTCAGAATAGTCGATGATATTGTCGGCATTAGAATCCAACCCTGTGTCGCCGCCGACATCAAGCCAATGTAATGCCAAGAGTGAGAAGTCCGCAAAGTCAATTGAGGCTGAGGCGTTTGCGTCGCCAAATAATCTGTGAAATTCTATCGTATAGAATCCGTCTTCAGGGTCCTGGTCGTCGTCAAGCAACGTTCGGCCGTCAGCGTCAGTAATTGTGTCACAAGACAGTTTTAGTTGGTAGGTGTCATCGGGCAGAGAATCTTCGAAATAGGAGTCTTGGTCTATATCGAACTCCAAAGTCAAGCAGTAAGAAGGTTTGTCGTATGTAAGCCCTATTTGGTTTGCGTTGAAAGTTGTGCCGTGGGTTGTTCCTGCCAGGACAATGTCATCGAATGTTATATTATTTACATCTTCACTGAATGTTATGGCAATATCAAAGATATTGGACCGCTGTATGGGGCCATCGCCAATTTCTACAGAGGAGACATACAGGCCTGGGTCGGCTGTGCCCTCGACTTCAAGTTCCATTATAGTTGTGAAATTATCGCCTCCGCCAGGTGTTCCAATAATCCGTATGGCATTGCCAATGGTTGGTGCAAAATCAAAGGTGATATTCTGATACATTTTGTAGCGGTCAAGGGTCGGTGTCATTTCAAGATTAGCGGGTTCGGCAAAAACGCCATCGCGTAATACTTGTAGCGTGAGATTTTCAAAGAAGCCTCCTCTGGTGTTGTTGTCTATATGATAAATGTTGCCATTTTTCCAAACGATGTCACCCTCATAGAACGTAAGCTTATTGAATTTAACAAGTTGAGAGAAATCAAGTTGGTACCAGTCGAGAAGGGGCCGAGCACCCGGATCGGAGAGATAACTGTAATATGGCCTGTGTCCGTTGTATGAGTTGTCTGTTATGCCATCGATGATTGCGTCGAGGTTTCGGCGGTCATTGGTGCCGATATGGTATTCGACAGCCGCTTTTGTTGTAACGTTAATTCCTAAGTTTATTGCCTCTGCGACCAGTCCGGCTGGTCCATTTGGGTCGGGCTTTTCGAGTGCCGGTGTTATGGGGCAAGGCTGTGGTATGTGGTATAAATTCGGGTCAATGGCGTCGGTATAACCATAGTCATTTAGGTCAAGATAATTATTGGGGTCGAGGATATTTTCTACAGCGAGATTGGCCAATCGCTGTGCGATATTGGTTATGGAGTCATATTGTGGGCGATACAGATTTGGGTTCGGCACGTATGGTCTGTATACATTTTTGTAAATATCGCTGTAATTTGCATCAGGAGCATTAGGGTCAAGTTCGTTTGCATCAGGCAGGCCGCTGAAGCCATCAATAATACCGATGAGCCCGGCGGCAGTTGCAGGGTTGCAGTCGCAGTCCCATCCGGCCAGAACACCTATCTGGACGGTCTGTTTGAAATCGCCTTGGCCATAAAGTATGGCCAGGACTGTGGCTCCGGTGTTGACAGTAGATTCAATCCAATAGTAGTAACGGCCATAGGCGTAGGCGCCCTGATAATAATCATATAATTTTTCTCGTGTCTGACGCCAGTCCAGGTTACCATCGTTAGCGTCCTCGGTATACCAGTTCAGTACATCAGTTATGACCTCGTGAGTTCTGCTGGTCGTTGGTATGGCATTTAAGCCTTCGGTAACCAGCGTCACAACATTCGGTTCAAAAAAGGCATTTGCATATATTGCGGTATAGAATTGCGCGGCATGAACGGGGAAACCTTCGTTGGTGACAAGAGCGAATCTTTGCGCCAGTTCGATTGCCCGCTGAGGCATGCCCGGGCAGATGGCTCCAAGGGTCTCAGTAGTTATCTGCGAATCAATAGAGTACCAGTGCTCGTTGTAGGTTCTGCTTCCTGTTTCTGGCGGTGTGAATCCATCTGTCATCAGGTACCAAGCCTGTTTGTTTGCGATGTATATTCCAGAAAGGGAAACATGGGTAAGCCACTGGTCGGTAATTTGCTGTGAATTACAATCAAGGCTGTTAGTTTCGAGTATATGCAGGTCAACATATTCAATGTCGGTGTCATCGTCGGCGTCCCAGAAATTCGGGTCATTTAAGTCGGAGGGGTTTGGAACCCTGATTACCCATGGCACAGAAGATGCGGGATTTGGGGTGCTTGAGTAATCTCCTTCGGTTTCTCTGCCAGCCATATTACCTATGAGTTGGGCAAGCCACATTCCATGAATCTTGTCGTGAAGGGTGTTTATATGAATAGTTTCTTCGGCATTGGCCGGGGGAATCAGGAATACGGCTATCAATAGTGAAAAAAGAATTCCAACTTTATAATGCGATAGACACACTTTTGGGACCTCCTCGGTATGTCATTGTAGCTTAAAAGCTGTGATAAGTCAAGGTAAGTTTGGTGCCGGTTAACTGTCGGGCGTGGGTTAAAATTAGTTTGGGTATTTCGAGGGAAAGGCCGATAAAAAGGGCTCTCTCGGCATTAGAGTCGCAGCCAAACTTAGAAAACAGGTTTTGAGCGAGGCAAGTTATATTTTCGATTCTGCAAGGGATTGTGTGGTATGAACTTATGGGACGGTAAAAACGTAGATTCAGCATCAGTAAATCGGTTGTAAATCGTCGAGGACAGAGGGTCTTTGTTAATGGTATGTCCTTTATTTGCCGATAGTTATGCTATAGTCAGGCTGGAACTTGCGTTTTTTTGCAGTCCGAGTGTCTGAAGATATTTCCACGAAAAACCGGAAACAGGGATGGGGGATGCGTTTTTTTTAGCGTATCTGACGGGGACGGAGTCTAAATTAGTCAAACTGACCACCGGTCAGTTTGAAATATCAAAAATCAAAAATTAAATATCAAAATTGAGGATTCAGCCTGCGGCTGATACTGATTATATGAAGGCATTGATTACAGGGGGAGCGGGTTTTATTGGTTCCCACCTGGCAGAGCGGCTGTTAAAAGACGGACACGGCGTAGTTGTCATTGATAATCTGAGCACCGGCAGCTTAACAAATATCGAGGGTTTTAGGAAAGAATCGGGCTTTGAATTTGTGGAGGCCGATATCTGCAATGCCGAACTTGTGGAGCCTCTGGTTAGGGAATGCGATATTGTTTATCATCTGGCAGCGGCTGTGGGCGTTATGCTAATAGTCGACAGGCCTGTACATACCATAGAGACCAATATCGGCGGTACTGAAGTGGTACTGGATGTGGTCAACAAGTTCGGTAAAAAGATTCTGATAGCATCTACCAGCGAAATTTACGGTAAAAACGAGTCGGTTCCATTTTATGAAGAAGATGATATTGTGCTCGGTAGTACCAGTCAGTCGCGTTGGTCGTATGCGTGCAGTAAGGCGATAGATGAATTTTTGGGTCTGGCTTTTTATGAGCAATATGGATTAAATGTGGTAATCGGCAGATTCTTTAACACCATCGGGCCACGGCAGAGTGGGCAGTATGGTATGGTGGTGCCTCGATTTGTCCAAAGGGCGGTAAAGAATGAGCCGGTATTGATATATGGGACGGGAAAGCAGAGTCGATGCTTCTGTTATGTGCAAGATGTTGTAAATGCGATTATCGGCTTGATGAATTGCCAAGAGGCGGCAGGGAAAGTGTATAATATCGGCTCGACCGAAGAGATCAGTATCGAAGGCCTGGCGGATAAAATTATAGAACTGACAGGCAGTAAAAGCAAAAAGGAATTTGTTCCTTATGATGTAGCTTACGGCAGGCGTATGGATGATATGATGCGGCGCGTGCCAAATTTAAGGCGCATCAATGAAGCAATCGGCTGGCAGCCCAAAACGAGCCTGACCGAGACTCTCGAGGTGATTATCGAAAGTTTTAAGCGTGGCAATTGACAAGGGATTGTTAGAGGAACTGGATAGCATGAAAAAGGCATTGATTACCGGTATTACAGGGCAGGATGGCTCATATCTTGTGGAACTGCTGTTAAAAAAGGGTTATCGAGTATGGGGTATTATCCGGCGAAGTTCGTCATTTCATACCGGTAGAATCGACCACTTGTATAAAGACCCTCACAATGAGCCGAAACTTAGATTGGTATATGGTGATTTGACCGATGGCGGAAACCTGTCGGCAATTATCAAGGATATTGAGCCCGATGAAATTTATAACCTTGGGGCACAAAGCCATGTTCGGGTAAGTTTCGATACGCCAATTTATACCGCTAATACCGATGGACTGGGGACACTTCGACTGCTTGAAGCTGTTCGGGCAATGGATAAGCCGGCAAAATTCTATCAGGCCTCCAGCAGTGAGATGTATGGTAAGGTTGTCGAAACACCGCAAACAGAAAAGACAGCATTCTATCCGCGAAGTCCGTACGGGTGTGCGAAGGCGTACAGCTTTTGGCAGACGGTGAACTACCGGGAGGCTTACGGTATATTTGCGTGTAACGGTATTTTGTTTAATCACGAATCGCCCAGGCGGGGTGAGACATTCGTTACAAGGAAAATAACGCGGGGGGCGACACGTATCAAATTAGGCTTACAGGACAAACTTTATCTTGGTAATCTTGACGCCAAACGCGACTGGGGGTTTGCAGGGGACTACGTTGAGGCGATGTGGCTGATGCTTCAGCAGGAAAAGCCGGATGACTACGTGGTAGCAACAGGCCAGACCCATTCGGTGCGGGAATTTCTGGATGAGGTGTTTGGGTATCTTGAGCTTGACTGGGAAAAATATATTGAGATTGACCCGCGGTATTTCAGGCCAACCGAAGTTGACCTTTTATTAGGGGATGCGGGTAAGGCGAAAAAGGTTCTTGGATGGAAACCTGAGGTGACATTCAAGAAACTTGCGAAGATGATGACCGATGCCGATATGAAGCTTGCTGAGGATGAAAGGATACTCAATGACCACAGAAAGGAAAAAGGATGAGTAATTTCTTTGCTGAAAAACGGGTCGTTGTTACCGGCGGAGCCGGGTTTTTAGGAGGCTATGTTACCGAGAGGTTGGGTAAGCGTGGTTGTAAGAATATTCTTGTGCCAGAGATTGAAGAGTATGACCTTGTGAATGCGGCAGATATTTGTCGGATGTATGATGATATGAAGCCTGACATTGTTATTCATCTTGCGGCTATCGTCGGTGGAATCGGGGCCAACAGGGAGCATCCTGGTGAGTTTTTCTATAAGAACCTGATGATGGGTGTTCAACTTATAGAGGAAGGCAGAGTTAGAAATATCGAGAAATTTGTGGCTATCGGTACGATTTGCGCCTACCCGAAATTTACGCCTGTGCCTTTTAAGGAAGAGGACCTTTGGTGTGGCTATCCTGAAGAGACCAACGCGCCGTATGGCTTAGCGAAGAAGATGCTGCTGGTGCAGTCCCAGGCGTACAGAACGGAATACGGTTTTAATTCGATATTTTTGTTGCCGGTAAATCTTTATGGACCAAAGGACAATTTCGACCCCGCCAGCAGCCATGTGATACCGGCGTTGATAAAAAAATGCGTTGACGCGATCGAGGCAGGAAATGACCATATTGACTGTTGGGGGACTGGGTCTGTGTCGCGTGAATTTGTTTACGTTACAGATGCTGCCGAATGTATTTTGCTGGCAACCGAACATTACAATGGGCCGGAACCGGTTAATCTTGGGGCCGGCTTCGAGATAACGATAAAAGAACTTGCTGAGAAGATTGCCGAGCTTACGGGTTTTAAAGGACAGATTAAGTGGGACCCTTCTAAGCCGGATGGCCAACCGAGGCGGCGTTTGGACGTTTCGCGTGCGAAAGAGTATTTTGGCTTTGAAGCGAAGATCTCATTCAATGAAGGGCTTAAGGCAACAATAGACTGGTATCGCAAGAGTTTGTAAAAGTATTTTGGGAATTGAAATGATACGGATTATATGTGTATGTGGTGCAAGGCCTAATTTTATGAAGATTGCGCCTGTTATGCGGGCGTTTGAAGCTAAGGGTGGTTTTGAGACGTTGCTTGTTCATACCGGTCAACACTACGATGAGAATATGAGTAAGCTGTTTTTCGAGGAGTTGGGGATTCCAAAACCTGATGTGAATCTTGAAGTGGGTTCGGCCAGTCATGCGGTGCAAACATCTGAGATTATGAAGCGTTTCGAGCCAATTGTGCTGGATTTTAAGCCGGATTATGTTCTTGTTGTGGGTGATGTGAACAGCACGATAGCGTGCGGGTTGGTTGCGGTTAAATTGGGTGTCAAACTCATTCATGTCGAAGCGGGTCTGCGAAGCTTTGACTGGACGATGCCCGAGGAAATCAATCGCATTTTGACTGACCGTATAAGTAGTTTGCTTTTTGTAACTGAGCAATCCGGGATTGATAATCTAAAGAACGAAGGAGTAAACTCGGACAAGGTGCATTTTGTGGGCAATGTGATGATTGATACATTGATGGCTAATCGCGAAAAGGCACGAAAATCTGATGTGCTGAGCCAATTGGGGCTTTGTGCCAAAGAGTATGCGGTGATTACTCTGCATCGGCCGAGTAATGTTGATGATATGAACAAGTTCGGCGAGATTGTCACAGCATTTGAAGAAATCGAAAAGGACATAAAACTTGTTTTCCCGATTCATCCTCGAACAAGGAATAACATTAAGGACACGGATTTAGGCAGACGTGTTGAGTTAATGAAGAACCTTTTGCTCATTGAGCCGGTGGGGTATCTGGATTTTCTGTGCCTGATGAGTAATGCAGCTTTAGCAATGACCGATTCCGGCGGAATCCAGGAGGAGACGACTATTCTTGGTGTGCCGTGTATGACCCTGCGTGAAAATACGGAAAGGCCGGTGACAATTACAGAGGGCACCAATAGGTTGGTAAATATTACGAGCATGGATATTTTGAATATTTATCACGAAATAAGAAACAGTGACAAAAGCGGCACTGCCGCAATCCCAAGATACTGGGACGGCAAAGCGTCGGAAAGAATAGCGAAGATTGTTTATGAAGGGGGAAGTGAGTAGATATTGCGATTTTTAAAGTTGAACAAGTACGCTACGTGTTTTTTTAAACCATATGTTAAGAACGTGTACAAGTTTTTTTAAGGTTGCCGTAGAGCCATTTGGGACAAAGCGATATTTGCCACATATTTATATGTTCTGGATAACTCTATGAAGAGACGTGTTTTTCATTGTTATCAGGGTGTGCCGAAGCATGGCTATTTTAACAGGTTTTAATGTATCCACAATTGTAAAAAGAATAGCTGTAAATACAGGGAGTAATTGTGGCAGACAGACAGTTGATACTCTGGTTAATTTCATAACCGTGACGATTCTAATATCTAACATAGGCACAATAGGGTATGGTTTAATCGTTTTAAGTCAATCTTTAGTCGCCTTTATAGCTGTTTTTAAAAATGGTTTATTTGGTGGTGTTGGGCAGCGGTTGGCAGTCTGCTTGAGCAAGCAGGATTATAGCAAGAGTTGCAAGATATATTCCACTTCATTGTTAGGTAGTTCTGTTTTTGGGGTCATAATGGTGATTTTGGGTTATGTTGCAGCTTGCTGCGCCCCGCAAATTCTTAATGTGCCGCCTGAATACGCACATTCATTTAAGTGGCTGTTATTCATGATAATATCAGCTATAGGGTTGAGCGTTAGCGGCTCGCCTATTGAGGCTGTACTTATTGCTTGTGAGCAATTTGTATGGTGGAACAGTATCTACATTATTGCTCGAATATGTTTTCTTTTAGTGCTATTATTCACCGTATTGTACATGAAAATGGGAGTAATAGGTTTTGGACTGAGTTTAATGACGTGGGCCTTTATAGGATTGATTGGTTGCTACCTCGTAGTGAGAAAAAGATATTCTGATAAGGTGGTATTTAAGTTGGCTGGAGTATCCTGGTCAGAGTTTCGAGAAGTCACAAATTTCAGTTTTTTCGTATTTATAAGAGATTTGTGTTTCTATTTACGGATTCAGGCAAAGATATTGTTTATAAATCTTTTGTTTGGCCCTGAGATGAATGCTGTTTATGGATTAGCTATTATGTGGGAACGTCTTATAAGACTGCCAACAACCAACTTTGTTAACGTCTTGATGCCGCAAGCAGCAAAACTATCTGCAGTTCACGATGAGAGGCGACTAAGGTTATTGTTTTTAAAGTCATGTCATTATTGTTCAATGGTGTCACTGCTATTGTTCTTTGCGCTAATGTGTTATCGGGAGACGATATTCAAACTCTGGCTTGGTGAATTAACGGTCGTTACTAAATATGCGATGGAATTAACCCCAATCTTAGTATTCGGAACTTCACTTATTTTATGCCAGGCACCAGCAATCTCAACACTTCAAGGTGTTGGCAAAGTGAAGCAGTTGGCGTTTGTGGCAGTAACGGCATTGGTTGTTGATGTGATAGTAACGTCTTATTTGCTTATTTTCTGTGATTGGCACTTAGTAGGATTTGCCTTAGGTACTATGGTAAACTACGCAATTTTGTCCCTGATATTCCTTCCTGTATTGTCGGCTAAAACGCTTAAAATAGGATTATGGGAAATAATACGCGACGTATATGCATACGCATGTTTACGAGTTGTGTTGCCGGTGGGAATTATTTTTCTGAGTCATCTATGGGGTAATTATTTGGTCCAAATCGGTGGTTTTATACTGGCTCTATTGGTATTTGTATTTATCTGGAAAGTATCTTTGGATAATGATGAGAAAAGACTATTGGGTATAGGTTGATTACATGTCCAAGTTTAGTAAAATAAAGATATTGATCATTCATGCGTATACTCATGAGAACAAAGGAGATTGTGCCATTGTGAAGGGGGCGGTTCGAACTCTTAAGCATTATTATCCAGAAGCACATATAACAATCTCAAGTTTAGACGCAACAGATCGTGGTAATTATGAAGAAGATGCGTGGTTGCCTGGGCTACACACAGATTTCATGAAGCATAAATCCAAGCTTGGCTTTATATGGTCATGTGTGCATATATTGAGTGTAGTAATGATAAAAGTGTTTTTGTGCTTGTCTTTAGGTAAAAAAGCTCGCCATCCGTTTATTAAGGGATGCGCGGATGCTCATATCGTTTTAGCATGTGGCGGAGGATATTTATATGGTAAATCCCCCTTAAATTTTGCCCTTAGTATAACAACATTGGCTGTTCCCCTATTATTTTCAAAACCCCTGATCATGTGTTCTCAGACTATAGGCCCGTTCAGTAAACATTCTATCCAAGGTGGGCTTGTTCGTATGATTTTGCGGCGTAAGCAGGTGCGTGAGATACATTTGAGAGAAGAAAAATCTTTTAAGCTGTTAAATTATTGGGGGCTTGGTAATAAGACAAAATTAGTGCCAGACCTTGCTTGGGCGTTCGGTTATTTTTATAAACTGGATACAGGTTATAAGTCTGTAGGTAACAAGAGGGGAACTATGACCGGGCAAATACTGGGATTTACTGTCCGCAGATGGTTCCGCAACCAATTGCAACAAGACCTTTATGAGGCTACCGTAGCAGAAGTTCTGGAGCACTTTGCTCAACGAGGAACAAAACTTGTTGGGATGATTCAGGTTGACGCCGCCGAGTTGAACGACAGTGATGTCGATGTTACCGAGAGGGTTATACGTAAACTCTCTCCATCTGCCAGAGAGAAGTGTGTCAGTCATAATCCAACATCACCTGAGCTAATGTTGGAAATGCTGAGAACTACAACTGTATTTCTTGGTACAAGAATGCATTCCAATATCCTTGCACTTCTTGCAAATGTTCCGGTTGTTGCTATTGGATATCAATACAAAACTTCAGGAATAATGGAATCTTTAGGAATAGGTTCCTATGTGGTTGAAATAGAAGATGTGGAAGCAAATACTCTTATAGAGCTATTGACTGAAGCGATGAAAAAGCGAACAGAGTATTTGGCTTGCGTTGATAAGGCTATCTCGGAAATGGGAAAAGAGTCCGCTTACAGCCTGGCCATAGCGGTGGAAACTGCTGTGGGATTTAGCACATTTCAGGGAGTTACCAATGGCTAAAGTTGCTATGCTATGTTATGGAGATGAAGGCTATGGTATTCAACGGGTTGTAATTGACATTTCAACAAGAATGCCGGAAGTAGAGATTATAGTATTACGAAAAGGTGGGCTGTATGAGGCGGCACGTTCAAAGGGAATACAAACCATAATAGTACCAGGTCTTGAACAAGAAGGGGGTTATCAAGTGAGCCTATTATGGTTTTTGAGAAGAAGCAGAAAATTAATTAGAGAGTCTCAGAAACTCAGGCAATTCTGTTTAGACCGGGATATTAGGATATTACATACTCATATTTTCCCACTTCATTTGCTTGCTAGCTTGGCATGTTTTGGTATGGATGTAATCAACAGTGTTTGGCATTTTCACGTAATTCCCGGCAAAAACAGATACGGTTTCCTAACCCGCACTCTGCATAAGATAATAGGTCTATTCTTGGCAGATAGAATAATCGCAGTATCCGAGGCAACAGCTAAGCCATACAGAAGCAAGTTAAGGGATCATGTTAGACGGATTTACAATGGCATAACTCAGCCTCCGCCCCTCAACTCTCCGGCAGCAAAGTCGCTACGTACAGATTTACATACACAGTATAAGGTTGTGTTATGCTGGGCAGGCAGGCTAATCTATTCGAAAGGATTGCACATAGCTATAGAAGCTTTGGGTGAGAGCAGCGATGCCGATATTGGGCTGATAGTTTTGGGCGACACGGACGATCCGTCAAGCATAGAAACAGGGTATAGACAATTTCTGTACAGCATTGTTGAGAAATATGATTTGAGGGATCGAGTGCAATTTTTGGGGCGAGTGAATAATGTTTTAGAATATATGTTTGCAAGTGATATAGTAGTTCATACGCGTTTGGATGCGGAACCCTGTAGCATGGTTATAATAGAGGGGTTAAGCTTAGGAAGGGTTGTGATCGCCACTTCGACCGGAGGAACGCCTGAACTTATAAAAGATGGGGTCGATGGGTTTTTGGTTCGACCTGGTTCAGTTGGTGATTTAACTCGGACTATCAAAATATTGATCGATAATAAAACTTTGTGTGGGATGATAGGTGAAAACGCTCGCGAAACAGCAAAAGAACGTTTTTCGATTATTAGGGTTGTTAAGGAAGTTAAGCAAGTCTATGAAGAATTATTTTTAAAGCCATAAGAGTTTGAACAAATGAGCAATACTACTTTAATAATTATTGGAATTGGGGTTGGGCTTGTAATTACAGCAATAGTTCTGCCTATTTTGTTAAAATGGCCTTGGATATCTCTTTTTTTGCCATGGATTTTTCAGATATTTAAACTGTTTATACTGGTGCGTTTTCCGATAACCGGCGTGGTAGATATTACCGTATTTCTTTTTGTTTTATTAACAATTTTTTTATTGGTGGGACTCTTTTTAAAGAAATTAGTGTGGGACCATCGTTATACTGGCTTGGTTTGTATACATTTTGCTTTGGCAGCAGTATTCGCGATTTCATATTCATGGACCACATCGCCAGAATACGGTTTTCGGAAGTTGGGACTTTTTGCAATATTTAACATTGTCGCCTTTGCTCTTGGAGTTTCAACAATCAGGACCTTAAGTGATGCGCGAAAAGTAGTTAAAGGCTACGCGATACTTGCTTTGATTATAAGCAGTAGCTTAATAATATCGCCCAGTTATGTGTATGGATCAAAATGGCAGTTAAGAGATTCGTTTGCAGAGGCTAGTGCTTTAAATGTTGCTTACTTTCTTGCTATAGGGGCGATTTCAAGTTTGATTTGGTTAAGAGAGAAGAAGTGGAGGCTGTTGGCAGTAGTTATTTGGATATTAGGCTTCGTGGCTACATATAAGACAGGCTCGCGTGCAATGATGGTTCAAATTCTTTTTGGCACGGTGATGTTATGCCTGTTCTATAGAGGTTCATACAGAGTCGTTCGTTCAACGGTAGTTCTGCTGTTCCTAATGGCGGGGTTAGCAGTGGCGTTGTCATTTGTAGGTAAAATACATTCACGGATTTTCGATATTCTGGAAGACCCTGCATATTGGATCGCAAAAAGCGAACGTCCGTATCTTTGGGCAGCTGCGATTAAGGGCATTCCCGAGAGACCACTTTTTGGGCATGGAATTGGAGCATTTGCAATGAACCAAAAGGGTGTTGATGCAAGGCATTTTCCCCACAATTTTTTCCTAGAGGTTTTTTATGAAGGCGGATTAGTCAGTTTCGTTTTATTTATTCTGTTTTGGGGGTTATTGTGTTACTACCTGTTCTTCTGGCATAGATGGAACCGTCGGTATGCTGTTATGGGAGATCAATATATCGGGGATTTATGGATAACTATTTTTGTTGCTTCCGGCTTGGCTGCGGGAATGCACTGGGATATCAGTGGCCAGCGATTTTTATGGTTGTTGGCTGGTATTGCGGTAGGTACAGTACGAGCATGTTCTCAAGAAACGATGCTGAAGTGGAACGATGACCAGGAATATTATTCCATAGAAGAGCAGGTTGAGGGTGAACACGGGTATGAAATGGCACATTTATATGACTAATGGATGTGATAATTCGTAATTTCTAAAGTTGGAAAGTAATGGTTGTTTATGGAGAGGTAAGCCAAATGACAGCAGATTCGGACAAACCACATTTATCAGGTAAACCTTTGCGTATACTTGTTATTTCGCCAATAGAACCGTTTCCACCTCATGGCGGTTGGCAGACGGTCATTTATAATGATATAAAGTTTCTTGCATTTCGTGGACACAAGATAACTGTTTTGGCAATAACGGATAATCCTAAGGCAGAGGTGGACGATATTTCCGATATTGCACAAGCGGAATATTTTTATAATCCTAAAGGGTCGAGATTTATGCAGGTTTTAAGAAATATAGGCAACAGTCTTCCCTTCGCTATTGTAAGAAATCATAACGAGCAGTTGTTTGCGAGAGCTAAAGACTTGATTTGTGGTGGAGAAATTGATGTTGTGCTTATTGAAGATATAGTGATGGGGCTCTACGCAAAACTTTTAAAAGGCAACTATAACGTCGCAACATATTTGCGAGGACATAATATTAGCACGGCAGTTTTTAAGCGATATTATAAATCTCATATTAATCCTGCTCTACGATATTTTGGTTGGCGGGAGTATAAGAAATGGATGAGATATGAGAGCAATATTTTAGAAGTTTTTGACGGTGTTTCACAGATTTCTCCAATAGATGCAAAACAGGCGAGCATTCTCAATGTTAACGTAAAAAGTCAGGTTTTGTTTTCGGGAGTAGATATAGATTATTTTTTGCCAGCACCAATTCAAAGAAGAGAGGCTAATACTATCATGCATGTTGGCTCGCTGGATGCTATAACCAAATTTCCGGCAATGATGTGGTTTTACCGAAAGGTGTTTCCCAAAATTTGCGAGAGGTTTCCGGCAGTGCGTTTGGAACTGGTTGGGTATGTCCCCAATCAGATTCACAAGTACGTAGACAGTTCAAAAGTAATTGTTCATGGACGAGTTCCTGATGTGCGTTCTTATTTAGCTAAGGGTGCTGTATTTATAGCGCCTCAATTTGTAGGAAGCGGAATAAGAATCAAAATTCTCAATGCTATGGCAACTGGTAATACTGTGGTAGCTACCAGCGTGGCAGCTGAAGGTCTGCCAGTGAAACATGGACATAATATATTTATTGCTGACAGTGAAGAGCAATTTGCTACTGCTGTGTGTACTTTGTTAGAAGACGGAAAGCTGCGCAAAAAGATAGGACAAGAGGCTCACAAGCTAATTGAAGAGCGTTTTAGTTGGGTCAAAATAGCGGCGGAATTGGAGCGACAACTGAAAACAGCGATATGTTGTCATAGTAAAAACGGCAAGGCCGGCCGTGGTAACCATAATTAAGCGGCTTTCTTTTGATAGTAGGAAATTTTACCATGAAATTGTTTTGCATTGGTGTTGTTACCACTCTGATTTTAGCAACATTTGGAGATAGTTATGGTGCAGATTCCAATAAGCAGATTCCAAACATTATTGTGAAGCTTCGTGCTCTTAAACCTTTGCCGAAGGTTCACTACTCTTTTAATTTATCTCCAAAATTGATGGATAACAGAGATAATCGTATGCTTTACGAATTGGCGAGAATAACCCATTCATTGAGCCCTTCCGGGCAATGGTGCACGGCTAATCAAATCGATAATTGTCTTTATACCTGTGCACGGATTAACAAAACCAAACCTAAAATAAAATCATCACTTGCTATAAATTTTAGTCCCTGGCACTGGAGATTTGGCAAGGATTTGCCTCCGACAGACAAAGGTCCTACGTATGAAACGGAAATTAAGCTTTTAACGAACCGTTTGAAGTTAATCAAGAAGTGGGTAGCGGCAGGCAACAAAAAATACAGTAGCGATGTTAAGGTTAGTGCGATTCTCTTAGATTCAGAGCGTTTCCATGTGCGAAAAAATGCTCCTTTGTGGAATGATGCAATACGTCAAAAGCTTGATGAAATTCATATCCTCACAAGAGCAATATTTCCTAATTCACAGATTGAATGGAGTGGGCGTGGAATCCAACGAGTGTGGGGAGGTGATGGATGGGCTCGGATGACGTACTTTACCGGCAAAGAGATAAAGGCTCCTTTGTCTTGTTTGCTGTATACGATACCAGAGATAGAACGGATGCGTGAAACTTTTCGCAGGACATGCAAATTAGCTGATGAACTGAGTATTGAGGAGGTTACTCCCTGGGTCTCGCTTGCATCCGGTTTTCGTCGCGGGCTTGTTAAGGGGCAATTCTGGGATTTTAATTGGCCGTATGATTTAATCTACAGTTACCAAATAGGAGCGGAACTAAACATTCCCTGGTATAGTCAGAACCCAAAGCGATATGCCCAATATAATCGAGCAAAAATAATATGTTTTTACCCTGCACCTTTTGACAGTAGGACACCCGAGTGGGGAAGGCACTTCATAGCTTATGTGCGAGGTGCCACGGGCGTTAAGGATTTAGAAGATTTGGGTTGGAAAGAGTAAACGCTGGTTGTATTTTTTAAAAGTTTGTATGTTTTCAATGGAGGGTTGAAATTTATTAATAAAGGTAGGGCTTGAAATGAAACAGGTTTTGCAAAATCTTAAGACAGGTGAACTTGATGTTGCAGAGGTTCCGGCGCCTCCTGTTCGGCCTGGACATCTACTGATACAAACGCGTTGCAGTCTTATATCGGCCGGCACCGAACGAATGCTTGTGTCTTTTGCCAAAAGCGGGCTTTTACAAAAAGCGCGCAAACAGCCGGACAAAGTCAAACAAGTAATAGATAAGATTAAAACTGATGGATTGCTGCCTACGCTTCAAAGCGTTTTTGCTCGTCTGGATGAGCCGCTGCCGCTTGGGTACTGCAATTGCGGAAAAGTGATTGAGGTAGGAGAAGGTGTTGAAGGATTTGAGGTAGGTGACCGTGTAATCAGTAATGGGCCTCATGCCGAGATTATCTGCGTTCCAAAAAACCTTTGCGCAAAGGTTGCTGACAATGTCAGCGATGAACAGGCAGCATTTACTGTTTTGGCGGCTATCGGCCTGCAGGGTATTCGGCTGGTTAAACCGACTTTCGGTGAGACAATAGTTGTTTTTGGCCTCGGTCTTATTGGTCTTATATGTGTTCAATTGTTGAAAAACTGTGGTTGTAAAGTTATTGGTATAGACCTTGACAAAAACAGATTGGAACTGGCTCGCAAATTCGGTGCCGAAACGATAGATGTAGCAGGCGGAGCTGATGTGGTCAGTTCAGCGATGGCAATTTCACAGTCCAAAGGTGTTGATGGAGTTGTTATAACTGCTTCGGCTAAAGGTGATTCAATTGTTCATCAGTCAGCTGAAATGTGTCGTAAACGCGGTAGAATAGTGCTTGTTGGAGTAGTTGATTTAAAGCTTGACCGAACAGATTTTTATGAAAAGGAGCTAACGTTCCAGGTGTCCTGTTCTTACGGGCCGGGCAGATATGACAGTGATTACGAGGCCGGCGGTCAGGACTACCCATATGGTTTTGTCCGCTGGACAGAGCAGAGGAACTTTGAGTCTGTTTTAGAGAGCATGGCTGCCGGAAGACTGGAGGTAAGTGACATCGTTAGTGAGCGTATTCCGCAGGCTGAAGCAAAGAGAGCTTATCAGATACTTACTGATGACCCCGGTAAACTGGCATTGATATTGACTTATCCGACAACGGAAGCGAACATTCAGAGTACTGTTGCAATTGCATCTTCGGATAAGAGGGTGGTGTCGGTGCCGGAGGTTGTTGTCGGTCTGATAGGTGCGGGTAACTTCGCAAGATTAACGCTGTTGCCTGCACTTCGGCCAACAGGAGCAAGACTCAAAACTATAGCTGATATCGATGGAGTCGTCAGCACGCACGCAGCGAAAAAATTTGGCTTTGAACAAGTTACGAATGATTATAAAACGATTCTTTCAGATTCGGAAATTAATACGGTTTTTATTACAACGCGGCATAACCTTCATGCTAAGATGACTATAGAAGCACTTGAGGCAGGTAAAAATGTTCATGTTGAAAAGCCTTTATGCCTTGATCGACAAGAGTTAGCGGCCATAAAGGAGGTTTATGAAAAAGCTGAGGGCAAACAACTTTTGGTTGGCTTGAACCGCCGTTTTTCTCCACATGCCGAAAAGATACATTCCTTAATAGCTTCTCGAAATGCACCTGTGTGTATGAGTTGGATGATTAACGCCGGGCATATACCGGCTGATAGTTGGGTACAGAAAAAAACGGTTGGTGGAGGACGAATTATCGGGGAAGGATGCCATTGGCTCGATTTTATGAGTTATCTGACAGAGTCGCCGATTGTTTCTGTTTCAGCAACGATGATAGACAAGAGTGGGGGTGTTGAAATTTGCAGTGATAAAATGAGCATTACGGCTAAATTTGCGGATGGCTCAATAGGAACTGTACATTATTTTGCAAACGGTGATAAAAGTTATCCAAAAGAAACATTCGAGCTGTTTTGCGACAGAAAGATTTTGCATCTCAATAATTTCTGCAAACTTAGAGGTTATGGGTGGCCTGGCTTTAAGAAGATGAACCTTTGGAGGCAGGATAAAGGTCACAGGGTACAATTTGGCAGATTTGTTGAGTGTGTTAAAACCGGTGGTGAGCCTTTACTGAAATTCGCAGAGATTGAAAACGCGACTTTGGCCAGTCTTGCGGCGATGGAGTCGGCAGAGGGGGCTGGCATAATTAATATAAATGACTGAGATTGACATTGCATAACATCACAAAAGCCTATCAGATTATCCGTAATAATGGCCTGGCTTTTTGCATCTTCCGTGCCCATTATATGCTGCGTTCAAAACTTGGTTTGCAGAAAAGCAAATTCCCAAGTAAGCGATGGTCACAGATAACCCTTGCTGACTTTGTCAAGCCAGTCGTTGACTATCGAGAAGAGAATTTTCTTCAAACGCATCTGTCTAACGGCAGAAAATTTTTCTTTGAAAGCGGGCATCTGCCCCAATTGGGGGATGATGTAAAGGAGTTGGTAATATCGGAAGCTGACGAAATTCTTAAAAACAGGTTTCGATACTTTTTCTATGAAAATTACGACCTTGGGAAAGGGCCTGACTGGTTTTTAAGTCCCAAGACCGGCAAGAGAGCTAAAAGCGACAGACACTGGTGTGACGTTGAAGTATTTGACCCTGAAGTGGGTGATATAAAGTTTATCTGGGAGCCGTCACGGTTTGCATGGGTCTATACTTTGGTGCGGGCTTTTGCGGCGACCGGAAAGAATGAATATGCAGAGAAGTTCTGGTTTCTTTTTGAATCATGGCTTGAGGCGAACCAACCTAATATGGGCCCGAATTATGCATGCGGCCAGGAATGTGCGATACGGCTGATGGCAATGTGTTTTGCGCTTTACAGTTTTGCAAGCGCACCAGCCACAAGTAGGGAAAGACAGGTAAAACTCGTTAAAGCAATTGCGGTGCACGCAGAGAGAATTGAAAAAAACATCGATTTAGCAATCTCGACCAAAACTAATCATTCTCTAACAGAAGCAGCCGGCCTTTATACAACAGGGATATTGTTTCCGGAATTCAAGCATTCTGACCGATGGCAAAAGCTGGGCAAAGAAATTCTTACAAATGAGGGGTTGAAGCAAATTTATCGTGATGGTTGTTATATCCAACATTCGATGAACTATCATCGTTTGATGCTGCAGGATTTTCTTTGGGTATTGCGGTTAGCGGAACTAAATGATGATTCATTCTGTGACAAACTGGTTTCGCGTGTTACAAAAGCAACCGATTTCCTGTACCAAATGCAGGATGAAGAAAGTGGAAGATTGCCAAATTATGGAGCAAATGACGGGGCTTTGATATTACCTCTGAACAGTTGTGGCTATCTTGATTACCGGCCTGTTCTACAGGCAATGAATTACCTGTTTCGCAGGACGAGGTTATATGAAAACGGCCCATGGGACGAAGATTTGCTCTGGTTTTTCGGGCAGGAAGCCTTAACTGCCCGGTTGGAACCTGCAAGACGTACAAGCAAGGCTTACCAATCAGGGGGCTATTATACTATTCGAGGCAAAGATAGCTGGGCTATGATGCGATGCCATAGTTTCAAAAATCGTCCCGGCCATGCAGATTCGCTACATTTGGATTTATGGTGGAAGGGGCGCAATATCTTACGTGATTCCGGCACATATATGTATAATTGCTCGGAACCTTGGCAGAGTTTTTTTGGTTCGACTGCTGCACATAATACGATAGTAGTCGATCATGCCGACCAGATGCAGAGAGTGTCACGGTTTATGTGGTTTCACTGGACAAAAGCCAAATTTCTTGGCTATAAAAGCATTGAGGGCGGCGTTGAAATTATGCAAGGTGAGCATTATGGCTATTGTCGCGGCAAAGAAAGAATTGTTCATCGAAGATCGGTGTTGTTGCTACCGCAGGATTACTGGGTGGTCGTCGATGATGTATTGGGGACGGGAAGTCACGAAGTCGGGCTCTGTTGGCAACTATGCGATGGTGCTTTTGAACTAAAAGACAATTCTTTGACAATGGATATGAATAACGCTATAGCTTGTGTAGTGATACTTGGTCCTACCGGAGATACCAAATACGAACGTTTTAAGGGTGATGATGCGCCTCTTGGGTGGCGCTCTCTTTATTATGGGAGCCGTGAACCATCGCCCACATTGATTTGTTCGGATCAGGTGGCTTTGCCGACTCGATTTGTGACTCTTGTCGGTTTGGGAGATATTGCCAAGAATACGGTTCTAAAGGAGCCGGATTCTTTATCGTGGGTTTCTGGGACATCAGGGCAAGAGTTTGCTGTTGGGTTGAATTTAGTTGACAGTTAAGAAAGTTTTTTTGCATGCACAATACGGATTATGCAAAAAATAAAAAATACACTGAATACAAGTGACCACTACTTGAAACTATTATTCAAGTAAAGGGCGGATATGCAATGAAATTAGTATATATTCACCAGCATTTTTGTACGCCGGATGGTTCCAGTGGAACTCGCAGCTATGACGTAAGTCGTCATCTTGCAGATATGGGCCACAAGGTGACCATGATCTGTGGTGTTCTTGAAGTAGGAGGGCTTAAGCCACTACCATGGTATAAATTCTTTCGCAAAGAATCTATGGATGGTTTTGACGTAATTGTTTGCAATGTGCCGTATTCCAATAATCAGGGCGTTTGCGGCAGGATGTGGGCATTCCTCTGGTTTGCTTTCTTATCAACCTTTGCAGCTTTGTCGGTCAAGAAACCAGATCTTGTCTTTGCTACACATACCCCCCTGACAGTCGGGATCCCGGGCTATGTAGCCAGCCGGATTAAGCGTGTTCCCTTTGTTTTTGAGGTACGTGACCTTTGGCCCGAAGGTTGGGTCATAATCGGATTGGCTAAAGAAACTGACATTATTATCAGGCTAATGGCGGTTTTAGAAACTTTCTTATACAAACGTGCTGATAAAATTCTATTGGTCTCGAAGGGTTTTGAGGATAGGCTTATTGAACGAGGATACCCACAGGAAAAACTCAAGACAATACATCTTGGCGCCAATGGAGAGCTATTTTGCGAAGTTAAACCTAATGAAGAATTTCGTCGAAGACACAATCTGGAAAACAAGACTGTGGCTGTTTATACCGGCGCACATGGTTGGGGTAATGGTCTGGATTACATTTTGGATGCGGCCAGCCTCCTGAAAAACCGGGATGATATAGTATTTATGATGATTGGTGAGGGCAGAGAAAAGCCCCGCTTGAAAAGACGGGCAGAAGAAATGGGGTTGAAGAATGTTCGATTTATAGACAGTGTTCCCAAAACCGAATTGCCAAGCATCTTAGCAATTTGCCACATCGGTCTGATGTTTCTGCGAAATGTTGGTCCTGATAGAATGGTGACACCAAATAAGATATTTGATTATATGTTTACAGGCCTGCCCACGATTGTCAACTTTCGTGGTACCACTATTGAAATGGTTCAATCTGAGCAGATAGGCACTTTCGCAGACCCAGCTAAGCCGGAAGAATTAGTCGAGAAGGTCGTCTATTGGGCAGAACATCCAGAAAAAGCGAAAGCTATTGGAAATAGGGCTAGGGAGACTGCCTATGCAAAATATGATAGAGGCATAATTGCCAAAGAATTGTTCGACACATTTGAAAAGGTATATGAGCAATA
>SDBV01002051.1_pt1 | contig 30196 bp, 45 predicted proteins | sample 2277081 | NCBI WGS metagenome assembly SDBV01 (sample SAMN10402039, study PRJNA504765) | marine sediment metagenome | isolation source: marine sediment core GS10_PC15, 223 cmbsf | place: Arctic Ocean: Southern Knipovich Ridge | collected 2010
GTATTTTCTAGAAGTTGGTTTCTCTTCGATGTATCCAAACTTCTCAACACTTCGAATAGGGGCGGTTCATCCGTTTGCGTTGTTGCTTTACCAGACAATTAAGGGGCAGGAGTTGAGTGTCAATCTCTTTCCATCGATTACGGTCTCAGATTCGTCTGATACAGAGGTCTCAGACACATTGGCACGGGAAGAAAATCAATTCACCATGGGTGCTGCTGAAGTCTCAACGCTGATCGTTTACAGGGATGAAGGACGCATTCTAATGTCAGACGATGCAGTGACTCGCTTAGGGACTGCCACGGCTGATGATGGAAGAGTCGTTGGTCACAAGAAGGATATCAGATCTAGACACTCGATTGATTTCAACATCTGGTCGGATAATAAGGATATGACGAGCTTAATCTATGATCTAGTCAAACATTTCGTGGTGTCTGAGATTTTGACGTTACATAATGAGTACGGGATAGATGTTATTGATCCGATCAACGGTCGCAGGTCTGGTGACATCAATGTGGAGTTTGGAAAGCTTTTGTACGGAGCCAACATAACAGTTTCGGCGACCATCAATTTAGCGAACATGATTGTGGATCTTCCAGAAGAGGAGATTGCTACGATCAATCAAGATCCGACGTTTCAAGTAATCAGCTAAGGAGGCGAGTATGTCTGATCAAGTAGCGAGAAAGGAAGTAGTAGAAAGCAGTGTTGAGGTTCTCACCACTCCGAAAAAGTCCAGTGGAAAGAAGATTTCACAACCCGAAATTGTGATGAGTTTTAACCAGTTTACGAAGGGGTTGCAACTAGACAAATACGACAGAGCGTATTGGGAGCACGAGTGTCGTGGTATAATTACGGGACAGGAAGAATGGAAAGAAAAGTTGAAGGATTTGCTAGATGGTTGAGTGCAAGAGGAGCTGAATAATATGGGCCGGGGTGAAGGTAGACCAAGTAATCTCAGACGTGAGGGTGATCTCGTGTATGTTGAATTATCAGGCGGTAAGGAATCTGTCATTGATGCAATCGATGCTGACAAAGTTGCTGGATATAAATGGCATTGCGTTAGAAGTGGAACAAAGGTCAACCACCGTTGGTATGCACGTAGAAGGATAGAAAAAGGGCACGGTCAGACGATTGTATTGTCTCGTCTGTTGCTCAATGCAGCGCAAGGTGAGCAGGTTGATCATATCAATGGAAATACTCTAGATAATCGCCGAGAGAATCTTAGGATTTGTACTTCCCAACAAAATAGTCAGAACCAGAAAAAAACACCAAAAGCTTGTACTTCAAAGTATAAGGGAGTGTGTTGGAATAAGAGCAGCAGCAAATGGATGGTTTACATTCGTCCACCAAATGAAAAACTGCGTCATCTTGGATATTTTGATTTCGAAGTTGATGCGGCGAAAGTGTACAACGAAGAAGCTCTGAAATTGTTTGGAGAATACGCGAGTTTGAATAAAATTATGGAGGTGGCATAAATGCCTATTTCGAAAAGGACGTTTTCTAGCGCCGGACAATTGAGCCAACATTTGATACCGGCTACATACTCTAGGATTGATAGTATCAAGGGCCAGGGTGGGCTAGCGTCCGCCAATAATGGCACAATCATGGGTCAATCGACCGGTGGTGAACCAACGACCTTGCTGCAATTCAACTCTGTTGCTGAAGCGGTAGATACCCTCAAGGGTGGGTCGCTGATGGAAGCCGTTCGACTGGGGTTCAACCCTGGAAACGGTTTGACTCCACAAAGGCTTTATGCCGTGCGTGTCAATCCCGCAGTACAGTCTACGATAGATCTAGATGATGGATCGGCAAATGCCATGATTCAGGTCGACAGTAAGGATTGGGGTCTGAGTCAGAACCAAATCAATGTGACGGTGGAAGCGGGAAGCGTAGAAGGAAAGAAGATTACCATTGGATTCAAATCTAATACGGAAACCTTCGACGACGTGATCCAAGAATCAATTGAGATTACACATGCAAGTGCAACTGGAACCATTATCAACAGTTCAGGTGGCAACTCACTCACATTGAGTGTCGGGCCACTGACGGCGCTGTTCGCGACCTACACCACTTTGGCTGATCTTGCGGTGTGGATCAATGATCAGTCCGGTTATACGGCCACTGTAACAGCGGGGCAAGAAGAGGCAAGTACTACAGAACTTGACTCCATCACAACAGAGTCATTGGTTGGTGGCTATCAGTGTGAAAGCACGATGTTCGCCATTCTCAATAAGCTCAACAATGAATCAAACTATGTTGAAGCTTCGGACGTACACGCGGCGAATGACATTGAGATTCCGGCAAACTTGTCCCTGACGTATATGGCGAGTGGTGTAGAAGGAACCTACGATGCATCAGCGTGGACTGCTAGCCTGACAATGCTGGAAGCGGAGGATGTTCAGTTCATCTCAACTCCAGACTCTACAGCGGCATTTCATGCACAGATAAAGACTCATGTCGAAAGCATGAGTTCGGTGACTGGTCGAAAGGAGCGTCAATTTCTGGTGGGTGGCGCTTGGGGAGATTCTGTTGCAACGGCAACTGCGGCGTCTGCGGTACTCAACTCCCGATGGGGTCTATACGCTTTCAACGGGTTCGTTCAGTATGACGTAAATGGTGTGGTTCAAAACTACGCTGCTGCATATTATGCTGGTCTATTGCTCGGTCAGAAGGTGGCAGCGGCTATCAATGCGCCATTGACTTACAAGACTCTCAATGTGATATCTCTAGAGGATAAACTCACTGATTCGGAGTTGGAGACGCTAATCGAAGGTGGTGTGTGCACATCAAACTTGAATCCAACAGGGATACCGATCACGGTACGACAGGTCAACAGTTATCAGACTGACGATCTGAAGTGGAATGAATTTAGTATGGTTACGGAGATGGGTTTTGTCTCACGTGATCTGAGGACATACCTGGACGGTCTGTTTATCGGAAAGCCCGGAACAGCGGTCTATGCTGGAGCTATCCGAGGGGCAGTTGAATCAAAATTGGAGATCTACACCGATCTCGGAATCTTTACTAGAGATTCAGACAGAATTGCTTGGTGGAATGTCCAGATCGCAATCTCGGGTGACACGGTGACTGTGGACTACGACGCATACGTGACTGCGCCAATCAACTTCATCTTTGTAACTTCACACTTCCATGAAGTGGTGACAACGGCATAGAGACAAACAAATTGAGTAAGGAGTGACGATATGGGAGAAAAGATCCTGGCGGGTGGCGCATGGGTTCAAGTACGGATTGATGGAGAACCTGTCGGCCTTGCAACACAGGCGGCGTATGATGAGGACTGGGCGGTGAATCCGGCCAACGTCCTAAATTATCATGGTCCAGTGGACTATGATTCACAAGGCTACAGTTGTACGGTAACTCTAGGGACGTTCGTCCCTGAGCGACCGGGAACAGGGCCGTGGCCTGATGAGGGAACAATTGCATTATCTGACTTGCTAGTCACACGTGCATTTGTTCAGAGCAATGATGGAAAGCCGGGAGAGTTCGATTTGTTGCAATTCATAAATACCGCGACTGGAGAGGAGATCAATCGATTCAGGAAAGTGATGCTGGCGTCGAATGGAGTACAGATTGCACCCAATAGCTATGTAACCATGAATATTCGGTTCATGTGTGTTGAGCGAATGCTCTAGTAACGAAGCAGAATGGATCTCTGTCCATAGATGTATGCCAGTGGGCAGAGGTCTTTAAGTTCTAGAAAAACGCAAGGGAGAGACTTATGGAAGAGAAAAAGAGTTCCTATCAGATAGGAAAACAGGTGTTGACTGAGGACGATTTGAAGTTCCCGGTCGAGTACAAAGGCGAAGTGTTCACACTTTGGTATCCAAACCCACAACAGAGATCAATCATTGAAACGGAGATTACTCGTCGTCTTGGCGGTGTGCCTAGAGAAGCGTGTTCTATGGAGATGGTTGGATTGACTACGGCGTGCGCATACGTCGATAATCTGATGGTACCAAATGAATCTCCAACATGGTTTACTTCCGCGTGGACGTGTTATGACGAGGAGTTGATAGCCACCCTTTACGCTGGCTATCTAACGTTTCGAGACAAAATACAAACGAAGATCCGTGACGGAGAATTTGAAAGAGGCAGCGAAGGCGGTACCTCTTGATTTATGGGTCTGTGATCACTACAAAGTGCTTCCCACAGAAGAGCGTTATAAGCAGCTTACAGATCGACAGAAGTATTTGCTGTTTCAAGGATTCATCGAAAGACCGCAAGACAATGACATTCATCGTTCCTACTGGATCAGTCAACGAGATTCATTCTCCAAAAAGGATGAAGAGAATCTGCTGAAGAGGGGTTACACCCGTGACCAGATCTTGAAGATGAAAAACGAGTTGGAGAAAGCAAAGGCGGGGCAGCATGGCTGACATTATGAGTCGTATCATTCTCCAAGCTCAGGGCGGCGATCAAGTTGCTAGAGAAGTAGGGAAAGTCACTGACGCCTACAAGAAGGCTGGAACTGCTGCACAAGGAATGTCCGCAACTGCCGGTGGTGCCGGTGGAGATCCATTTACAAGGGCTACAGCTCCCGGAGGATTCATCCCTAGCCAACAAAGGGACCGTGGTGAAGCGGATGATCGATATTGGGGTGGTGTACGTGATCGTGAAGGGCATCAGCGAAATCTAGCAGCAGCGAATAACAAATCAGCTAGGGGAATTGTAACCGGCGGTATCGGTGCTTTTGGTGGCGTTGGTAGTGGTGATATTATAGGTGGAGCATCGTCTGGAATTGGAATGCTTGCCGGAGCTGGAATTGCCGGGATAGTGGCTGCAGGCGTTGCGGCAGGTGGAATGGCTGTGTCCAAACTTGCGAATGCTGAGGAAGCACGTCAGACACTTGGACAAGGCTTACAGCAAGCGATTGCACAAGGAGACTGGGGTACTTTTCGTGAACAAGTGATGAAAGTTAGAGCAGGGGGGTTTCCAGAAGGATTGCTAGTGCCCTACCTTCAAGGACTGAAAGCGGCTGGAGGACGCTTTGATCCAAACAATGCGGCGAATATTGGGGAACAGATGTGGGGAGAGGGTATGGAGCCAGGGAATGTGGCTCAATGGCAAGCCTTACGTCAACGTGCCGGAACAGGTACTTTGTTTCCCGGTCGTATGGAAACGGATTTGTATCGTGGCGGGGAAGCATTTGGTCAAGCCGGATCAAATCGATTCATTGTCGCAGTTAGCTCAGCGGTTGAACAGGCAATGACACGAGGACTTGAAAGAGGTGGTGACGTATTCAAAGACACCGCAGTTTACACAAACTTTACTAGATTACTGTCTGCTCTTGCTTTACCTGGAGTGGGAAATCTTACTGATGTTGGTGCAATACAGGCAATGACTCAAATCCAACAAGCGGTAGCATCATCCACTCAAATGGCTCGTCCCATTGATGCGTTTCAGTTTATGGCGATGCGAATACCCGGAGAGAGTTACGGTGACACAATGCGTCGAATGGAGAAACCTGGAAGCGAACTTGATTTCTTCAGAAATCTGGAAGCTCAGGCTGGAGGCCGAGAAGAGGCTCTAGAGATTCTAGTCCGCGAACAGTTTGGAGTGAGTTGGGGTGCGGTTCAACCGACTATTCGAGCGTTTCGGGATCAATTGGATTATATACAGGGGGATTTCACTCGCTATGTACCGGGAACAAGTCGAGCACCTATTGGTGACGAGTTACTTCGGGCTGCGCAAGCAGACGCGGCAGCAGCGGAACTATTTGAAGGAACACAACGCGCTGCAAGGGATTTGAAGAGCTTCTTTATTGAACTAGCTACTGATATAAAAGAGAGTGCGTTTCCAGAAGAAATACGCAGAGAAACAGGGTATCTCTATGGAGCACCACAAGGTATTGATATTCAACTTTCATCCCCATACAAGCAAGCTCTGCGGTCATACAACCGGGGAACTATGAATCAAATAGGAATGACCCTTACGCCTGGAGCACGTGGCATTGCCTCAATTCTTGAAGGTACGGAAGCTGGGGCTGCAATTATCCCTCAATTGATGATGTACCAACAATACCTGACTGGGACACAAAGGGTGAATGCACGTGAGGCTGCACAGCTAGACTTGTTTGGACCAACTTTCAATGAAGTGAATAGACTTATGTCTTTACCATCCATTCAAGAGGCTTTTGCACAACCAGAAACAATGGCAACATTCATGACAAACTTGGAGCAGATCGATGCTAAACAAGCTTACGACAGCATCAAGGAAGTATATACCATAGTTGAAGTTCTGAACGCGATCTACACCACACTCGGTCTATTTGCAGAGCAGACCACATCTGACGAGGGAAGTGCACAGTAATGCCAGAGACGGTCCAGTTTGGAAGTAACAGACAAGCAGCAATTATTCGTTCTCCAACAATGAGGATGAGCTTCATCCAATGGGATTGGACTACTGGGCGACAAGGACCAACACACGACATTACGACGATGGTTTATCAGTGGAGATGGCAGAAGACAATTAAGACGCCACAAAGTGGAGCACAGATTACAATGCTTTCCCAAACTGGAGACAAGCATTTGCTGGATTTGATTCAGCCGATGGATGTGATTCAGATTTGGGAGTTTAACGTGTTGAAGTTTCAAGGATTTGTTCGAAGTGCTGATGCAGAAGGATCGATCCAGTCAGATGGTACACCAACTCGGAGATTGAGTCTCAAAGTAGTAGGGTTTGGAACGTTATTTCTAGAAGGTCAACTAGGGGTGAATCTGTTTCTCAAGATTAGTAATAAGTTTGCCAAGATCAAAACTGCCATGCTTGAGTTTGCAGCGACTTTTGCAGATGTGATAAACGACGATACAGCAGGACTGGCCGAAGTGGTGGAAACCATTGTAGCTGAATGGTATAGCTATCTTGAAGCTCTTGGAGGGTCCAAGTTTGTTACGTACTTGAACACATTTCTAGACACATCCATCGGTATGTCTGGTAAACGGACTCCTGGATATCCACGGGAAGGCTATCTTTTCAATGCAGAAAGTGAGTCTATGACTCTTTGGAGCGTCATTCAGAAGATCTGTGAGGCTCCATTCAATGAGGTCTGGTTTGATGTGGGGCCACGTACAGTCTACTTCGAAGCTAATGAACGTTTGACTCCGGCAAGGCCGGTGGAAGTGATTCTTCCTGGATCTAGAGAACTCACAAAAACATACATGGTTCTCAGATCTACACCGTTCAATGGGACGTTGGTGGATGGAGTTTCGGTTGATGTGTGGGACTCCCTTCCATCACAAAGGATTCCTATTGGTTATCTGACGAAGTTCAATTTGTCGAAAACGATGGATGAATCCTACAGCTTCTATCTGGTGCAACCAACAATTCCAAATGTCAAGGATCTTGAATTGGTAGCAACTGGAGCTGCAATTCTAGATGAAGAGGCTTTTGACAAATATCTGTTACGACCATTGACGAAGCAACAATTTTATGCTCGAAGCTTTGATCCCAATGCTGCTAAAGCTGACGATGATTCTGGATCAATCTTTGATGTTTCAGAAGATGCAGCGGAAACACTAAAGAACTGGTACGCTAAGAATGATCAATATCTATCTGGGGTGTTGACTTTCATGGTTCCGAGTAACACAGAGCATGATCCACGAATTGGAAACAAGATTGAACTAGAAGGAATGCCCAACGCATTTTTTTACGTTGAAGGTGTTACTCATACATGGTCCTATGGAGGGACGATGAAAGCCGAAGTCAGTGTGACTCGCGGCTACGGACAAAATAAACCAATCGAGTTGACTGATCGGATTTTCAAACGAGGGAAGTTTGTGATGAATGAAGGTTTTACAATATGAAGGTCAACACACTACCAGGAAAGCGGTTTAAGGCGTTTGCTACGACTCGACAAGGTTCTATTGAACGTCTAGAAAAGGTATTGCCCAATATTGATTCAGCCAAAACGACGATTGGAAAAGTGGTGTTCATTCATATGGCTCGTATGGCCGTTGATGTGGAAACCAACAATGCTGTGATAGTCAAAAATGTTCAGATACTCACCAAAGGTGGTTTGATAGATAATGAGGTGTGGGGTGAGCTAGAAACCCCATCAATCGGTACTCGTGTAGTGATTGGTTTTATTGGTGGGGATGCTGGATTCCCGTTTATCATGGGATATGTGTTTCCGTATGGCTATTCGAAGTACCAGAGTAATCAGACTCCTGTCAATTCAGGTAGCAAAGTCTACACACAAAAGCTGTTAGAGGACGTAGATCCAAAGTACTATCGGAGGATCTTCAAGAGCGGTACCACCCTAGAAGTGCAAGCTGATGGTACAATGATAATAGAGACACCAAGTGGTTCCTTTTTGAACATTCAGGAATCTGATGGGAAGATCATCATTGATGCAAGCGGGGATGAGATTCAACTGAATGGGAGTTCAAAAAGTCTTGTGACACATGCGGAATTGGATACGGCGTTACAGAGTTTGAAGACTATGATCAATGTGCATACACATGTCACTGTGACCAGCCTTGGTACGCCCACTCCACCAACTCCACCAGTGAGTGTGAATATAAGTGCAGCGGAAGCCACCAAGGTAAAGACAAGCTAGGAGAGCTTAGATGGCAGACAATTTTATTTCAAAGAGCTTCCTCTTCGAAGTGGTCAATTCTTCAGATGGGAATATTGACAAATCATTTACTCTAGTTCTTCCTCCACAGTCGTATCAGATCAAAGAGAAGCACAGGGTCTCGATCACCAAGACATTTGGTAACGCATTCATCGATGATTATGGTCCTGATAATCTAGAAATTACAATCAAGGGCATTAGTGGAACAGCACATGTGTTTCCAACGTTCAGAACAGATGGTTCATCTAATGCTGGTACACCGTTTAGAGCAGCGGCAATTGCAGGTGGCACTATTCCAGAAGAGGGGTACAGTCACAAAGATGCGTTCTATGTGTTCAGAGATGAGATTATGAGGTATCGTGATCGGCCAGGATTTGATCAAAAGGAGCTTCGGGTCTATGACTTGGCGGACGAGCAAGCCTACAAGTGTGTTCTTCTAGAGTTTATTTTGGATCGAGATGCCAGTAAGCCGTTCCATTACCCGTTTACGATCAGTCTGTTCGTATATGCGAAATTGAACTCTAAGGAGGCATCGTCTCCTCAACCAATCAGTATTACACGCACCGTGTCAGTGATTCCACAACTGACAGTTAGTGGTGTTACTCAGAATCCTGTTCCATATTTTGATCAAATAGATCTGGCGGTTGAATCAATAGAGACACGGTTTCAGGTAATTGAAAATGTAGGGGACGATGTTTCTCAACCAACCTTCAGTGCATATGATCGTGTTCAACAGTTTCGCAATAATATGGCTGAAATCTCTAGAACAGTACAGCAGATACGTGCTGACTACAATACGTGGATACAACAAACTGCGATTGTGTTGCAAAGTCCGTTGTTGTTATCGCAGCAGTTATTCACTCTCATGGTTGAGACTGGCGGTATCATGTACGATGCAGTCACAGCGGGAATAGTTACAATTGACAGTTACGTGAACTTTGCAGAAACTATGGACACGATGGTGAGACAAGCACTGGCAACATTTGGTATCGCAATAGGAAGAGGTGGAATAGAAGTTGAAGCGGTGATTGAAGAAGACGCGGGGATGGATTTCACCGATCCAGTGAATCCGGAACCAGAAGTACATTCTAGCGTATTTCAATTTGTTGGATTCCTCTCTTACACTGTGAAGCACGGTGATATACTGCTGTCAATCGCATTGAATGTAATGGGAGATGCTAGACTGTGGCCGTTCATCGTGAGTGCGAATCCAGAAATCAGAACATCTGCGGATCTAGTAGCTGGGGAAAGGATTTTTGTTCCGATACCACCTAGTCAAGTTGAACGTCTAGAGGGATTCATCATATCTGCTGATTCAGCTAGAAATCCATATGGAGCGGATTTACGACTAGATGAGAATGGTGCAATTGTGATGGGTGAGGGCAATGATGCATCGCTGATCTCTGGGGTGGATAATGTCATACAGGCTGCCAATCTAGCGTTGGCGACACCGGTAGGTAGTTTATTGAGTCAGACCATGTATGGACTGGCAGCGCAGCTTGGGGTTGCTGGAACAGAGCAGGCTTTGAGTTATGCTAGAATGAGTGTTGAAGCTACACTAATTCGTGATCCACGAATTGAAGCGGTCAATAATGTTCTAGTGACGGCGGATAGAGACACGCTCATAATAAGCGCAGATCTAACTTTGATAGGTCGAGATGAAAGTCTCCCGATTCGTGTAGTGACAGGGTAGGAGGAAACCATGGGTTTTACGGTAAAGACATTTCCACAGCTTGTATCAGATATGGTTGCGTACATCGTTGCGAACTCTCCCCAGATCACTGATTTGACACCAGGGAGTGTTATTCGATCCTTCTGTGAAGCGGCGGGTTTAACTCTAGAAGAACTCTATGTGTCCACATACCTCGGATTCAGACGTTACCTTGGAGAAATACCTGAGAACATTTTCAGCTTTGTTAGAAAAGATGGTACCAAAGCCACGGTTAATGTGATCTTTTCACGGGCTGGATCATCTGGTGAGGTAACGGCTCCAATTGGAACTGCGGTAAAAACTTCATCTGGGATAACGTTTGTCACAACTGCGCTTGCAACTATCCCAAATGCTGCATCTGACTCCAACGCAGTTGAAGCAGAAGCAGATGATATCGGTCCATCATACAACGTGCTTGCCAATACGATCACAACCATCGTCGATGATATCGATGACATAGAGACCGTTGACAATGCTTTGGCGGCAACTGGTGGTGTGGCTGCTGAGACTGACTTCCAGTACAAACAACGATTCCAGAACTACATCGAAGGTCTCGGTAAAGCGAACATTGCAGGGTTGATTGCCGGTGCTCTTTCAGTAGATGGAATAACGAGTGCGTCAGTTCTAGAGTATTTTCCACCCTCCAGTAATGTCAATGCTCGCTTATACATCGATGATGGATCAGTGGATGGTGTTAGTGTCACACAGGTCAGTGATATGCAAGATTTGATTGATGGTGATGGCAGTGAATCCAGTCCCGGATATCGTTCAGCCGGAGTGAATGTTATTGTTGCAGCACCCGGAATACTCACGCAAGCAGTAACACTGACAGCGACCGTTCTATTAGGTGTTGATACTGATCAGGCTGAAACAGATATCAACTCGGCATTGACCACGTACATCAACAATCTAGGGATTGGATCGGACATCATATACAACGAACTGATTGCAGCGGTGATGGGAGTTTATGGAGTAACCGACTGTGACATCACGGACCCTACAGCGCCGGGCACAACAGTGTTGTCAACTCAGGTTGGTCGGCTTGGTACACTCAGTGTGACGATCTCTTAGAGGAGTTTATGAGATGAGCATGATTCAGCTTTTCAACAGAAACATCTCAGCCAAAATTGACACCAATGATGTTGCCTATCAAGCATGGATTGGAGCAGATCCATTTACCCCTGAAATTACCATAGTGGATTCCGAGGACTTCAATTGTGGTGCAGTCTGTAATGAACTGGAGTTTGCGAGAACTGTGACAGATTACATTGTGGGTTCTTTAGCCCTTGCTGATGCTGATGATACAGAGTTGAATGAAGTAATCAATGCGTTCATTGATCTTCCACGTCGTGGAGCAGTAGAGGCGGATCTGTTGTTTCGAAATCGGTTCAAGTTCATTGCGGTGGAACAAGTCAATACACGGCGAACCACCAAGTGGGCCATTCTGGATGCGATTAGCTACTTTGTGTCTGATAGCTCTAGAGTACAGCTTATTGAACCATGGGATTCCCAACCAAACGGGTGTTACTTCCAACTCCGCTTTGAAGGTGTTGAGTTGGATTCCGGGGATGTCTTATTTCTAGATAGCCCTTCTACCGGGTTTTTGGATCAGTATTACCTTGGTGGTGCGTCTTTGGGTGAGATCATAAACTACTTAGAGGAGCTTGTTTCAAGAATAAAGGCGGCAGGGGTTGATTTCGATATCCTGTTCATTGAGCAGGATCGATTTACGTTGGACAGTGATATGATCATTGGAACTGTCCAGAAGTACTTGGACAGTGACGCGGTAATTCTGGCCACATACAGTTTCACCTTAGATTCAGATGCGATAATAGCGTAGGAGAGGGTTATGATTCTAGGAAATAACAGAGCAATCAAGGTTGGACAGTGGTACGCGAATGAGATCGCTGCCAGCGTAGATATGAACTTCATTGGAACGTCCACGTATGAGAACTTTGTCGATCAAGTGGCGTTGGCCTTTACTCAAGGAATCAACAGTGGACGAAATCTTGTGGTTGGTGGGTTGGGTCTAGATTGGAATAACCTTTTGACGGTAGACTTTCGAGCAGGAGCGGCGATCTCCCCAAAGGGTGGATACCTGAGTGGGGCGATTTGGGGTTTTGTTGCCAGTGAGGGTGAAAGTTTTCTAGCGATAGTCTCGGAAGATCAATCCTTTGCATTCGATTCTGGTGGTGCTAATGATCGAATTGACACAGTTGAGATCCGCCCCATTGAAACAGATTACAATGCATTGCCAAGGAAGTTCAAAGATCCTATCACCGAGGATGTGACTGAAAGTCTCACTAATACACGGCGGGAGTACGATTACGATGTACAGATACGCAAAGGTGACGATTCTGCGGCTCTCGCTGTTGAACAATCGGACTTCACATTTCTAGATGCTTCACCGGCATTCGGGGGGAACTATCTCACCTTTGAGACAGCGTTCGGTGCCTACTATATTTGGTGGGATGAAGATGGCGGAGACGTTGATCCAGCTCCTTCTGGTCGAACAGGAATTGAAATAGATCTAGAAGTGGCTGTTCATACAACTGCAGAACTAGTTGCGACCAAGACTGAGACTGATCTTCTTGCCGCAGACATTCGTGGAATCAGTGTTTCTAGAGTAACGGTTGTACTCTCTATTGACACCACAACATATGGTGATTACACAGACGCTACGATTGGAACAGTCGACATCTCGGATCTCACTGTTTCTGTGACAGACGGGAATGGGGCAACAGAAGAGACCGCAGGATGGATCAAGATAGCTGAAGTTGCTGTTGGAAATGGTGCGTCAGCGATTACTCAGAATGACATCGTAGGATATGACTCCTCTCACTTGTGGAACAACAATGCACTAGGAACGATACCGGCCATGGCGTCTCATGATCCAGACATCAGATGGAACAGTGGCAGAAATTATGCTACAGATGACATAGTGCTGTACAGCGGGACTTTGTATGCAAGCTCAACTGATGACAATATTGGAAATATTCCAAGTGCGGGAGCGCCGTGGGATGGTACTGTGACAGTCAATGGTGAATTGACGGCAGGTACGCTAGCTGCAGCCACAATCAATACAGGTCAGGGAGCCAATGAAGTTCATGCGATGAATCAGGATGTAGAGACTACGGATGATGTGGTGTTCAATACAGTAAACACTGGTCAGGGTGCGAACGAATTATATGCGATGAATCAAGACGTAGAAACTTCAGACGACGTGGTGTTCAATACAGTGAATACCGGCCAAGGTGCAAATGAATTATATGATATGGACCAAAATGTGTTGGTGGCTAGTGATGTGCAATTTGCTAGTCTTGAAATTGCGAAACGGCCACTTGCTTCTGGATCATCTAATGTGTACTCTGCAACAAATCCGACTAGGAATGATGTATTTGATGCTCTGTCTGCGGTTATTCCTGGAACGGGGGATTTCATTTCTATGAATGGGTATGGAGTTGCTGACATAGATGTCGGAGGTACAGAACGAATCCAAGTAATTAGTATAGTGGCGGCAAAGAGAGAGACCTCTACTAGAATAGTTTTTGCTGTCCTAAATTGGACATGGGACACAGCGACTTTTACAAGAAGTCTTGATATATTTTCAACATCAGCTACTTGGCTTGCGGATAATGGTGATACATCAAATTATTTTCTAACTGGAGGTTCGATACTTGGTGGCGGTGTGTTGATTCTTTCATGGTAAAAAAGAGAGATGTGATTAGGGCTGATGAGCAATAATATGGTATATCGAATAGGAGGATTAAGATGGGTGCAATGATTGGAGTAGTTTTCTTTGCGGCATTAGCGTTGATGTCGTCTTTTGCGGGAACTGATGCTGCGGTTCAGGTAGCAACGACATGGACATCGATTTTTGCGTTAGGGTCGTTAGCTATCGCGTTCATAGTATTTGGATAAACAAGGGATAGTTAGATGAGATTCACAGAAGCTAGAGGTACCAAGTTCAGCCAGTGGTATGTTAACATGAAAAAGAGGGCTGATGATTCGAATATCGGTCACATGGCGATATATCAACTCATGGCAGACATGCTTGCGGTTCAGACTGGTCAAGAGACTGTGGCAGAGGTTCTGACCGGGTTGACGGTGACATGGGATTCGGTGCTTGACGTAACGTTGGCGGCAGGAGCAGCAGTTTCATTTGATGGTTATTATCTAGAAAGTGATTCATGGGGATTCAACGCTACATCAGACGGTTCATTCTTTGCGGTGATTGCACCGGAAGAAGATACGATCACAATCAGTGCTGGTGGGGTGCAGGATCGCATTGACATCATTGAGGTTCGTCCGGTTCAAAGCGGATACAATTCTGTTGCCAGATCTTTCAAAGATCCGGTAACTGATGCGATCACGTCCGCCAGTGTGAACACTCGGATGGAGTACACGTATGAGTCGCAAGTGGTGGAAGGCACTGAAGCTGGATCTCCTGTTGCGGCGTCGAAGACAGCAGGTTGGATCAAGATTGCAGAGATCTATGTACTGGCCTCAGCTGCGGCTATTGATCAGAATGACATCGATGACTACCGAGATTCATTGTCATGGACAACGGAGTCTGGTGATACGATTCAAGGCGTTCATGCAGATGTGGAAGCCAATACTACACACAGTGCCAGTGATGGGTCTGATCATTCAAAGGTTGGTGCGAATGAGACGGCAAGTGGGTTGAACACAACACATCGAGGTTCTGCAGGTGGAGGTGATCACTCGGATGTTGCAACCAATACTACACATCGAGGTTCTGCAGGTGGAGGTGATCACTCGGATGTTGCAACTAACAATTCCAAGGTATCAAACGCTACTCACACAAGTGAAGTAACTGGATCAGGTGCATTGACAATTGCTGACAATGTTGTTGACGAAGCGAACCTGAAACTGGATACTGCACCAACAGACGGAAAAGTCTTGGTGGCAAAGTCGACTGCTGGAGGTGATTTGGATTGGGACGATGGAACGGTTTTGAGTTTGGCGGCAGATCATGATACTGATGATGTTATCTACGTCGCCATGATTTTGCATGGAACAGACGCAACGCCACCAGCAGCAAACACCGTTCCTCGTGGCACACTCTATATCCAATATACAGCGTAGGTGAATAGATGTCTTTAGTAGTTGGAACAAATTGCGGATTCGTAACAGTTGCTCCTACCAATGATCCGGCAACCGGGGATACTGCGGTATTGTGTAATGTTTCAGCATTTGATCGGTCGTATGGGTTTAAGGTCACATCTCCGGCGGGTAACTGGAAATTAACTGAGATTGGTGTTTGGCTAGATAACGCGGAAAACGAGACCAATTGGGAGGCAGCACTTTACAGTCACGATGCCGTTAACGATCTACCTGAAGATTTGCTAGTTAGTAATCTAACAAATGCCAAAGGGACTTCTGGATCAGTATGGATTTCTAGTGCTTTGACACCATATGCTTTGACACCCTCAACGACATATTGGATTTGTGTTCAGTTTGATGCACATGGTGGAAGTGGGGCACAATATACTTTAGAAGATACAGTGAGTCACACTGGAGAACGGGCGGTCAGAGAGAATGGCGACACGACGTTGCCTAATCCGTGGGACGATGCTTCCATAGAAGACGATAACACTGCTATTGCATTCTACGGTTTGTATCAGTCCAGTGGTCCAGCTATGAAAATCAACATTGGAGATGTGTGGAAAACAGTCGATGGAGTTCAGATCAACATTGGTGATGCGTGGAAGGTCGTAGATGCGGCTCAAATTAATATAGGTGATTCATGGAAGGATAGTGAATGATTGCTACAATGTTTTCAACAACCGTGTCTCTTATTCTAGCATGTTTCTTGGGTGTGTCAGGAATAGCGACGGGGATTGACGTTCGACAAGGCACCATGGTGGTAAATATTCAGGCGGATACAAGTTGGTCGTTTGGAGGAAGTGTATTTGTCGGGAGTCACCCTAGATATTCACGAGAGGATATCATTACCCATGAATATGGACATATTCTTCAAGAGCAAGAGTTCGGACCTGTTCTTTACTTTCTTTTGGTTGCGATTCCAAGCCTTCGATTGAATTATTTGGTAAGGGCTGGAAAATTGACAACTGCGGAGTATTTTTTACGGTGGCCAGAAATTGACGCGGATGTGCGAGGAAATAATGCAACGAAATAATAGGAGTTTCACTAATGAGTTTCACAGAGGCCGAGAAGCAAAAAGTCCAAGAGCAACTACAAGAGAATGCGGTCCTTCATGCTCAGATCAATGAACGGTTTGAACATCTAGCAGATAAGCTGGAAGCAAATGATCGATGGCGCGAGCGGATGGAAACTGATCTTAGTGCAATCAAGAACAAGATCTTCAACGGATTTAGAGATGCGATTGACAACATTGAAGAACGAGTTAAGGAAATAGCCGAAAGTTTGCGGTTGCTCAACGACAAGTTTGAGAAGCACTTTAGGCGTTCCCATTTGAGTGTTGAGGATGTTCAAACAATCGTGGATAGTCAGATAAATGGAAGCAAGTTGCAGTTGCATGACAAAGCTGAAAGGCGTAAGCAGTGGTTGAAACGTCATCGGGTAGAGGTTGTTCTGGTACTGATTGCCCTTCTCACCGTTGTGGATAAGATGGGTTGGATAGGCTGATGATCGGATTTCTAGAGAAAGCTCCAGGGAACAGATCTCTGATGAGGCTCTTGGCTCTACTTGGATTCATCCTTGGTGGACTTATCTCCATTTGGGGAATGGTGCTGCTCACAATCTCAGTGATGGCGGTGATCAACGGCCAGGCTGAAGTTGTCTCAGTCATCGGCTCTATCGTCATGGTCGTTGGTGGAGGGCTGGCGTTGGCCGGTGGTGGAGAAGTGATGAAAATAATCCAACAACGAAGCGAAGTCAGGGAGGTAATAGCGCATGAAGTGGCAGGTGAAAGTACTGTTGGCTCTGGGAATACTGATTCTGTTGGCGGTGGGAACTGATGCGATCCTTGCTAGTATTTCTGCTAGGAATCTGTCTAACATTGTCGCCAGTGTTCGGGCAGACTATCGAGAACTACAGAATCGCAGTCGAGTCGATCAGGCTAGAGTTGCTTCGCTCCAAAGCGATCTGGAACGAGCAGACGACGCAAATAGCAAACTTGGAACAGAGCTTGAAAACAGCCAGAATATCACAACAGAGATTGAAGCAGAAAATCGAGGACTTAGAATCGAGCTTGTTAAATCTAGAGCAGATTCGGCAGAACTTAGAAACGAGAACGAGCGCCTTGGAGAGATCCTTAGTCAAAGCACAGGAGAAGCAGAGTCAATTAACGAGTCACATCGAAGGCTTGGAAACTCAATTGATCGCGCTCTCGCAATCATTGATGATCTCGGAGACTGAGTTGCTAGAAAACGAGGTGAAACACGTTGAACAGATTGAAGGTCTATCCGTTGGGTATGAGAGACGGATTTTGGTCCAGCGAATTACCATAGGTGCTCTGATAGCTGTTCTGATATGGGAGGCAGCGCGGCGTCTGCTGACAGGGCAAAGACTAATTCGGGATTCTCCGGATATATGACCTCCCAATCTCCCTTGTGGGTAGCTCGGTTTCGACTGGGCTGCCCACTTTTTTGTCAAAAAAAGATGCTCATTTGCTGACCATTTTCAGTAACTCTTTTACAGACAATAAGATAGCCACAGAAAAGAAAGTGGGAAATTGTGCTAGAAAACCTTGACATACACATCTCTCTAGAGTAAACTTAGGTATGGTTAAGGAGATGATTATGACGAAAAAACAAAAAGCAACACTTGATGATATCAACGATCGATCAACCATGACTGCGACCACATTACAGCAGCCGAATGGCAAGATCCGGATTCAGTGGTTCGAGCTGGCGTGTGACGATTACGAGACAGCGGAAATTGTGACGATGACCAAACGCGGGCTCATTCACAAAAACGGACGCTTACAGATTACCAGTAGTGACCGGGCATAGCCGAAAGGCAAAGGAGATTGAGATGAATGAAAAAGCAACTACTGATCCGTTGACCGAGCTTATAACTGAGTTCGCAGACATGGCTATGAATGCGGCCATCAAGTTGCATCGGTTTGTGCCTTCTGACGCGGCACGTCTCGCATCAGCACTTCGCGCCGAATGTGCATCAGGATTCGCTGCGTGGATTAAAGAGTCGCAAGCCAATGTCGAAGCCGGACTGTCTGAGCAATTGCTCAAATTGTCCATGACCACGGCGGCGCTGGAAGTTGCGCAGAAGGCGATTGTCAAACTCATTTGACGAGACACACCAGAGAGGGCGCTGCGGGTTCAACTCCCGCGCCCGAATAACGAAATCAGCGGGGCACGTCCCCGCACAGGAGGACGGGATGGCAGCAGGAACGATTTCTAAACCAGGCGATCAATACGGTCCATGTTTGGATGAGAACTGTGAACACACTGACTGTGCAGCGAGCAGAGCACTGGCGGCCACGCTTTGCGGCTCCTGTGGTAAACCAATCGGCTATGAGCACCTTTTTTACCAACGAGACAACTGGGTGGTCCTCGTACACGCGATCTGTGTTGCGGAGGGACCGTGAATGCTGACAAGTGAAATGTTTCCTCGGCGCTATTACAAGTTCCGACACGGCAACCGTCTGTATACACGGCGGCAAGCGCGGGAGTTGGGAAGGACCAATCTCGACGAAGGCGGGAACTTTCTACTCGTATCGAACGGGCGTGGCTGGCATTGCATAATGCATTTGCAGAAATGTGCCTATGGTCAGCGGTATGTGGAAGAAGACGCATACTTGCGCAAACGAGATCGATTCATAGCCGCGATGAAGAAATGAATATCACGACAACACTATGGAGGTGAAGAGATGAAACTTGAGAATTCGACGGTCATGATTCGACAGCCGGGACATGGCACAGATGAGTTGACCAGTGGCGTGTTACAAGCCGGTTCTCTTGATTATCAAGACCCCGCCGGATGGATCGGCCAGACCGTAACCGTCTTATCTTGGGATGAAAACGGCAACTGGTTTGAGTTTGACGGAGAACTGATCGAGATATTGTCATGAGCGATGCAGAGACAGTCAGAGAATTGATGGCCGCGTATGACGAGCGTCGCACCGCGTGGATTGAGAAGCACGGATCAGATCGCGGCTTCGATCGGTGGTTCACCGAACAGGTCTGCGAGTGCAGACGGCTGCCGAAGAAAGTTGTTGGCCTATTGGAACTCGCGGCGCGATACCTGGAGCATCCCGAGGTGAAGGCGATGAACTTCGCACTCAACAGCGTGACTGTCGCGAAGCGGATCAGGCGGGTCACGGAGGCACAGAGATGAGGCGATCCGTTATGAGTTCGTGGATGGAAGTGCAATCATCGACGCTGGAACGGGCTGGGACATCGAAGGATCAAAGCCTTGGACATGGCAAGGTGTGGAGGGTTGAAATGAATTGTGGATACACTGGAATTGGAAGTAGTAGGTGTAAAAGTCTCGCCACCGTTTGGTTGTTTGATTCAAGTGGACAGGCCAATCCGGGAGGCTATCTTTGCCAGAAACACGTGGATCTTATCATAACTGAATATCGTGATAAGCTCGGTGAAGAATGGACAACACAACCGATAGACGAAAACGGTTCGATCATAATCAAGGAAATTGGAAATATCTAGAAAGGAGTTGTGATGGAAAACAGAGTGATTGTTGAATTGGCATCTGGCACAAGAAACGTGTTGGGTCAGCTTCATGTCAAGAGTGAGGCTTACTACTTCGATAAGCTGACCATAATTGACATTGGTGATTCTAGACAATATCGTGTCCATTGTTCAGACATCTTCAATACCGATACCGGAGATATACAAAAGGCGTATGGGGAATACCGGTTCATGGAATCGGGAATCGACAAGGTTGTTCTATCTTGATAGGAGGAAGTGTTGAAATGACAGATCAAGAAGCCAATCGGTTGATTGTGAAAGGCGAAGCTTTTGAGACGCTTCATGAAGTGGCCGCTCAAAGGTTACACGGCCAGTTCTTGAAACAAGCAAGCTACATGGAAGTTCCTGGAACTAACGGGTACTATCAGTGTGGCAGTCTTCGGCATGGGGATACACGAAAACTGTTCTTGATGTACTTGGGTTGTACGTCAGCGAAGGAAAGGCGGCTCGTAGAATGAACAAGCGCTATGAGACATACACCGTAACGACTGATCGTTTTCCCAGTACAGTATGGACAGGTGACGCCTATTCTGCATCAGATGCTATTGCGGCAGCGAAACGAAGCTTCCGAATAACTGGAATGAGTATGATAGGGATGAAACATGGATGGACAGCCAACAAGGTAATGGAGGAACAAAGGTGAAACGACGACGACCGCATACCAAAGTGAACCGCTTCGCACTTGACAAAGATGACCAAGCGATGGATCATTGTAGACGTTATGCAAGGAGGGTGTTGTAATGCGTGTTCTGATAGCGTGTGAGTGCTCCGGCATTGTTCGTGACGCATTCGCGGTGCGTGGTCACGACGCATGGAGTTGTGATCTGCTGCCTACGGAGCGTCCAGGACAACACATACAGGGGGATGTGATTAGCACGCTGGGTGATAGTTGGGATCTGATGATAGCGCACCCACCATGCACGTATTTGAGTCGGGCAGGTGCACGGTGGTGGAAAGATGAGGACCGTCAGCGATTAGCAGACATGGCCGCAGATTTTGTGTTCTCTCTTAGAGACGCACCAATACTGCGAATCGCAATTGAGAATCCTATAGGTCAACTTAACAAGCGGTGGCGATATCCAGACCAGACCATTCAGCCATATCAATTCGGGCATCCATTTTCAAAAGCGACTTGTTTATGGCTTAATAACCTTCCACTACTAGTGCCTACCGATGTTGTGAAAGAATACAGGCCACTAATTCGGTCAAATGTGACCGGAAGAATCAAACAAGGAAAACCACAAACTGGACTGCTATCCGGCGGTCTTAAGAGCGCTGTGACATTTCAAGGCATAGCTGACGCAATGGCAAATCAATGGGGAGAACTGTAATGGAAATGGAGATGAGTGAAGTTCTAGAGAGAGTTGGAGGACTGATCAACGGATTTGCTGTACTGGCACGTCGCAAATGTGGCTTGGATTTTGATGAGGGTCAACAGCAGTTGATGATCAAGGCGTGGGAAGCGTCGAAGGACTTCATCCCGGAGATCCATCAATCCACTTTTGAGAAGTACGCCAAGACGGTGTTGTACTTTGAAACTTGGCACATCATCCAGAAAGAAGCTAGAACGTACAAGCTGAAGAAACGGGCTATCGAGAGAATAACTGACCAAGAACCTACTGAGATACCTGACATCATGGATTTGATCGTGGACCGGGTAGCCTATCAACAGATTGTAGCTAGACTTCCAAAGAAGGAGGGGCGAGTTCATGAGCTTCGCATGGTTGGCTACAACCTTCGTGAAATCGCTGCCAAGGTTGATCAGTCACTTACATGGGTCCAAAAGGCAGTGACAAAAAAAGTATCTTGGATGTGAACAAACCTGCTAGAAGTGGGTAATATATAGTAGAGAGTAATTTCTGACTAGGAGGAAGGAAATGGCACAGAGGATTCCTAAAGGGGTAATGCAACGTGAGTTCGCTCAGAAGCTCATTGACAAAGGCAAGACCAGAATGCAGGTGGTTGAGACTTTGGCCGAGAAGATGAACATGACCAAAGGATATGCCACGACGATGGTGTATCGGTGGTTCATAGGTAGCGAGTTCAAGAAGTCAAAGCCGGAGATCATACAAAAGCCGAAGGCTGCGTCAAAGGCAAAGACAGAACATGTCAAGCCTGAGAAGCCTGGGACGCCTCCTGCAAAGAAGACGAAGAAGGATACACCTTCAAAAAAGAGCGTGGCCGCATCACGTGATGTTGAGGGTGTGGACGTGTTTGACGCATCGAAGAAGTCACCAAAGAAGACTGAGGCCGAGAAGACAACCAAGATTGTTGATGATGCAGTGAAGGCTGCGAAGAAAACGGTTGCGGCAAAGAAGAAGGGCAAGAAAGCCAATGACTGGGAGTTCGGTGATTGACTAAGACAGAAGAACGTCGATTACTCAAACTGGTTGAGAAAGGTCAAATTGGATTTTCCTCAATCGGTGTGTTTCTTTACATCTATCACCACAAGGGGATAGTAGTCACTATTCCGAAGATCTGCGAAGAGTTGTGTACGTCCCCAAATACATTGAAGGATCGTCTAAGACAGCTCAAATCTAGGGGATTGATCAAGCCTCATCAAGTTCAAAGAGGTGTCATAATTGAGGTTTGCCCCGTCAAATCTTGGTCGACCAGCGGGGTTCTTATTACTTCTATCTATTCTAATTATACTAAAGAAGCCAAGACTATTCTAGTAGATTTGAATAAACTAGCTAGGCGAAAACGGCCTTTCAAATTGAATGCGTCGACTTTGGAGAAAATCGGGGCACGTTTGGAAGCTGGTTTTACCATAGATGATTTCAATTGTGTTCATCAAAATATGAAATACTGGCTTGATGATGAGAGCATGAGTCGTTTCTATCGTCCTGAGACATTGTATCGATCAAATCCGCAGTTCGAAAAGTATCTAGCTGAAGAGTCTGCGGCTTCAACTCGATTCAAGGACACAACGTCTCGGTGGGAAGATGAGGAAACGAAACGCGAGGTGGAAGAAGAGATGCGAGAACTAGCACGGGAGATGGAGTAATATGGAACAGAAAATGAAGTGGCCGGGTTCGGTAGAAAAACGGATCTATGAGATTCGAGAGGAGGTTGTGGAGACGTGTTCCATCTGCAATGGTACCGGGTACCTAGCAGCAGACAACGGAGTGTATCGGTGCGAGTGTCTGATTGTGTTTCGTTGGGTGAAGGAATTGCTAAAAGCTGGAATCCCAAAAGACTACTGGCATCTGTCGATGGAAGAGCTAGAAGTGGATAAGTCAGTGAAGACGTTCATTGCAAGATACATCAACAACATAGATTCTGCTAGACTCAATGGTTTGGGTATGGTATTCGTTGGTCCCAACGGTACGGGGAAGACGAGTATAATGGCAGAGATTGCCAAACATGCGCTGTTGAAATCCTATGCTGTCAGGTACTTTGCGCTTGAGCAATACATCACAGCGTTGTACAAGAAACGTGATGCTCTGGTAGAGTGGTATGAAGCCGGTGACTTCCTGTTGATCGATGAGTTGGATAAGCAGGCTAACACCAAGACAACGGTTCGCACCATTGACGAGTTCATGCGTAGGATGTTCAATGCAGGGAAGTGTCTGTTATTGGCGGCGAATTGGAAGAAGGATCATGTTGTTGAGGCGTTAGGTCAGTCAACGTTCAGTTTATTTCAGCGACGAAACAAGATCGTCTCTGTGCTTGGTGGTGACCACAGTTTCAAACTGAATGATGATTATCGGGAACGGCTGGAAGGTGGATTTGACTATCGTCATGAAAATCTACTTGGTTGGGCAGTACTGATGGAGGACGCATCTTGGCAACAGTAGAAGATTTCGTTGAAAGTAAGTTCCGGGATGATGGTATTGAGACAGAGTTGATGGCATACGTTCTGCGGAAGAAGCCGATGTTCGTCAATCGGATTGAGCCACAGTGGTTTTTCACGGCTCCGTATCGAAACATGCTCAAGGTGCAGAAGGGGAAAAGGGCCACATTTTCCAAGGCAGCAATGTTTGGAGAATTGAAGCGACAGCACTTGATTCCCAAAGGGGAAGCGAAAGTCTATGCTGTAGTTCTAGACGAAATCTATGATGTACCTCTTGGAAGAATGAGCGAACGTAGCGCCACGGTGAATCTGGATCAGTTAATCGATATGTTTGAAGGTCGGACAATCCTGTTGGGTCTCAACAGTATGATGCATGAGTTGAAGGGGCTTACTGTCACGGAGATCAAGAATCTGTTGAAGGAGTTTGGCTCCGGCGTCAGGCTCCCTGATCAGATTGTATCCGGGGATTACGTCGAAGGGTACAAGGATCGGCTGGACATAATTCTAGAAAAGCAGAACGCATTGCGAGAAGGACGTGATGTTGGAGTACCTACCGGGATTCGAATGTTTGATTTCATGTTGCTGGGTGGCTTGATGAAAAGTGAGTTCGGCGTCATTGCAGGACAGCCGGGAGTGGGGAAGACTGCGATGCTCACGAGCATTGCGGTTCATGCCTGGCGTCGGGATCTGAATGTGCTCTTGGTGACAGGGGAGATGCCAAAACCAGATATTGAGTTTCGAATCGATGCAGACGTAGCCAATATTTCAGCAAGTAGTTTTCGGCTCGGAAATCTATCAACCGGGGAGATGGCTCAGTGGCGAAAGAGTATGGATAAGGAGAGGTCACGTCATGACAATTTTCTAGAGGTTGTGAGCTTTCCACGAAACTTTACTACCAGGGACATCGAAGGGCAGGCTCTCCAGATTCAAGATGAGTACGAGCAGGAAATTGATTTGATTTGCATCGACTACTTGAATATCATGAAGCCAATCGACATGAAACGTTTTGACGGTGCGAAGAATTGGGAAGCACAAGCAGACGCGGTGTGGGATATCAAGGCACTGGCGGCAACCCTCAATAGCGGGATCTCAATCTGGACAGCAGGACAAATCAAAACTGAGTTTATTGATGCGAGTTCGTTATCGATAGATTCATTGAAGTATGCAGGGGCAATCAGTGAGACAGCGCCGGTGGTAGTGGGTTTGGTTCGCACCGAAGACAATCTGTCGGAGAACACCCTTGAGTTACAGGTTCTCAAAGTCAGGAATGCACTCCTTCCAACACGAGCGATCCTGTTGCGTCCAAATCTAGACCGTATGAGAATCCATGAGGAGTTGGTTCCAAAGACGAAGGACTTTCTTGCTGAGGAGGAGCAGGAGACAAGGCGTATTGAGAAAAAGAAGAAATCTAGACCACGAAGGAGTGAGTGATGTATATCGTAGTGAGTGTAGAGAAAGGTACTGTGAGTGTTGATGAGTTCAATGAAGCCGTTGATGTGGTGTCCAAGTTTCCAATGAGCAAAGTTTCGTTTGTAGACTCTACGGTAATGGGAGAGGTCCTTCTGGATGGTGAAGCAGTCATCATTGAAGGTACCCTTGTGGTACCCGTGACGATAATGGAGGAGGCATGATGAGCTTTGGAACGTTCCTTTTAGTTTTACTAGCAGGATCGGGTATCTACTGGGCCGTCAGCGGACTGGTCGGCTACTGGTATAAACGAGGTATCTTACGGCGTTTCTCACGTGCCTTGCGCAGGTGGGATACGAAGAGGAGAGTGAAATGAGTACACAGATTATTATGGTCGCAGGTGAGAGCAGTGTTTCCGTTGGTGTTCGTAGTTACGGTACGTCGGAGTCTGAAATGGATAAACTGCTTACTGCCTACGTAAATGGTCATTATGTACAGGCTAGCGGTCCTTTTGAAGGTTGTGGAATAGCGGAAGGGGAAGCAATCATCATCCGGGGAACCGTAATGAAAGTGAATGTCGGACTTGAAGAGGTGGGAGAGTAGATGGACTATCTCCAAGAGCTAGAAGCACGAAGTGTTGACACATCTTCCACCGGCAATCCTCAAGAGGTCATGATCAACTGTCCTTTCCACGAGGATGAGAATCCATCATGTGAGGTCAATGTAGACACCGGGTTGTTCTATTGCTTTGGTTGTGGAACCGGTGGGACGTTCCTGAAGCTCATTGCGGAGCTTGATGGCATGTCCATACAGGAAGCTGCCAGAAAGCTTCGTGACGGGCAACGTATGGATGAGGTCGTGATGTCGATCTTCAACCAGCTTGAATCCCTGGGAGATGAGAAGCAGATCCCATTCAAGTATCTGTCAAAGGAGAGTTTTCATAAGGTGTTCGGTCCGGTGAAAGTGGTCGGTGTCGGGCGTTTTTATCTAGAAGAACGGAGACTGACTGTTAAGACAATGCTTCGATTTGATCTACGTTGGGCGGATGACGGGGTTATGAGACATCGGGTAATCGTTCCGGTTTATATAGTCACAGGGGAACTTCTGACGTATTCTGGTAGAACGATTTTCGATGATGTAATACCAAAGACACGGAAGGTGAGATCATCCGGGTCCGCACTGTATGGATTATTTGAGATAGTTCAGAGACGAGACGGAAGGACGAAGCTCCCGTATCTGGTTGTGACAGAGGGTGAGTTCGATGCGATGTATTTGCAGCAGCACGGAATCTATGCGGTGAGTACCATGGGGACAGCTAAGATCACAGAGGATCAATTAGCACTGTTTAGAAGGTTTGCTCAAGAAGTCTGGTTTGGGTATGATGGTGATAACGCGGGACGGAAAGCACAGAAACGCGCCATGGAGCAAACTCGGAGAATCGTACCAACGTATGGATTGACGTTGCCGGAAGGCAAAGATCCGAACGATTTGACTCCAGGTGAATTGAAAGAAGTCTACGGGAGAATAGAGGCGGTGAAACTATGAACATGAATGAGTATCAGGCGGCGGCAGATAGTACAGCAGTCTTTCCACCAGTCATGGTTCCGGATCGTGTTGGTGCGGACTGTGAGGAAGTGTATACGCGAATGAATATAGTGTATCCGACGTTGGGGTTGTCGGGTGAAGCTGGAGAGTTTGCCAACAAGGTGAAAAAAGTCATTCGTGATAATCAAGGGACCACCGGAGAAAACAGACGTGTAGATCTTCTAGATGAACTGGGAGATGTGCTCTGGTATGTGGCGGCATGTGCCACTGCACTTGATGCGTCGTTGGATACTGTTGCACGTAACAATGTGAAGAAGCTGGCAGATCGAATGGAGCGTGGCAAGATTCAGGGAGAAGGAGACAAACGATGATTGACATTTCGAAGTTGGATAAGGCAGAGGTGTTGGCGGCGTTGTACAACAATGCTGGACCGCTTGGAATGGGACATTTGCATTTCATTCCGGAAGATATGCAGGTTGAGGATGCTAGGGAATTGTTGGATGAAGGAATCACGTATTTCGATTACGTTCATGGTCGGTGTTTGAAAATTGATCTGTCCAAGGATAAACTTGATCCATGGTTGTATGATCGGGATTGGGGTGAAGGTGCAGCAGAGCGTGTTTTGTCAGATTTGGGGAAGGAACCGGCATGAACGATCTTGTACCGAAAGATGAGGCGGATTTGGAGAAACGTCGTGAAGCTCAGATCCAACGGCTGAGGTCATTACGGGAGAGTTTGCCAGCGCGGGTCAGAGATGAGCCTGAGAAGGTCATTATGGATCTGTATCGTACCGAAGCCCTTTCCGGAATTGCGTTGAAGTTGAAGATAGGTGAGGTTGTTCGCGAAGCCAAGTTGACGACCATTGAGATGAAGCGGCAGATGGCGATACGTTACAGTCCAGGCAAAGGCAGTAAGGCACACCCGATTACTCTAGAAAGTTTGGGTGTTGCTGATGCGACGGCGGTGAAATGGCGCAAGTTGGGCAAGTTGCCAGCGAAGCACTACAATCGCGTAGTATTGAGACCTTTTCTGACCGAGAGCGTGGTGATAGGTGAGTACAATCGTTTGATTGCCATCAAGCAGGTTTTGGAGACAATGGAGAAAACAATAAACTCACCTAGAGAGGTTATCGATGAGTTTATGAAGCGTGGATTGACCATTGGTGAGGTCAGGAAAGAGCTGGGACTTGTGAAGGATGAGGCTGTCTATGACGTTGAAGACTTGGACACCGAAGACGAAGATGACATCGATTATGACACAGATGAGATGGCACAGATTCGGACATTCGTTGTGAACGGAAACCATGTGCTGAAAATGGTGGAGGATTTGAAGATCATCATAGCTCCCATGGAAATGACCACAGAGATTATAGATTTGCTTCGAGCTGGCACGGAGAAGTTCATAGGGGCTACGAAGCAGATGAAGGCGATCTATCGTCAAGCTAAGGAGGATCTATGAGCAAGATCTATGTTGCTTCAAGTTGGCGGATCATATATGTCTTGATCTTGATGAAGTTAATGCTGTACTCAAGGAGGGTTTATGATTAACGCTGTCGTTGGGGCGGGTCAGGGAGGCTGTCGAATCGCCAAGACATTTGCAGAAATGTTCGGTGTACCGGCTGCGTACCTGAATCTGGCGGAGGTTGATTTCAGTCAATTGCTGGTACCGAGTATTCAGCGTCTTATGTTGGAAGGGGATGGAACCGGTCGAAATCCTGACATCGGGGAGAAGATGTCTCGGAAACACAAGGTTGAGATATCCCAATTTCTAGAAGAAAGAGTTCCAGTTGTGGCAGGTGATCATGTAGTCGTGTGCATCGGTGGTGGTGGCGGAAGTGGGGCAGGGCTGATGCTTGAGATCATCAACAATCTACTTCGGCGGAAGTTGGACATCCTGTTGATCTACACGCTCCCTGAGAAGCGTGAGGGACTACCGGCAAAGCCGAATGCGTTGAAGTCGTTGAACAAGATCATAGACAGGTACTTGGTCAAAGAGAAGATCACATGCATGGTGATTGACAACGACTTTTGCGTGGAACGGTTTGGTGCAGCGCATGAAGGAGATTATTGGGAAGAGGTGAATACAGGGATTGTTCGGAGTATGCTTCGATTCTGGTATCTCACAAATCTAGAGAAGTTCACTAATTTCATCGATGTTACGGCAGGGTACGGCGCATTGGATGAAAAGGAACTGGTGCGGGTTCTCTATGCAAAAGGCGGATTCGTAGATTTGAGAGAGTTCGTAGCCACCGAGCCGGATATAGAGTTGGCAAAGAATGCGAAGTTCAGATCACTGGTATTCGGAAATCTGGACATTGGGAGTGCCAAGCAGTACATCGTTACCGTTGGGTTCCCGGAACGTATGAAGAACGATCCACGGGTACACCCATTTCTAGATGTGATTTTCAAGAAGTTGCAGAGGATCACGAAGACATCGTTTGTGTTGCGTTCGTCTCATTTCAACAAGAAGCTCACAGATATCCGGGTGAACGTGTTGCTTTCAGGTTTGATCAAGTCGCATGGGTTGAAGAAAATTATCAACCAGACGGTGAAAGACGTGCAGAAGTATCAGGACAAAGGTGGCATTGAGACCATTGATTTGTCAGAGATAGATTTCTAGGAGGAAACTGATGGGTTGGGCTGTGCTTGTAATTAGTATTATGGTCATAGTGGGTGCGGCTCTTATTGTATTCTTTGATTGGGTGATCTATGGAGGAGAAAGAAAAATGACAGTAGATTTGACGATGGAAGAACAGAGTGTACTTGACAATGTTGCGGTGTTCATTGATCTGCACTGGGTGCAATTCGTAGAGTTTTGTGACTCAGAGGATTTGACAGTTCCTACCGAAGAGGAGTATGAATCGGTAATGACGAAAGTGACAGGTAGGCCGTAGGAGGAAGTATGGGAGAGAAGCACACAATTGAGTTTAGTCTTGGGAAGAAGACGTACACGGAAGCAATTGAGGGCAATATCATGTTGTCCAGATTGGTTCCAGATGAAGTGATGGATGCCCTAAACCGGGCTGTTGGCAAGTTTGCGTTCTATGGTGCGCTACGGGCTGATGCGAAGAGGATGGAAGCCAAGATCAACACTGATGCAAAGGCGTGGAATGCTGAGAAGTTCCATGAGGTTCAGCAGCAGGATGACTTCAAGAAAGCCACAGCGAAGATCATTGATACTCAGATCATCATTCAGTTTCAAGACGATTGGAGAATGTGGCAGGGGCGGGTTGCCAAGGCAGAGGCAATTACTGACAAGATGTGGATTTTGGTACAGTCGTTTGAATTGATGACGAAGACACTGCAGAGTGTACTTGCGATGCAACGGGCAGAGCTTGGTCACAGTTATTCAGGAATGGCTCGTGGATCGGGCGATATTCTAGAAGATTAGGAGGAGAAGGAAGATGAATGAACAGACTAGAAATTAAGGCGTGGCTTGAATTCGCAAATATGATGAGTGAAAGGGGA
>SDBV01002052.1_pt1 | contig 30193 bp, 26 predicted proteins | sample 2277081 | NCBI WGS metagenome assembly SDBV01 (sample SAMN10402039, study PRJNA504765) | marine sediment metagenome | isolation source: marine sediment core GS10_PC15, 223 cmbsf | place: Arctic Ocean: Southern Knipovich Ridge | collected 2010
GCAACCTTTTCTTTCCGACAATAACCCGAGGCTTATTGCAACGTATGACGGCGTTAAGCAGGACGTCGAGGGTGTGATCGAGTTGCTCAAGGGGCACAAAGCCAAGCATTGCAAGGAATACTATTACAAAGTGAGGGCGAAAGTTCCTGTTGAGTTGCCTGAGCGTGCGGCCCGAATTATCTACCTTAACAAGACATGCTATAACGGGCTTTTCAGGGAAAACAGCAGGGGCCTGTTCAATGTGCCTTGTGGAAAGTATAAGAACCCTTTGATTTGCGATGAAGAAAACCTGCGTGCCGTGGCCAAGGTTCTCAAGAAGGTCAGAATAGAGCAGCGGCATTTTGAGTCCGTGTGCGATCGCGTTGAAGAAGGCGACTTTGTATATTTCGATCCGCCCTACCATCCTGTCTCGAAAACGGCATCGTTCACCAGCTATGACAAGGCAGGTTTTGGAGAAGATTCCCAGTTGCTACTGAAGAAAGTGTTCAGTCAACTTACAGATTGCGGCGTGAAGGTTATGCTTTCAAATTCAATGACTGATTTTATCAAGGACCTATACAAAGGCAAGGGCGTGAAAATCATAACAGTGCTGGCGAACCGAAACGTGAACAGTAGAGCTGACCGACGCGGCAAAATAAGCGAGGCGCTCATCGTGAACTTCTAGAAAGTCACTCTTCAGGCAGGGACAACTTAAGATTTGAGATGCGCTTCACGGCCTCATCGATTAATTCATGGTCCGGCACTTCCCTTAGAAAATCGTATAACAATTCTATAGCGCCACTCTTGTCGTCCAGGTCCTTTTCGAGCATATTCGACATCCGCCAAGTGGCGTCCGCCCAGACAGCCTTGTCTTCTTTGAAACTGGCCCTGACTTTCTCGTACAACTCGGAAGCTCCATCGTGTTGTCCCTCAGACAACATCATGGCCGCCGCCGCCAGTAACGGAAGCGGAACGGAAGGGTCCTCTTCGAAGGCTTTGTTGTAAGCATCAAGCGCACCTTCTATGTTTCCGTCAACGCGCAATCGGCGTGCCCTTGCAGCGTGCGATGTGCCGCGTACAATGGCATCAATGGCAGGGTTGCTCATCAAAAGGTGTACGTAGGCCGCTATTGGGATTGCGCCAAAACCGGCGGAAGCTACAAGGATTTTCCAACCGTTAAGCTCGGCGGTTCGCATTGTCCAGGTAGCCGCGCCATGCGCAACGCAGCAGAAACCCAGAAGCAAAAACGAGTAAGAAAGCGCTACGCTCTCCTTTTGAGTGCTTTGGTGAGAATAGACCATGCGTATTATGACGTACAGTATGGCGTCAGTCAGTATCAATATCAGGAGTTCCAGCATCTATACTTCGCCTCTTTCCTCATACTTCAATCAGATCGATTCAAGGAATAATCGACGGCCTTTTAACGGCACACGTCAACACCCGAGAGGGAACCTGTTTTTTCCTAGCCTGCTCCCTCGATGATTTCCCAATATCTCCTTCTATTACTATTAAACACCAAATCCACCCAATATGTCAAGTAATATCTTATCGTTTCCTGCGTTTTGTGGCAGTATTTGCTAAATTCTCAGTAGAAGTCACAGACTTCCCTCGTTTGGAACGATCCGCTCCAATCACAACTCGTTTTTTTGAAATATTGGGGACACAACATGAGGTGTGAGCGACCAGCAGGGAAAAGTTTTTATCTGGTCAATCACTGGCTTAGTAATCGGTTGCGTTACAAAAATCCTACCGGTGATGCTATAATCGCCCTCCGAACTTTAAGCGAGCACTTAGAAATACGAGGACTAATGATGAAAGAGATTCGCGTGCCCGATATGGGCCGGTCGACAAAAACGGCGACATTGATTGAGTTCCTGAAGAAAGAAGGCGATTCCGTTGCAGAAGGCGAATCTGTTTTCTGCCTTGAGGCGGACAAGGCGGAGTTTGAGATTGAATCTCCAGTGTCTGGAACTCTTCGCAAACTGCTTGTGGAGCTGGATGGTTCCGTTTGCTCAGGAACGGTCGTAGCTTTGGTTGGTGAAGCCGATGAAGAGCTTCCAGATTTGAGTTTGTATGGAGCGCAAACCGTTGGCGCCGACGGGGGGGATTCTGGCGATATGAATGATGTTTCTGGGACAACGCGCGTCCCACTTACAGAATTGCGTAAGATTATTACCAAGCGAATGGTTGCCAGCAAGACTTCGGCGCCGCATTATTACCTGACGATTGAAGTGGACATGACCAGTGCGATTGAGCTGAAAAGATCAATAACCGAGTTCAAAGTTTCTCAAAACGACATTCTAATGTGCGCGGTTGCCCGGGCAATTGAGAAACATCCGCAGATGAATTCCCGGTGGGCGGGGGATGCCATCGAGGAAGTTGATGACATTAATCTTGGCTTTGCTCTAGCTTTGCCCAAGGGGCTTGTTGTTCCCGTTGTGAAACGGGCTCAGGACAGAAGCCTTGAGGACATAGGCTCCGAATGCAAGAGATTGGCGGGTTTGGCACGAGACAGGAAACTAATGCCTGGGGAATTCAGCGGCAACACGTTCACGGTTTCAAATCTGGGTCCACTGGGCATTGATGAGTTTTCGGCAATAATCAATCCGCCTGACTGCGCAATATTGGCCGTTGGCCGCACAAAAGATCGTGCCGTGGTCGAAAAGGGCGAAGTTGTTGTTCGACCTATCGCTAAGCTTACCCTTTCATGCGATCACAGGGTTATTGACGGCGCGGATTCGGCAAGGTTTCTCAATTACCTCAGGCGGGTTTTGGAAAAGGCAAAGTTCTGATCTGTTCTTCTTCGTTAAAATGTTGACTGGCTGCGAATTTTGAAATTCAAAAACAAACTTAAAGACCTGTTCCATGTTGCGGTAATCGTAATTATTGCGTTTGCGGCCCATTGGCCTGTACTTGTGAGCAATGAGGTTCCTTTTGTTGGCAATTCGGTGGAATCTTCACCGTGGCACGAAGGCTCCGGAACTGGTGAACCGGACATTCTGAATTTGCGCCACTACCCTTGGTTTGCTTTTCTACATGATTCGGCTGAGCGAGGTGATTGTCCTCTGTGGAACCCGTACGAAGGATGCGGTATCCCGTTTTTTGCAATGTGGCGAACGCGTTGCCTTTCGCTTTTTTCCTTGCCTTTCTACCTGTTTCCGCCAGTCTTGGCCATCAAGGTTTCCGTGCTGCTGAAAATGGTTATTGCCGGTTGCTGCGCGTATTATGCCGCGCTGAGACTTGGCTTCAAACGTTCTTTTGCGCTGGTTGTAAGTGTGTCTTTTGAACTTAGCGGACATGTCATGCTGCTGGGCGGAACGGCCGTGTCGGATGTTGTTCCCTGGATTCCACTGCTTCTTGTATATGTCGAGCGTCTTGTTATCGGCCAGTACCGCTACTGGCCTGTTGGCAGCCTTATCATTGCCCTGATGCTTTTGGGCGGTGAACCGGAGGCGGTTGCGTGCGCTTTGGCTTTCGCGGCTTTGTTTATCATAATAAGGACCATTAGCTGTCGGCAAGACAGGCATGTGAAACTAAAGACCATGTCGGTGTTTTTGTCGAGTGTTTTGCTTGCCATCGCGTTGGCGGCAGTACAGATTATCCCCTTCATAGAGTTTGCAGGCCAGGCATCGTCAATGCCGAAACCCGTGCAGCTTCCATCGTTGCGCCCAACCGACGCAGCCGTTTTTTTTGCGCCGCCGCGTGGTCTGAACACTCTAAACGAACATCAAAGTGCGGGACTTTTGTATCCGGGGGTCATTCAGATACTCCTATTACCCTTGTGGTTTGCGGTTAGAAACTTTGTTGTGCCTCGCCAGCGGCAACGTATCGAAGCGTTGTTGGGTGTTTTTATCGTTTTCAGCTTACTAGCCCTGTTTCAAGGAGTAATAGGACCACAACACTTGGTTGTTGCAAATTCGATTGCACTGGCAGTCGTGGCTGCGGCCGCGGCTGAAGAGTGGGTGGAACTCAACGCCCAGCAATGTAAGACGGCGATACTCCGGTTCATGTTTGCCTTCATTGGAATCGCTATCGTTGCTGCCTCGCTCATAGTCTTGCGGGCCTCGTACGGCGGAGGCGGCGACTTTTCAATGTCCATTGGAGCGCTCGTGGTGTTCTCTCTGCTTTTTCTATCGTTCATTGTTGCTACAGTTTTGCGACCGTCCTCATTATTCTTGGGTTATTCACTTGTAGTCTTGATCGTTGCAGATCTTTTACTGACTTTTCAGCCTGCCATTCCGTACGTTCCATCTGAAGATGTTTTTCCTAGAACTGAATCCGTGGACGCATTACGGGCGCTTGATGGAAGAATCGCCACTGGGCCGAGTATGGACAAGTGGGCCTTGTCGGCCTCGCTCATAAGTCAGACCCATACGACCGCCAACGTGAAGCTTAAAAGGTACGATTCTTTTTTTGGCGCTGTTGAGGACGATCCCGCCCTGCTGCGCAGATGTTCTATCGCCGGTGTTGTTCTCGACGCCAGCGACATCCGCGCCAGCTTCATGCCGTTGAGGCCGGTACTTGAACTTGTAGAGGTATTTCCATTTGGCTGTGCTGTTTTTGAAGACCCTCAATCTTTGCCTCGCGCGCGAATGGTGTACGACAACAGGTCCGTGGATGTTTTTGAACCCGAATCCCTGGACTCTGAACTTCCGCCGATCGTTGAAAAGGCGGTGCCTGCGAAATCCTCGGTTAAGAAGCCGGCCTTGGCCTCAATCGCAAGACCCGAACGAAACACCAGGGTTTCTGTCCTCATCGAGGATACACCGGCGGGACTGCTTGTCTTGGCAGATGCAGCTTATCCCGGATGGAAGGCCACCGTAGATGGCCAGCCAACCCAAGTACTCACTGTCGACGGACTATTCCGGGGCGTCGAGGTTGGCGAAGGCCAGCACGAAGTCGTCTTCTATTACGAACCTTTGTCCGTAAAGATAGGCCTCATTGTAAGCGCTGCAGCCGGGCTCGTTGTACTGGCCGGGCTCTTCTTCACCTTCCGCTCATCAAAAAGCCGGGGTTAAAGCTTCTCAATGGCGCCCTGAAGTTTCTTGTTTTCAGCAATACCAAGTTCTAGCGCACGGGAGTAGAAGTCCGCGGCCTTTTTATCATGTTTTTCCATCGCGTACCACCATGCTAGATTGAACCACGCCGCACCGTATTCAGGATCGGATTTAGTGATTTCCAGTGCCGTCGCTATTGCTTGGTCAATCTCCTTGCGATGTGCATAATTCACAGACATGCCGTTTTTTGCGTCCGATAAGTCCGGCTGTATCTCAAGAGCCTTTTCAAAATATGCGTGTGCGTTCTCGAACTTTTTTCGGTTCATTGCCAGTTTGCCAAGGTAGTATTCTCCGTCGCTTTCCTCGACAAGTCCTATGCTGCACAACAAAGCGGAAACGGCGCTATTCGCGGAAGCTTCAAAACGCTCACGTATTATCTTGCCGCCGTCCTGGGTCCACTTCGACGTAGCATCGTCCTCAACCGTGAAACGCGGCGCAGACAGACTTGGCCCCATCCTTTTGGTAGGATCGCTCAGTTTTTCCCCGGCAAGGATAGGTTCGGGTGACACAACAATTGCTTCGTCCCAAATCTTGCTGCCCTTGGGTAATTCCCTCAGAGAGCCGTCTATCTTGGCGACCAATATACCGTCTCGGCCAAAAACGCCGTAAGAGATTTTCAGATCTAATATCGATGTGTATCCCTCTTTACTCAACACACCGTATCTGGCCAGCTCGACATCACGACGATTCTGATAGTCTCCGGAAACGGAGAAAGGCTCCACCTGCACAAGATTGCTTCCAAGTTCAAGGCCAAGGCGCTCTGAAAGTTTAGCGTCGAAGTATTCTCCGGGATCATAATCGCCAAGGGCTTCCTCTATTGCACGTCTGTGTTTGGCGTTGACGATAGCATCTACGCCAGCGCCCAAAAGTGTTGCAGAAGCTCCCGCGATCTGAACGCTTCTTCGCACGGGCGACACGGACACAATCATTCCGTCATGAGTTTCCTTGAGCGACCACGCTGGAGACTTGGCTTCTGTCAACGCTTCCCCAGGATCGGATTTTGTCGTTGCGCATCCAACCACAAAGAGACAAATACACGCTATACCCGCTACAGAAAAGAAAAAACTCCGTGACATTGTATTCTCCTTTTATTTGGTTCTGTCGAAGATATATCATAGCATGTTCACAGGCTTTCTGACATGTCTGCCGCGTCGGCTTTTACCAGGTCGAATCAGTTGATATAATGTGTAGCAAGGACAACATACTTGATTTGTGTTTACGCTTCCAGCGATGGTGCGTTTAAGACGGGGAGATGATAAATTGAAAAAGCTTGCAGTATTGGCTATAGCTGTTGCGCTGGCAGGTTGTCAGCGTTCGCCCGACCAGGTTTTTGACAAGGTCTTGATTGATTTCGGTGTTCGTGATAAACCGGAAGGTTACGAAACTGCGTCCGACAAGGTATACCAGAGGTTGGATGCAGTTGGAATGACCGAAATGAAAAGACTGAATATGGAAGAGAGAAAAGGCGAAGTCAAGTTTCAGCAAAATGTGGGCCTGAGTGGCAAGTATTACAAGGAAGTTAAGGTATACGAACGCTTCTATCCTGTTAAAGCCGTTCCGATAACTAAGAAGACACAGGATGGAAGAGGTTACTACGGGTACATTGACTATAATTACCGCTTCTACCAAAGTGCCAGAAAAAGTTCACGAACAGAAGCTGCGGCGCAAGAGGCCACAATATCGACCGACGTCACTGGACGCGATAGATACAGGTACAAATTCGGAGCGGGTGGAACCTGGAATCGCGGAAACGGAGAGCGAGTCAGAAACTAGTGTCGCGTGATATTCACTTTGAATCGGCGGCTTTTCGTGCCTTGAGTTTGGCCGATATCAATTGAGGGTGAGTGAGGTTAAGCAATTTGGCCAATTTGTGAGCCAAGTAATCTTCATGTGCGTCCAGGCGGCCATCTGCAAAGAATACCCGCCATATCTCTTCTATGAATAGTATCTTCTCTTCCTGGCTGCACGCTTCGTTTATCTGATGCGTAAACTTCCACAGGTCAACGCTTTCTTTGCGCTCCGCCGCGGAAACATCAAGCAACTCGTGGATTTCAGATTCAGATAATGAAAAGCGCCTGCGCAACAAGTCCACAATACATTCGCGCTCTTCGGAACTGAATTCCTCGTCGGCTTTGGCCGCCTCTAACAAGACCACACATGTGGCTATCCTGAGTCTGTCAGAATCTTGAGCTGCATCCTCTGGCGCTTTCTGATCCCTAAAAACATCCAAAAACTTTTCAAACATCGTAAATTCTCCTGAAAAGGTCGTAGGCTATATCCGAGAGCCGTCCAATCAACTTAAACTCGCTAAGGCCCTTTGAATTGAGCGCTTAAGATAGCATGCCAGACATTACTGCGTCCAGGTTTTCAGTACCTTGCCCTTCCTTTTCGATAAGTCACCGAGCATAAAGAGAAGGTTCATTATAGTGCCTTTATGGTTTTTCTGTTTTTTTTCTTGCTTGACAGAAAGAGTCCCAAGTGGTAGAATTAGGCATATTAAGTCCGTATACCCCGATAATTCCGAAATTAGAATAATGAAACCGGAGCGGTTATGTCAGATATAAGACGAAAAGTTTTTACCAGTGGCGAAGTGGCCGCAATATGCGGTGTATCTCCTGACACGGTGTCCAGGTGGTTTGATTTGGGCCAGATTGAAGGCTACAGGCTAGGTGCTGGCGGGGATAGACGAATACCTTATGAGAACTTGCGCAAGTTCATGATAGGGCATGGCATACCTCTTGATCGCCTGGAAGAAGGCGATCGGCGTATATTGGTTGTTGATGACGATCCGTATTATCTCGACATTATTCCGGCTGCGCTTTCCAAATCCGGCGAATTCAAAATCACTACGGCATCAACTGGCTTTGATGCCGGCTCGCTTGTAACGGAGCACAATCCGCATTTGATAATCCTCGATATTCATCTTTCAGACATTGACGGAAGGATGGTGTGCAAGCGAGTCAAAGAGCGTCCCGAAACAGCCTCAACCAGAATACTGGCAATTTCCGGTTACATTGACGATGAGGCCGCGGAAAAACTGCATGAATATGGTTTCGACGATTACTTGCGAAAACCCTTCGAGATTTCCAAGTTGTGCGATAGGGTAAACCGTCTGTTCGAGTTACCAAATTCAAAGGTCGCCCAGCCCAAACACTCGGACTGAATGCCGCCTGATCCCCGCAGACAGACTGAATGCGTCTAACCTTGCTTCGGGCAGTATATCCACGTATTTGTAACAAGCTTGCAACCGATGAGCGCAGTTCGTATAATTGATCATTCCAAGGGGTGCAGCAAAGATGCCCCGCAAAGTTTTCCTAGTTTATGCTTCATGGAGGGTTAGCGCAGTGACAATGACAAAACGTGAACTCGTGGTTCAAGTTGCCAACACGCTTGGCATGACCCAAAGTGACGTCGCCAAGATTGTTGAAGGCGCGTTTGAGACAATTACAAAGTCTCTGTCGGAAGGGGAACGCTGGGAGTTGAGAGATTTCGGCGTACTTGAAGTCAAAACCCGCGCATCGCGAATCGGGCGCAATCCTCGAACCGGCTCCCAGGTTCCAGTGCCTGAAAGGCGAGTGGTAACATTTCGTCCTGGCAAGAAGATGAAAGAACTGGTGGCCTCCCCAGCACAAGTCGAGGATTCCGTGGAACCTGGCGAATCTCAAGGCTGACGTTCTCCTATTGGAAAGTGGTGTCTGGTATGAGCATTTGAGGGCACAGTGTTCTGAGCATCTTCTTGTAGAAGCGTGCCCTTTCTCTGATAGCGCCGTGGGCGGAATCGGCCGAATGTCATGAAAATCTTGGCGGCAGATACAAGCACCTCTGTCAATTCTTTGGCCGTGTGCGAGGATGATCGCATACTTGTTGAAACCATTGTAGACTGTCCGCGTGCGCATGCAGAACGTATCATGAACACCGTTGACTGGGTCCTTGAAGAAGCCAATCTAACACTTTCCGATTTGGATGCTTTGGCAGTGTCCGTGGGGCCAGGGTCTTTCACCGGTTTGAGAATTGGCGTTGCCGCCTTCAAAGGACTTGCCTTTGCAACTAATCTCCAACTCGTGCCCGTGCCCACCCTTGATGCGATGACACACCTGACTCCTTTCCGTGACGGTGTAGTCTGTCCTGTTCTGGACGCAAGAATGAAGCAGGTGTTTGGCGCAGTCTTTTCTTTCGAATCAGGTAAGCGCTTAAAACTCACACCTGACAAAGTGTGCTCAATAGAGGATCTGGTACAGGGTCTTGAAGGCAAGATTGCTTTCTTCGGCGATGGAGCAGACGCTTATTCGGAGCGCATACTCGCAAAAGTCCCTGACGCTTTCCTCCTTGGCGGTTTATCTTCAGTGCCGCGTGCTTCGGCAGTTGCAACAGAAGCGGCTGAACTTTTGAAAAACGGCGTGGATACCGATCCTGCACGGGTTGCTCCGGTCTATCTGAGAAAGTCGCAAGCTGAAGAAAACCTCCAGAAGAAGGCGACATAAGCGGATCGAAAATAAAACTATACGTTGAGTTTGTTCTCATATTTGTAGGTCTTATTTAGGCATAAGGCGGCGCGCATAATAATGACAGAGCGAGTGAAGACAGATATCCTGTTCAAGGCGCTTGAGTATGGCTACATTGATCAAGTGATGGAAATGGAACAGGAGGCGTATCCCGAGCCGTGGCCGCGGCACATGTTTGTCAACGACATCAATAATCCAGACGCTCATTTCTACGTCGCCTTTTTGGAGGGCCGGATGATCGGTTACGTGTCCTTCCAGCGAGAGCTTGATGAGGCGCACATCACCACCTTGACAGTCCATTCTGACTTCAGAGGCAGAGGTTTTGGCAGGCGAATCTTACTGTTTATTCTCAACGAAGCTGCTGCGAAGGGCGCCGACTATGCAACGCTTGAAGTTCGGGAGACAAATCACAGAGCCCAAAACCTGTACATGAGCATGAATTTCATGTCCGTTGGACGAATTAGGGCCTATTACCCAAAGACTGGAGAAGACGCAATAGTAATGGAATGCAGCCTTGTCGCATCATGATGAATGAGTGGGCGAAGTTGACAGCATTGTTAGAAATCAGGTCGTGCATCGATCAGATGACCCGCTTGCAGGTAGGGCAAACGCATCTAATATTTCCAGTATTTATTTAGCATGAAGCGTCAAAAAGAAGGATTGTTAACCACGGAGTTCACGGAGACACGAAGAAGAACTTGAAAGGATTCATGAAATAGGACTTGCTGATGTTTCTTTGCGCACTCTTTGCACGCTCTCTGCGCACTCTGCGAGAAAAATATTAAGCCTTTAACTCAGGGTGGCGGAGGGCGCTGAGGAACGCTGAGGAGTGAATAGACTATTCTTTGAAAAACCGATGGCGATACCGATAGCGATGACGATAGCGATGCGGTGGGACAAGATTGTGAAATACTGGGTTCTAACACAATTAGATGCGTTTGCCCTGGCTTGCAGGCCGAGACTCTTGACGAAGAAGCGTACATACTTTAAACTAAAACCAGGTAAATACTGTTTTTGCGACGGAATTTGAGGAGTTTGCGCCGTTTTAACTAAACATGTTGGTGCTGACTGGTCGAAAGGGCCTTTGGAGCCGACAGGTCTTTTCTCAATATCTCCGTGCTTGTGAGCGGCTTTGGTTGCCCGCTTGGTTTCCTGTGACGTGATGAGGGCCGATGAACTATGGAAAAAGCTGATCAAAGATCAGATGTTGGGAATGACGCAGACTTGAAGATAGAACAAGGTAATCCCTTTGGTTTCTTGGCGGCCACACTGATTTTTAATTGCATTCTGTTACTATTGCTTGGCCTCAATACCTACCGAACTTACCGCTACGGGGAGTTAGCCGAACGCTACACCAGAATCGAGGAACTTCGCGGCTCTATAGTTCACATGGACGAGGTGCTTACCATGTCGGCACGAATGGCCGTGTCAAGCGGGGACCTCAGTTGGGAGGAACGCTATCACAAATATGAAGTTCTACTGGACGAAGCGATTACGAAACTATACGTCTTGGCGCCTGACGCCAGCGGCCAGTCTGCGACAAAGGAAACTGATGAAGCCAATGTAAAGCTAGTGGAACTGGAGAGCCAAGCTTTTGAACTTGTACGCGAAGGTCGAGGGGACGAAGCGAAGAAAGTCATGTTCAGTGATGAGTATGAGCAACTGAAGCAAACCTACGCAGAAGGAATGGACGCTTTAAACGCCGGGTTGTCACAAGCCATTTCCGACGGCCAGAAAGGTCAGAGAATCGAGTCTCTCGTCTTTGTTGCTACCGTGATTGTCTCCCTGCCCTTGCTGCTCATCGCCTGGATAGCTGTATTTCGCGTTTTACGCAAATGGAGGACGACTCTTATAGAAAACAACCAACGGCTGGCGCGTCAGACCACGGATCTTGCCGAAAGCAACACGGCCTTGGAAGAAGAGGTCGCACAGCGCCAGCGTACAGAAGAATCTCTGCGTGAAAGTGGGGAGCAATTCCGCGCTCTTTTCGAGAACGCACCTGAGGCCGTCGTAGTGCTGGACGTGGAAAACACTCGATTCGTGGACGTCAATGAAAACACAGTCCGGTTGCTCAAGTACAGCCGCGAAGAATTGCTTGAGATGGGCCCGGTCGATATTAGTCCGGCAATACAGCCGGGCGGCACTCCGTCTGATGAAGTCGCACGCGAACGAATAGGGGACGCGATGAGAGGAGGGGCTCCTGTTTTCGAGTTTTGTCATGTTGATTCCAAGGGGAAGGAAATCCCGTGCGAAATACGATTGTCCATCCTGCCGTCGTCATCGGGAAAACTTGTGCGCGCCAGCATTATCGACATCAGCGAACGAAAACTTACCGAACAGGCGCTTGAAGACCATGCAAAGAAACAGGAACTCTTAAATGAAAGTCTTTCGCTCAGAAACGCCGAACTAGATGAGTTTTCATATATTGCCAGCCACGATCTGCAGGAGCCGTTGCGCAAAATTACGGCGTTTTCAGGACTACTCAAGATGGACTTGGGAGACGCTTTGCCCGATGACGCGAAGGAAAACCTTGACTTCCTTACGGACGCGGCGAGCCGGATGCAGACGCTGATAAACGATCTGCTGATGCTGTCTCGCTCGGGAAGGCGCGAAATGGCGCGCGAACGAATATCGCTCGAAAAATGTGCTGACTCCGCAATCGAAGCACTGAGTGTCCAAATTAACCAGAGCGGCGCGGAAATCGAACGCGAAGAACTGCCCGAGTTATGGGGAGACAAGACACTCCTCACGCAGCTTTTTCAGAATCTTATCAACAATGCCCTGAAGTTTCAGAGTGCCGGCGTCGCTCCCAAGGTGCGTTTGACAGCGGAATCGACGGAGTCGGGATGGCTGCTTGGTGTAAAAGACAATGGGATCGGAATCGAGGCCCAATACGCCGAACAAGTATTCGCGCCGTTCAAACGCCTGCATGGACAAGAGGAATACAAGGGCACGGGAATCGGTTTATCAATTTGCCGAAAGGCTGTGGAGCGCCACGGAGGGAAGATTTGGGTGGAATCGGAGCCAGGTAAAGGCAGTCACTTCAAGTTCACAATTCAAGTGCGAAAGGAAAGCATGTAATGGATGAAATGATGCGAAAAGCGGTCATCCTTTTGGCCGAAGACGATCTGGGCGACCAGAAACTGACTCGCCGTGCCTTTGATGACGGGATGATCGACAATGATCTGTACATTGTTTCGGATGGCAGAGAGGCTTTGGACTATCTTATGCGGAAAGGGAAATATGAGGACCCTGCCACATCGCCCCGACCGGACTTGCTTTTGCTGGATCTGAACATGCCCAAAGTTGACGGACGGCAGGTGTTGCAGGAAATGAGAGACAATCCTGAATGCCCCGAGATTCCGACGGTCGTTTTGACCACATCGAAGCAGGAAGAGGACGTTATCCGAGCTTACGATTTGGGGATCAAGTCATACATTACCAAGCCGGTGGATTTTCCCGATTTCGTAGAGGCTGTCAAAATGCTGGGCCAGTACTGGTTCCGGCTTGTCGTGCTGCCCCCGAAGAAGGAGAAATAATAATTGCCCAAGAAACGGCTAACTGTACTCGCCATTGATGATGACGTAGCGGATTTGAAGATTTTGCGTACCCATCTTTCGAGGTTCACGGCATGGGACGTTGAGGTTCTGGAATTCACGAAATGGGAGGAAGCGCGCAAGGAATTGAAGCGTCGGGCGGTGGACGTGATTCTCGTGGACTATCTTCTTGGCAAGGAGACAGGACTCGACGTAGTAAGGGAGATTCGCGGTAACGGCGACGAACGTCCCGTGATAGTGTTGACGGGTCAGGGAGACGAGTTTATAGCCGCCGAAGTCACACGCGCCGGAGCCAATGACTACCTTGTAAAGCAGCAGTTGGATCCAGACGCGTTGCGCCGTGCCATCGAAAATGCGATGACTCAATTTCAATTGCGGCAAGAAAAAGCACTACTAGAAGAAGAACTCCAGCAGTCACAGAAAATGGAGACCATAGGAACTCTCGCAGGAGGACTGGCCCACGACTTCAACAACATCCTTATGGCCGTTATGGGATGCCTGGAACTGGCTCTAATAAAGTCAAAGGGACGGGAAATAGCCCACGACCTGGCCCAGGCACAATCCGCGTGCAAACAAATGGCCGAACTGGTCCAGCGGTTGCTGAGTTTCAGCCGCCGGGGAAGCTCAGACAAAAGTCAAGTCAATCTTGTCCAAATCATACGAGAAGTCGAGGCCATACTGGCGCACACGATTTCCAAGAAAGTGGAACTTCAAGTAGACGTTCCAGACGAAGCGCTAACTCTCAACGCCAATTCGGCAATGCTGCACCAAGTCTTGTTGAACCTCTCTCTTAACGCTTCCGAGGCAATGCCGGACGGCGGCAAACTGGTGATAAGCGCCAGGCAGACCGATTTAGATAAAAGTTTTGTCGTTAGTCATCCGGAATCATCACTTGGAGAGAACATTTTATTGCAGGTGACCGATTCAGGAATTGGGATGGACAAGGAAACCATCGCCAGAGTGTTCGACCCGTTTTTTACAACAAAGCAACTTGGTTCACGAAAGGGAACTGGGCTTGGCCTTAGCGTGGTTTGGCAGAACGTGCGAAGCCACAATGGATTCATTACCGTCTATAGTGAGCCGGACGGGGGGACAACCTTCCAGATTTACCTTCCGGTGACCAAGCCCGCAAGCGAAGCGCAGGAAGTGAAAAGGGAGCCAGATTCGGAGCTTCCCGAGGGCAATGAGACCATCCTGGTTGTTGATGACGAGCCGATTTTGCGAGATTTAACTTCGCGCATGCTTCAAAAACTAGGATACAAAGTGTACGTCGCATCTGATGGTGTAATGGCGCTAGAGACCTACACCAAAATCCCTGGGGAAATTGGAGTGGTGTTGCTGGACATTTCAATGCCAAAAATGGACGGGCGGGAATGCCTGGCACGTTTAATTGAAATGGAGCCAAATGTCCGCGTACTGTTGGCCAGCGGACATGACATGACCGATGAAATTGAATCCCTTAAGGCCCTCGGCGCCAAGGATGTCGTACAAAAGCCGTTCAGTCTGGATGATCTGGCCCACCGGCTCCGCGCGATTCTGGACAAATGAGGTTCATCCGGGTAAAGCGTACTTTTGCTAACGAGGAATGACAAAGGAAAGAATTTTTTTGACAGGATTCACAAGATTTACAAGATTAAGATTGACAGGAAGAACACAATGCATCTGAGCCGCGACTGCACGTCACAGCCGTAGCCAATACCACAAATACTTGCGTTCATTCGCGGTTAATCAAAAAAGAAGAAGAACGAACCGCTAATGCGCGCTAATGAACGCCAATTGAGTCTGCTGAGAACGGCTGATGGTCTTGGATGCAGGGAATTAAGAATGATTGTTTAGCATGAAGACTTTTAGCACGGATTTCACTGATATTCATTTGGCCATTATCCGCGTCATCCGTGCTACTATCCATCAGAACCTTGTTTTAATAGCAACATTTATCGCACAATTGCCGCCATCACATAGAGTTCCAGAGGGTCACCAAGCGCCACCACCGGACCCACAACACGCACGCGCTCCCTACAATGTGGCACGCTCTAAATTCTTATTTAGGGCGTGTCTTCGTTCACGCGGCCAGCTTTCTTTGGGGACTTAAGACACGCCCTAAATAAGAATTTAGAGCGTGCCACGTTGCAGAAGTTCCTCTCGTCCCATACTCTTCTACGTGTCTCCGCGACCTCTGTGGTAAAGAAATCTTCTTCATGGCCTTCATGGTGAACACTCATTCTTGGTTGCGGCTGTGCCGCGCTAAGTAATCCGTGGTTACAAATATTCCGCGACACCGCTGAAAAATCTTCGTGGCTTTGTGGCTTTGTGTAGGACATTCATTTTTGAAAAAGTACGCTTATCACGGATGAGCCACAAATGAGCGTCAGTATCCGCAGTTCACCCAGTGCCTGGGTTCTCATTACAGTGCCTGGGCTCTCATTAGAACGTGTTTTGAAACTTGTCTTTGGGGTAATTGTCCTTCATAATGCCAAGCCTTAACAAACCCATAATGACATTGGGCGGATTTGTTGCGGCGGCACGAAGGTTTTTGGAATTATGTTTGAAGTCACTTTTTCCCCTGAAGTTGAATTCGCAATTGGTGCGGTGCGAAAGGCGTGCGATTTGACGCAGCACGTCAGGGCAACCACGGCGCTTACAAAGACGGACAGCTCGCCGGTAACCGTTGCTGATTTCAGCGCCCAGGCCATAGTCGCGCGTTTGCTTAAGGATAGTTTTCCTGGAGATGCATTGGTTGCTGAGGAAGACTCAGCCATGCTGAAAACGTCTGAGGGTGAGGAAACGCTGGAACAGGTAGCCAAGACTGTTCAACGAGCGAATGCGGACGCAACACCGGAACTGGTCTGTGAATGGATTGACTACGGAGCTGGAGAACCCAGTGGCCGTTTCTGGGTGCTTGATCCCGTGGACGGCACAAAAGGCTTCCTTCGAGGCGGACAATATGCGATCGCGTTGGCGCTCGTTGTAGACGGCAAAGTCGAGTTGGGCGTATTGGGGTGTCCGAATCTTGGTGCGAATTGCCAGCCGGACATATGCGCTGAAGGCGCAATGGCTGTGGCCGCGCGAGGTGAGGGAGCTTGGACAACTTCGCTGAAAGGGTCCAACGAGTTCACGAAACTTGAGGTTTCCTCTAGGGAGGATATCTCGGAAGCAACTCTATTGCGCTCATTCGAGTCTGGCCACACAAATGTGGGCACATTCGACCTTATAGTAAAGGCAACAAACACCAAGTGCGAGCCTATTTCGCTGGACAGCCAGGCCAAGTATGCCGTCTTGGCATCAGGTTGCGGCGATCTTCTGTTTAGACTTCTGTCCGACAAACAACCCGACTACCGCGAGAAGATATGGGACCAGGCGGCAGGCTCGATAGTGATAGAAGAGGCCGGAGGGAAGATTACGGACCTCAACGGCAAGGACCTGGACTTCACCGCAGGAAGAACTCTAGCAAACAATGTAGGAATACTTGCTTCGAACGGACACATGCACGATGATGCGCTGAAAATCGTAGGTGACGTTTTGAATCGGTAGTCTTTTCGGTAAACGGCAATCCATCTACATAATATAGATGCTGGTAAACAAGGGAGCACGAATATGTTGAAGCACATGACGAAGATTACATGTATGGCGGCCGCCTTTATATTGATTGCGGCGTGTTTTGGCCAGGCTGAAGCGGCAAAACTCAAGGCCCTGATCGTCGATGGCCAGAACAACCATAAATGGCAGGAAACGACACCTGTTTTGAAGACCCTATTGGAGGAAACCGGACTGTTCAAGGTGGACGTGGCCACATCCCCGCCAAAAGGCCAACCGATGGACAGCTTCAAGCCTGATTTTGAAAAGTACGACGTCGTAGTCAGCAACTACAATGGTGACGAGTGGCGCCAGGAAACGAAAGATGCTTTCGACAAATACGTCAAAGGCGGAGGAGGCTTCGTTTCTTACCATGCCGCGGACAACTCCTTTCCGAAATGGGGTGAGTATAACGAGATGATAGGGATTGGCGGCTGGGGCGGCAGGAACGAGGAATCCGGCCCAATGGTGCGTTTCCGCGACGGTAAAGTGGTTTTCGATACAAGTCCTGGAAAGGGCGGCGCCCATCCACCTAAACACGATTTCCAGGTAATCATGCGCGATTGTGAACATGCCGTAACCGTCGGTTTGCCTGAGAAGTGGATGCACGGCAACGATGAACTCTATTGCAATCTCCGGGGTCCTGCCAAGAACATGCATGTTCTTGCAACGGCTTTCGCGGACCCGGCCCAAAAGAATGGTTCCGGCGAGCACGAACCGATGCTTTTTACCATATCGTACGGCAAAGGCCGCGTTTTTCACACCACCTTGGGTCATCATGTTGAGCAAATGCAGGGAGTGGGCTTCATTTTTACATTGCAGCGCGGAACGGAATGGGCAGCCACAGGAAAAGTCACGCAAACGGAAGTCCCGAAGGATTTCCCAACGGCTGACAAACCAAGCGCCCGGCCCCCGATTGAGTGAAAACGGCGCACAGGAGATTTCCAAGTTACATTCAGATGCTTATGCCCAGTGCGGCGTTGATGACGAGTTGCACATCCACGGCATCAACGGTTCCATCGCCGCTGACGTCGGCATCTACGGCGCCAACGTCGATGCCCAGTGCGGCGTTGATGACGAGTTGCACGTCCACGGCGCTCACTGCCCCATCGCCGTCAAGGTCCCCGAAGGGAGTCGCAGAGTCGGATTGCAGACGTACTACGCTGACAGCAATGCCGCCTGAGGCTATGGTGACAGTCTCGGTTCCTTGGAGGTAGCCGTCAGCCGTCGCGGAAACAGTGTATGTGCCGTCGTTTACCACCGCCCAGAACAGTCCGCTCGATTCATCGTATGTCGCGGCAATGTTGCCGGGCTCAAGCGTAACGGCCGGGTTTGCGCTTGGAGGAATAGTGTTTCCCGATGGGGTCTCCACGACTTGCACTATTGTCGTTCCAGGGAGCAGACTGTTGATCCAGGGGTCATAGTCGACGTCGCCCAATGTTTTCGCTTTGATATCTGCGTCAGAGTAAAGCCCCCAGTCGTTGAACTCGGCGACCGTTTGCGCCGGGTTGGCGTTTCGGATGAACAAGCCCTCGATCTCACCGAATTGGTTGAAACCCGATGAATCCACCGCACCAGTACTGCCAAGCAACGGCGTAAGGCCGGCCTCGCCTTGTTTGCTTTCCGGAAGCAACACGAACACAGCGTCGTTTGTTATCTGGTCGAACACATTGCGAGTTACGTTAATACCCGAATCCACGGCCCAGATGCCGTCGCGCATGCGCATCAATACCGAGTCGCGGATCACTGAATTGGACGAGTTTTCGCCGAACACAAGGATCCCCGTTGCGCTTTGGTTGAATCGTCCGTCGAACACGACGTTGGACACTTCCATCACAACGCCGTTAATCCGCAGAAGGACAACCTCGGCCGCGTGGGCGCCGGGAAAGGTGAGTGTACAATCTTGTAGGCGCGTGTCCCGCGCTGCAGTTACAACAATGTGCTCGGCATCGCCAATGTCAAAGTGTTGGATCACCGTTGCCTCGGGCGCCGCGGCGTCTGCTCCGATAAGAGTCACGTTTTGGGCGAACACGACTGGCTCGTTGTAGATCCCGGCCTTCAAGTGAATAGTGACCGGCTTAAGCGGCGAATACGAGCTGACCGCAGCCATCGCTTTGCCGATGCTGGCCCAGGGGTTCCCAGATGTTCCGGTCCCGGTAGCATCATTGCCCCCTTCGACGTCGACATACACGTCGGCGGGGGGATCTGAAGCATCGTTGGGTTTGGTCCCCAACTGGAACTCTTCAATATTGGTAAGCCCGTCGCCATCCAAATCCTGGTTAGCGTCATTCGCGTCGTTCGCGTTGAGGCCATGAGCCAGTTCCCAACTGTCGGGAAGCCCGTCGCCGTCTGTATCGGGATCATTCAGATTTACGCCAGAGAACGAGGCACTGTTCGATTCGGGATCCACATGGTTGCCCGCCAAATCCGTTGGCGACGCCGTGGCAACAAATACCGTGTACAGGGCGTCGTTCGTCATCGCGTTTACCGTGATGTCCACTTTCGTCTCATCAACGCGGGCCACGCTCTGGGCGGTTAGGTCAACGCCGTTCCCATCAAATGTGTAAAACGTCGAATCGATAAGGTCCGGGTTTGGCGCCATGGCCTCGCTGAAAACGAGGCGCACCGTGGTGGCATTTGAGGGTTGGGCTTGTGTGAGTTTGGGCTTGACGGAGTCGAGAGTGATGACAATGGTCGTGGCGGAAGAAGCCCCGCTATTGTCGTCGACCGCAACCACCGAAAGGGTATTGGCCCCTTCAAGCAGCGCGGCCTCATAGGACCAGACAGTTGCGTGGGGCGTGTACGTTACGCCTGCGACGGAACCGTTCACCTGTATTTCGTAGGTAAAGGGATCGCAGGTGCCCTCCAGCGTAAACGGCGTTTGATGCGTCATGAAATCGACGCCGGGGCCGTTACCGCCATCCGAGGTAATTGCGGGGGGTGGCGGGCCAGTATCGGTGCAAGTGCCTTCGTAGGTCACGGTGACGCTACGCGCCTCCAGCATCGGTATGTCGCTGCAAAGGGCCCTTGGTCCCAACGGATTTCCTTGCAGTTGAACCTCGTCCCCGGCGGCAAGACCTGTGTTGTTGACCAAAGGCGTTATCTCATAAATCACGTTGTAGGTCAAATCCAGTCCGCTGAGATTCAACAAGTTCACTAGTGGCGACAAGTCACTCAATTGGTTGCCGGACAAGCCAAGATAATTCAGATTAGTCAGTCCGGCCAAGCCGTTGATATCTTCTATGACGTTGTCCCACATATGAAGTTCGGTCAGATTCACGAGCGGTGAGAGATCGTTCAATCCAGTTATCAGATTTCCTCCAAGGAACAGCTTTTCGATACCGGTCAAGGAAGAAAGTGCGCTAATGTCGCTGACCAGGTTCATATCCAGATCCAGCTCCGTGAGACTCGTCAAGCCGGACAGTGGGGTCAGTATCGTGACCTGGTTTTCCCAAAGGCCGAGATCTTCGAGCTTGGTCATGTTGGTCACTACCCCGATATCCGCTACCTGGTTTCCCCCAAGACCCAGTTCCACTAGCTCCGTCAAGTTTGCCAAAGGGCCAATGTCGCTAATCTGGTTCATGCTCAGTTCAAGGCCCGTCAGGGCGGTCATGTTAGACAACGCCGAGACATTCGTTAGCTTGTTGTTTGTCAGACGCAACTGCAGAAGCTTCGTCAGGGCCGACAGAGCGCCGATATCGGCCACCTTCTCCTCATCGGGTTGCGTTTCAACTTTGGCGAGGTTTAAATCTTCCAAATTCGTCAGGTTTGTGAGTGGCTCCAGATTAGTTACGGGGTTACCGCTCAGATCCAGAAGCTTCAGGGTGGTTATATTTGAAATATCCGTAATTGAGGTTACGAGATTGTTGTTAAGATAGAGTTCTTCCAAGTTTACCAACGTGGACAGAGAGCTTATGGCCGAAATTCTCTCTCCGTTCGGTTGCTCTTCGGTCTTGCCAAGTTCCAGACTGATCAGATTTGTCAGCCCTGATAATGCCGTTAAGGTAGTGGCCGGATTGTCATTAAGGTTAATCCACTCGAGTTTGGTCAGCGAAGAAAGTTGGCTGAGGTCTGCAATTTGGTTGTCATCCAGATCCAGCCACATAAGATTGACGCAATACTGGATGCCTGTCAAATCTGAAATGCCGGAAGACGGTACTTCCAGAGTGTTGAAATCAACGTTGGCCAGTTCCGTGTCTTCGATGTCCCCCTCAGGCTTTCCGATGGCCGCCCGAACCCCAGCTTCAAGATTTGCGTCTGGAAACGTTACTACCACGCCAAAGGTGTTCGCAGAAAGCAAGAAGGCGAATAGGAGAGTTAAAATCTGTTTCCGCATGACGTGTCCTCGTAAAGTCGAGCAAGCAGTGCCGCACCACTTGCCATGCCTCATGTTCTCAATCAAGCCTACGCTTAAACGTAGCAGATGTCCAACATTTTCTCAACCAGGAAAAGCTTCCGGCCACCTTATGAAAAGACACCCCAGAGCAATAGGCAAGATCAAAAACCAGGAGCATATTGCAACACTCGCAACTCTTGTGATATTTATAGACTGTGTCCAGACTCTTGTGAATTGAATATTCTGGCGTATTTGGCGAGCGGGGAGATTTTTGGGATGAAAAACAAATTGCGTGAGGCCTTGTTGTCGAGAAAACTGAGTCTCGGTGCATGGATGCAGATTGGCCATACGGCCGTTGCCGAGATTCTTGCGTGCGCAGGTTTTGATTGGGTATGCGTCGACCTCGAACATGGCGCAATTGGACTGGAAACCATGGCCGGCATATTCCGCACGCTTGACGCATACGAATGCGTTCCCGTAGCACGTGTGCCAAAAAACGACCCAATATGGATTCGCCGTTCTCTCGATGCTGGCGCACGGGGACTGATCATTCCGATGGTTAACACCGCCGAAGAAGCCGGGGCCGCAATCCGCGAAGCAAAATATCCGCCACGCGGCTTGAGAGGTTTCGGATACAGCCGAGCCAATATGCATGGCGCGGAATTTGACGCATACATCGCGGAAGCCAACGACGAAATAGCGATGATCATGCAGATTGAACACAAGGACGCCATTGACAATCTCGACGTAATACTTGAAGTGGACGGTGTAGACGGTCTTTTTGTCGGACCCCTGGATCTGAGCGCTTCGATGGGTATAACCGGACACTTAGACCATCCCGACATGACGGGGGCGCTGCAAGAATACCGTGACGCGTGCGATGCGCACAAGGTTGCGGCTGGTATGCACATAGTCGAACCGGATGATGAGAGCATTCGCAAGGCTACTGATGAGGGATATAATCTTCTGGCCCTGGGGCTCGACAACGTCTTCATCCGACAAGCCGCAACTGATGCGCTGCAAGCCGCCCGCCAAGAACTGGGTTAGCCTATTCCGTCTTGGTTGCGGCCAGTTATCTTTATGTATAAGATAGCTGTTGACCGAGGGATCGCATGGAGAATGACAACACAATGAATCACGGCATGAACGATAAAAACGGGCATCACAAAGTGCTGGTCATCATCCCTGCCTTTAACGAAGCGGCTACCATCGGGGAAGTGGTCTCGTCTTTGCGTGAGCATGCGCCCGATTACGATATTGTGGTTATTGACGATGGTTCGACGGATGCAACCGCGCAAATTGTGGGCGATCAAGGCAAGGCCGCGGTAGTGAGCCTTCCGTATAACCTCGGAATAGGCGCCGCGATGCAGACTGGCTACAGGTATGCTGCTCGCAAGGGATATGATATAGCCGTCCAGTGCGATGCGGACGGTCAACATCCCGCTGACGAGATTATGAAGCTTGTCGAGCACGTTAAGAAACGTGATGCGGACATGATCATCGGTTCTCGCTACGTGGCGGACAGTGACTATCGCCCAAGCTTGGTTCGCAGGGTGGGAAAGTCGATATTGTCTAGACTCGTGGACGCAATTGTAGGCGGCGGCCTTACGGACACGACCAGCGGCTTCCGCGCGGCAAACCGCGAAGTCATACAACTGTTTGCGCGCCAGTACCCGGACGATTATCCTGAACCGGAAACACTTGTTACGTTGCATAGGCACGGACTTAAGGCCGCCGAAGTACACGTCGAAATGAAAGCGCGCCAAGGAGGCCGGACCTCGATTAGCCCAAACAGAGCGGTTTACTATATGATCAAGGTCGCATTGGCTATTTTCATAAATTCAATTCGCAGAACATCTAAAACCCAGGGGGTAAAATAGAGTATGCCGGTGGAAGCTGAACAACTAGGCATGGCCGTAGCGCATCGAGTTGCGCTTTTCGTGCTTAGCTTCATGTTGGCCTTGCTGGTGCTGGAGTTGGTGAGGCGCGAACTGCTAAAGGAACGTTACGCCTTATTGTGGCTTGCGACGGCCGCATTCGGACTTCTAGTGGGCATTTTCCCATCAATCATAGTCATTCTGTCAACCACGCTCCATTTCCAAAAACTGACCGTTTTGTTCGTGCTAAGTTTTCTGTTCGTGCTCGGACTGGTGTTGAGTTTCAGCGTAGCCATATCAACCCTTGCCGAACGAAACCGAAACCTCACACAAGAAGTGGCCCTATTATCACATGAGCTCGAATTACTCAAGGACAAACACACCGATGAAGAATAAGAAACTTCAAATAGCGGCACGGACACTGGCCGCATTCTGGATATTCGCGATGGCCTTCGCGTTTTTCGTACGCTTCTCTGGGGCATTCTATTTCGCAAACAAGTCCGCAATAGACAAAGCAATCACAAAGTTCCTAAGCGACTGATTGGGACGAGCGATCACCAAGAGCGGCAAGATCGAACCGATCCGACCGATCCGTCTGATCAAGAACCCGCCCCTCCTTCGGCTGAGATTTATAAAACGACATATAGACCTCCTCTTTTGCGAGGCGCGGCCGCAGGGAGCAACGAAGCAATCTTCTGCCGCCGTCCCAATCGCAACTTCTGAACAAGTTAACCCCCGTCATCCCATCTGGAAACAGGAAAACGTGAATTAATGGCCTCATTTTTGATACATTTCCTTTTTGCCATTGTGTGCTGACTTAGCTTGTGGAGATTGATTGTGAAGACTGATGAAATTAGGGCGGGTTTTCTTGAGTTTTTTAGGGAACGGGGCCATGTGGTGGAGCGTAGTGACGCTTTGGTTCCTGGTAATGATCCTACGCTTTTGTTTACGAGCGCGGGAATGGTTCAGTTCAAACCCTATTATACGGGTGAGGTGGCGGTTCCTTATAGACGGGCAGCGACGTCGCAGAAGTGTCTTCGGGCGGGGGGTAAGGCGAATGACCTTGATGAGGTTGGCAAGACTTCGCGCCATATGACTTTCTTCGAGATGCTGGGCAATTTTTCGTTTGGCGATTATTTTAAGCAGGAAGCCGTCCAGTGGGCTTGGGAATATGTCACGCAGGTATTGAAAATGGATGCTGAGCCTATCTGGGTTTCGGTTTATGAGGATGATGATGAGGCTTATGAGATTTGGGAGAAGGAGATCGGGATTCCTGGGTCGAGGATTATCAGATTGGGCGCGAAGGACAATTTTTGGGGACCTGCGGGCGACACCGGGGCGTGTGGGCCGTGTTCGGAACTGCATGTGGACCGGGGAATTGAGTACGGCTGCGGAAAGGCTGGTTGTGCGCCTGGTTGCGAGGAGCCTGGTTGTGAACGTTTTCTGGAATTTTGGAACCTTGTGTTTCCTCAGTATGACCAGCAGAAAGATGGGTCGCGTCCTCCTTTGAAAAACCGTGGTATCGACACGGGTATGGGCTTGGAACGTCTTGCGGTGCTGTTGCAGGACAAGAAAACGGTGTTCGACATCGACGTAATAACCCCCTTAATCGCCACGACTGAGGAACTCAGCGGGGCGAAGTATGAAAAGAATCCTACGCCTTTCCGGGTGATTGCGGATCATGCCAGGGCGATTTCGTTTCTTATAGCGGATGGAGTTTTGCCTGGGAATGAGGGCCGGGGTTATGTTGAGCGGCGTCTTTTAAGGCGTGCGGCGCGCTTTGGCCGTGAGATTGGATTGGAAAAGCCTTTCCTTTCTAAGGTCGCCGGAACGGTTATAGATACAATGTCGAACCAGTATCCCGAGTTGAGTGAAAAGGCGCTTCAAATCGAGAAGATAATCGACAGTGAGGAGAAAAGGTTCGCGAGCACTTTGGCCAGGGGAATGGATCTTCTTGAGGAGATAATTGAAAAAACGGAGTCGGAAGGGCACAAGACGGTTTCTGGTATTGAGTTGTTCCGATTGCACGATACTTATGGTTTTCCGCTGGATCTTGCAACGGACATAGCTACGGATCGCGGCTATGAAGTTGACCGCGAGGGATTTGATGCGGCGATGACGAAGCAGCGTGAAACGGCACGCAGCGCCTGGTCGGGCAGCGGGGAACAGTCGATTTCGGCTGTGTATGCTTCTACGCGCGATGAGGTGGGCGACACCACTTTTGAGGGCTACACGTCTATCGAATGCGATGCGAGCATTCTTGCCATTATTAAGGATGATGTTCGTGTTGATTCGATTAGCCGCGATGACGAGGCCGAAGTGGTGCTTGATAAGACGGCGTTCTATGCTGAATCTGGCGGCCAGGTTGGCGATCTAGGCGCGCTCACTGCCGCGGATGGGGATGCGCATGTAGTTAAGGCCAAGGCGCTCGTTGGGGATATGACTTTGCATTCTGTGCGTGTTACGCGTGGTTCGTTGAAGGTTGGCGATAAGGTGCATGCGTCAGTTGACGGCGAGGCGCGGCAGGCGACCGCGAACCATCACACCGCAACGCATCTCTTGCAGGCTGTGTTGCGTGACGTTCTTGGCGATCATGTTCACCAGGCGGGGTCTTTGGTGAGTCCTGAGCGGTTACGTTTTGATTTCACGCATTTTGAGGGGATTGAAGCGGTGCGGTTACAGGACATCGAGCGTATGGTGAACGGGTATATACGCGACAATTCCGAGGTCTGCACGACTGAGATGAAGCTTGATGATGCCAGGGAGATTGGCGCGATGGCTTTGTTTGGCGAAAAGTATGGAGAAACTGTCCGCGTGGTAAAGGTTGCGGAGGTCAGCACGGAGTTGTGCGGCGGCACACATGTTTCCCGGACAGGTGATATTGGCCAGTTCAAGATCCTGTCTGAATCCTCTATAGCTGCAGGTGTCCGCCGGATTGAAGCTGTTTGCGCTGATCGGGCCATAGAGGTTCTGCAAGGACGTGAGCGCCAGTTGTCGGCGGCCGCGTTGCTTCTTAACGCAGGAGTGGACGAGTTGGACACACGGGTACAAGCTATGCTTGAAGAAAACAAGCGACTTGGGCGGGAAGTAGCCAAATGGAAGCAGGCCGCTGCGACAGGCGGTTCCGTGGACTATATGTCCAAGGTTCAGGAATTGGAAGGAATCAGATTGCTGGCCGCTGAAGTGGATGGTCAGGACGCGGCAGGATTGCGCATGGTTATGGACAGCCTGCGAGACAAACTTGGATCCGGGGTGCTTGTGCTTGGCAGCGCTGACGGCGGAAAGGTTTCGCTCTGCGTGGCTGTAAGCGAGGACCTGATCGGCAGAATCAAGGCTGGCGACATTGTAAAGCAGTTGGGGCCGGTCGTGGGCGGTGGCGGCGGCGGAAAACCAGATTTGGCGCAGGCCGGCGGGAAACTGCCCGATAAGCTTCCAGAGGCAATTGCCAAAGCGCCGGAAGTAGTCAAGGATTTGCTGGGATAGGTTTCAACATCCCGCCAGAGTCTTGAGCAGAGGAAAAGTGTATTCTTGGGATAATTGGCTTTATGGCCATTTGGCATATTGGCCATAGTTAGCATTTTAGAGTCGCCACTTGGCTGAAATGCCGATTTTTTGCTATTGGATTTTACCATATGCTGTATTCTATAAGTCATGGATAGTAAATGTGTTAAGGGATTTTTACGATTCCTTATGCTCTTTTGGTGACCCTGTGAGGCTTGTAGTTGTTAAAAGCATAATCTGGAACCTGACAGCGCCAAAGTGGAACGCCATTTACAATTCGTCGTCTCTGTGATAGAATTAGGTGTGTATGCGAAATCGGGCTGCTTTATCAAGTTTTAGGCGGGTGAGTGGGTATTTTTATTGACCTTGGCAACTTTGTTTTAAGGAGGGGGATTATGACAAGAGTTCAAAAGCTGAGTTTACTGCTCGTGTTCGCGCTGTTGCTTTGTGTTTCCGACTACGCTGCTGGTCAAGCCAGAGACATAGGCGGCAAGCGGACCAGACCCAATGCTGGCAACATCCCTCTATACGAGGCCAGCTACGCGCTTGTCATCGGCGTGAGCGATTATACAAACGGTTGGAGTCCGCTGAGAGGAGTCAAAGACGACATTCCTGCGGTGGTGGAGGTGTTGAAAGAGCACGGCTTCGAGGTCGAGACAGTATGGGACCCAAACTCCGAAGAATTGCAGGCCGCCTTCAAAGATTTTGTTAAGAGACGCGGCATGCGGCCTGATGCGCGCCTGTTGTTCTATTTCGCGGGACACGGCCACACCGAGAGACAGTCTTATGGTGCTGAGATGGGATACATAGTGCCCACCGACGCTCCGAACCCTCACAGAGACAGAGAAGGTTTTCTCGGCAGCGCCATGAGAATGGACGCTATTGAATTGTGCGCCAAGCAAATCCAGAGCAAGCATGCGCTCTTCCTTTTCGATGCATGTTTTGCGGGCACCATCTTTACAACGACCCGTGGTATTCCCGAGTATATTTCCGACAAGACGAAAAAACCTGTTCGCCAGTTCATCACTTCTGGTAGCGCGGACGAACCGGTCCCTGATGAGAGCATTTTTCGCAGGGAATTGGTAAATGCTCTCAATGGGGAGGCTGATACGGACGGCGATGGATACGTGACCGGAATGGAACTGGGTGAGTATCTGTACAAGAAGGTGACGAACTATTCCAAAGGAACCCAGCACCCTCAGCACGGCAAAATTCAAATAGCGAATTTGGATAAAGGCGATTTTGTTTTCAAGTTGAAGGAAAAGCCTGTTGTGCCAATGATCGATCAGGACACATCGGCGGATGAGCTTCCTCCGCCACCTAATGTAAAAATGGTCGGTCACTTGCAGATCAAATCTACGGCACCAAACGCCAAGGTAACGGTGAACGGAGAGCCTATTGGTATTATCAAGGATCTACAGACTCCAGTGGAGTGCCGTAATCTTCCGCTCCCAGAGGCTATCGTTAGGGTCGAGGTGGAAGGTCATGAAGCACGTGAGGAAACTGTGAACCTTGCATTTAAGGCTTGGAGGGTAGTTGTTTTTGACTTCAGCAGTGGACCGCAGACTGTCACTGTTTCAAGCCAAGGTTTGAAACCGGTCGACGCACCTGCCGTCACGCCTGCAGTGGATGACGCCGCCGAAAAGGAAAGGCTGAAGCAACAGGAGAAGCAGAAGAAAGTGGACGCGCAGAAGCAGCAGGAACTGATAGACAAGATAAAAAGAGAAGCGGAGGCAGCCGAAAAGGCCAGAATCGAAGCAGAAAAGCGCAAGCGCTCAAGTTCAAATACCACCCCCGGCACGCCGCAGGCTGGTAAGAAAAAGAGAGACACTGGCGTTCAGAGAAAAAGGTATAACCCGAAGACCAAGTTCTCACCCGATTGATAGACACCGTATCCAGAAGCACAACACCCACGGTTTATGTGCCGTGGGTGTTTTATTAGGTAAAGGGTCAAGTTCTATTTCTTGCCTTGCAATTGAATGATGAAACAGGTTGCGAGTTCTTGCATTTCGGTTGCCAGGTCGTCTACGCGTTTGCTGAGGATGCTGTGACATGCGAGCGCGGGTATTGCGACGCATAGACCTACGACTGTTGTTATTAGTGCCTGTGAGATTCCGTCGGCAAGCACCTGTGGGTTGCCTATTCCTTTGGCTGTGATGGCGTTGAATACCGTCACCATGCCCAGCACCGTTCCCAGTAGTCCCATCAGAGGACTTATGCCCGCGATTATCTCCAGCATGGTGAGCCCGCGTTCGAGTTTAGCTACTTCGGTCCTGCCGGTCGCGTGCATCCGCTCGATTGCCTGGGCGTGGTCCAGGTGGCGCATGAGGAGGATTTCTTCAATAATCCTCGCGAAGGCCCCTGAGCTGCGCCGGCATACGGTTATGGCGCTGTCGGCCGATTCGCTGCCGATGTATTGCTCCATAACCCTGAGCGCCCGTGTGTCTATGACCTTTTCCTTTCTCAACGCCAGGAATCGTTCAATGGCGATTGCCACGGCCACCAGCGAGCACCCCAGAAGAGGAATAATGATGAGTCCGCCCTTTTTCAACATAACGATTGTTTCGAGCATTTTGTCTCCTTAGGCCTCGCCCAGAAATAATTTCACATTTTCGCATCTCATCTTAACGCTATCTTTGGTCGTTTCTCAATCGCAAAATCCTTGAAATAACTGGCTATTCCTGTGGTTTTGCTCAATCGAAACGGCCAAATCTAACGCAAAGCTGAGCGCGAAAACTGCAAACTTATTTTTGGGCGAGCCCTTACATGAAGTTGAAGCTCCATCTTATTTCCAGGTTTTTTGTGCGATATATGTCCGGCACATCGAAGGGAAATGGGCCGAATGGTTTTGCCTGTTCGATTGCCTCTTTGCATAGAGGGGCGAAACTGACCGAATCGCCCATTTCGATTATTGTGACGCTGACCAGTTCGCCATCGGGGTTTATTGCGCAGTCGATGACGGCGGTCGTAGTGGTGACGCCTGAGTACCTCATTTCCAGCAGCGTTCTCCAGCGCACCTCGACGCGATTACGGATGTTTTTCATGTATGGGGCCAGTTCGTGCTTCAGCGCCTCGAAACCCGCGAAGCCTTTTGCAACCACACCTCCGCCTTTCGGGGCCTGCGTAATGTTGTTATGAGGTTCTTCCGGAGGCGCAGGCTCTTCTTCTGGTTTGATTTCTTCGATAGCTTCCATTTTGGCCATTTTCTTTTCAACAGGCTTGGGTTTCTCTTCCAGCGGTTTGTTGAGCATTGCCGTAGTTTTTAGTTCATGCTCTTTCGGCGCTTTACGACTTTCCACCTGTTCCTTCTGGTCCGGCTGTCTTGGCTGTGGCGGTGGCTTTGGTTGCGCGGCGGGTTTGGGACGCGGCAGAGAAGCGAGGCGTTCGAAATCATCGAATTCCTCAACAAGCGGAGTGGGTTTGCCGCTGTCCACGTCGGACATGTCCTGCGCCTTGGAGTTCATGTCGGATATGAGGTCTGTTTCTTCGATTGCTTCTTCAGATTCCGTGTGTGAGTCCACAAGCTTCCGGACCTGTTTGGGTTTGGGTTTCTGAAGGTTCAGCACAATCGGCTTTCTGGACACGGCCGCCGTGCCTATCTGTGTTCTGGACAGATGAACACCGGCGGCAAAGATTACCAGAAGATGGATCACAAGCGAGACGATTAGAGCAAACTTAATACGTTTGCGATATTCACTCGAGCTGGTGTTCATGTCAACCGGGCACTCCGAAAACGAAACAGCCTGGGGAAAGGCTGCACGCATGTTTCAAGATGAATAATACAACAACGACTGACCGGTCGGCACATTCT
>SDBV01002053.1_pt1 | contig 30193 bp, 16 predicted proteins | sample 2277081 | NCBI WGS metagenome assembly SDBV01 (sample SAMN10402039, study PRJNA504765) | marine sediment metagenome | isolation source: marine sediment core GS10_PC15, 223 cmbsf | place: Arctic Ocean: Southern Knipovich Ridge | collected 2010
GTTTTGCTATTCGGATGCCCTTTATATTTGGCAAGAGGGCGGCTATGTAATATTGATCCTTATACTGTATGATTTCGGGGGCGGCTACGGGGAGGGTGGTTACGAAGTATTTGTCGTCGTTTATTCCGAAGTCGAGGGGGTCGGGGGAGGCGTAGATGGAGGTTATGTTGTTGGGGCCGTATCTTTGGGTGCGGAAGAGGTAGAAGAGTTTTTCTTCCGGGCGGTAGATGACGTGCGGGCACTCGGCGGACCAGCGGTAGTTGCCTGCCCTGCCGCCGTAGGCGACTATGGGGGGCGGGCTCCAGGTTTTGAGGTCGGTGGATACGCGGGCGAAGATGGCGCCGATCTGCTTTTCGCCGTTTAGGTGGCCCATGTAGTAGCAGTAGTATTTGCCGTTGTGGGGCAGGACCATTGGGTCTCGCATGTTTTCCCACGGGCCGGTGAAGAGATCGGGCTGGCCGCTTTCGTTGAGCACGCGTGTGAAGTTCTTGCCGTCGGCGCTCTTTGCCAGGCAGATCCTTTGCCAGTCGCCGTAGAACATGTAATATGTGTCGGCGACCTTGATGACGTGCGGGGCCTGGAGGCCGCCTTTTTGCTCGCCGAGGGTTGTGTCGGCTTCCATCGCGATGCCCATCGGCTTCCAGTCGGTATCGGTGAGGTTCCTGCCTTGCCAGCGGTGGAAGAGGCGGGTGTTGCCGCCGCAGTTGGTCTTGCGGATGCAGGAGGAGAGTTGCCACGTCCCGTCGTGGGCCTGCCAGACAGCGAAATCCACGGGCTGCTGGCCGGCGGTGGTGTAGTCGCCCAGGTCAGGATTGCCGGCGACGCGCCACCACGCACCGTCAATTTCCGGGACCATCACGGTACCCGGTTTGGCGACAGTGGCGCAGCAAAGATACAGAAGGGGCACAAGAACGGCCAAAATGAGATTTGTGCGATTCATCAGAAATCTCCACAGTCAAAAGAAAAAAAAACATCTGCACGGAAACGATACACTGTTGACCCTGCGAAAACCAGAAAAAAAAGCTGGTTTGGTCAATCGCGAGGCTCAATGAGTGCGGGCATGGAAGGGAAGTTTACAGGCGGGAGGTATTAATCTTCCTGGCCCATGGTGATTATTACATTGGTGTCGCCTGCTTTGGCTTTGAGGAAACCCGGTTTGAATGATTCTTTTCCGATCCCGGCCTGGAGGTGGACTGGTCCTTCACACAGGCGGGTGATTGTGAATTCTCCGAAATCGTCGGTTGTTGCAGTCCTATGGGGTTGGTTATTGGCGTTTTGCGATATTCTGAGTCCAGCAACGGGATGGCCCTGGGAGTCTATTACCCTGCCTGAGATTGAGAGGTTGGCGGGTAAAAGAATAATGTCGTCAAGTTTTGCATTGTTGGCTGGATCGGCGGTTACCTTGATACGGTTGTAGTTCTTGCGGCCAAAACCGCCTCGGTCCACTGAAATGCGGTAGGTGAAATCATCCGATACCTGCGGCATTGCGCCGATAGTCCAATTGCCGTTTGCGTCTGTTATGAGTTCACGTCCGATCGGGCATCCCGAGTGTGAAGCGAGGACATACAGGCTAACTCTTGCGGCGGCAATGCCTTTTCCCTGCTGGTCAACAATTTTACCGGAAAGTGTGAGAGCGTCTTTGAGTGTTACTTTGACGTTCTCAGTGCGGCCTTCTACGGCGACGAAACATGCGCGGTTGCCTTTTGGGTCGCGGGCCATGACGAATCTCTTTTTGTCCCTCAGTTCGAATGTTGCGGTGAATCTGCCCTTTGCATCGGTGAGCGTCGGTCCTTCACCGGGCATTATTTCCACCCAGATGCCTGCAACCGGGTTTCCTGACTTATCAACTACAACGCCGGAGACGCTCGGGTTTGGATCTAATTGGATTTTGATATCCACCGGTTTTTCTATTGAGACGTCAATCGGGTCGAATACCTGGTTGTATGCGTATCCGCTGCACCAGATGCGGACTTTACACTCGCCGGGCTGGGCAGTTATGGTTGCCTTTCCTTTTGCATCGGTTAGCTGGCATCTTGACCACCAAATAAAGTTATCGTCTTTGACTGTCGGTGAAAGGGTTATCGATGCTCCTTTGACGGGGTTTTTTGTGACCGAGTCGATGACGGTGAATTGGGCGAGTGCCCCTTCTTTGATTTCCACAGTAATGTCACTGCTTTCTTTTCCTTTGCCGGAGTCGATTTTGATGCCTCTGTCGAGCCATTTGCCTGTCTTTTGCTCGTGCGTGAAGACTTTGAGCCAGTTTGGAACAGCTTGTACGCCGGGGAAAGCGAATTTTCCGTCGGAGTCGGTGGTCGTTTCCTGTTGGCGGCATGTTCTTGTTTCAGTCTTATTCGGCACCGGGAAGACTGCTACGCCAAGGCCTGAGATGGGTTTGCCGTTTTTGGCGTCTATCACTGTTCCTTTGAGGGAGACCTCTTCGGGCATGACGAGTCGAATGTTATTGTGAGCCGATTCGTAGCCCTCACTGTTACCGTAATGTGGTGTGAATCTGTAGAGGCCGCGGCCATTCGGGGCCTTTACGATGAAATCGGTGTAGACGTCCGGCGCGAAACAATCGAACCGGAAGAGGCCTTTGGAATTGGTGGTTGTGGTGAACCATTCTTTTGGCGATTTGATGAGTCTTTGATCGAGTCGGCGAAGGTAACTGGTTTTGGGGACGGCCTGGACGAGGGCGTTGGCGATGGGTTTGTAGTCGGAGCTGATGACTTTTCCGGTGATCGGAGCGGGTTCTTCGAGGATTATACTTAGTTGGCAGATGGGCAGGAAAAAATAGGGCAGGGTGTCCCAGCCGATGGCAAGTGGTTCTTTCTTTATGACAACGATTGCTCTTTCGGCATCTTCGGCGGTGATTTGCAGGGTTGCGCGGCCTGTGTTGTCTGTTCGCGTTCGGTGCAGGAGTTTTGTGCTTTCGAGGCCGCTTGCAAAATCGTATATGTTCCTGAAAGCGACTACTTCGGCGTCGGCTATGGGTTGGGCGTTGATGTCTAAGGCGAGTATTTCACATCTTGTGACAAGTTCAGCTTGAAGAGAGGCGGTTATCGCCAGTGCTGTCAAAACGGAAAGAAGTAAAGTGTTTTTCAATTGCATTGCAGATTTCTCCTTCACTGTCATTTACGGACTGGAGTTTGTGTTCTTTACGTTGAGCATACACTGTTGACCGTGCGAAAACTACGAAAAAAAGCGTGTTTAGTGTATCGGGCGGCTCAATGAGGACAGAGCTGGAGGGGTGGCGGAAGGGGGTTCTGGGCCGGGTAACGGAGATATTATCGGAAGTAGACCGTCGATCCGAGGCGAGGGCGGGGCAATTGTAAAGAATTCTTAAATATTTCTTAATATACTCTTGACATGGTGATGCTTTGCTGCTATAGTAGGTTTATTGAAGCACTCGCCGAGGAAATTGACTGTATAGCTCAGGGGCCCCTGGGTGAGTCATACTTGCGGCAGAGCGATGGTCCCGTTGCGGTGTAACAGTAACAAAATCTACTTCCAATAAACATCGCAATTGAGATCGAGAGGATCGGTACACCATAGCCATTGATTGACAAACCTCTCCAGGTCCGACAATCCAACCACCTTATTATGGTCGATGTCAGCATCGTTACACCATCCCGTAGCATCGCAATTAATTTCCTGCCATTGCAAGGCAAACAGGGCATAATCAGTCAGGCTCACATGACAATCGCCGAATAGATCGGCGTCTAAAAAAACCGTTCCAAGGTCTCCGCAGTAATCCGGCTCCGGTAAAGGAGCTGATACCGGCGTTCCTGTCCACTCGTTGTCGACAATGTTGGCCTCTACCGAGTTCACCGAGTATCCCTCGGGCAGGTCAAAAACCGGCCCGGAGGTAGGAAGGTGAAGAGTGCTGCCAAAATCCGCTTTAGACGTTGCAGAACCTTCCACCGCCCCCGGCGCTAACGTCCACATAAGGACTGTCCCGCTGAATGTGGCTATTGATAATTTGAAGGTGAGCGGTTCGCCGGTCGGAACGTTAAACTGGGGGGTAACCAGGGGCCCGCTCGGGGGGTATGCTCCTGCAAGGATGCCGCCATCATAAATGCCTGTCGACTGCGGAGCAAGCCCGTATTGCTCCTTGCTTACGCTTATGTAGCCGGAGAATGACAGGAAGGTGGGGCCGGCAGGACGGCGTATATAACCGTCGATATCCAAAGAGGTGTTAGAGTTGGTATAGGAATTGGCATTTAGTGACTCAACCGAGTGATCCATCACGCCACTCCAGAACAGTTTTAACGTGGTGTCGACGGTTGGATTTGGACCGGTGAAAATCAGGTCCGTGGCGATGAAATACGCATTATTGTAACCTACGCTGTCGGTGTCCTGACCAGCAGGTGCATATCCCGAGGCCTTTGAGTTGCTGACAACAGCGACACTGCCAGGACCGGCGGAGGCAGAGGCAAAGCCTCTGGCCTTGGGATTCTCGTAATTATTATTAGCGATCACGGTGACCGGCGTCGAATCCGTCTGGCTATCGCCATCGGTGTCCCAAACCCCGCCGCTCTCAGCGCTGGTTGTAACGCTGACATAGTATTTCGACGTCGCTGATACTGTTGCGGGACCGAGGCTGGCGAGTATTAGAGCGAATACAACCCACACCGCCGGCGGGCTGAGAGATGGGAAAAAGAAAAGGAAAATCCATTTGCCGCGCATTTGCCATGAATTAACAAAAAACCATGCGATATTCATTATCACCTCCGAGATTTCAAAGCTTAGCTTCCCAATAGTACGCCGCCGAGCATCTTGCTCATATAATATCAAATCTGCCTTGCGAATTCAAGCTTTATTGATTCTACGAGGTAGCCTTGTTAGATCATCACCCATTTTCGACCGTTTTGAGGGCACAGAGAATCCCTGCAAGCTCTTAACTCATGGAGGTTTAGAGAAACGATGCTGTAATGTGCGTCGAGGCTTGTTTTTGTCGGGGGCATTTGGTATAAATGGTGGGCAAGTAGTGTTAACGGAGGGTCTCTCCGAGGTATTTGTTAACTATGTTTTGGGAGGTAATTATGAAGGAAAAGGCGACACGAATCTGTATTGCGGTGCTTGTTGGGGCTGTTATCTGTACTATCGGCATTTCCGCCGAGGACATGCCCAAACCGCGTGAGAAAAAGGTCGACAGCGAGCTCTTTGTGCACGATTTAACCGAGGACAAGCCCGAGATCATCGCTCCGGGCAAGACGGACGATCAGCCGGCTGCCGATGCGGTCGTGCTTTTTGACGGAACGGATGTGTCGGCGTGGTCCGACGACAAGGGCAAGGACACCAAATGGATCATCAACGATACCGGCGAGTTGGAATGTATCAAGAAGTCCGGCTACATCCAGACGCGCAAGGAGTTCGGCAGTTGCCAGTTGCATGTCGAATGGTCGACGCCGACGGATGTCAAGGGGAGCAGTCAGGGTCGCGGCAACAGCGGCGTATTCCTGATGGGCACGTATGAGGTCCAGGTGCTCGATTCCTATGACAACCCCACCTACGCCGACGGACAGGCCGCGTCGATCTACGGGCAGAAGAAGCCCCTGGTGAATGTCTCGCGGGGGCCGGGTGAGTGGCAAAGCTACGACATCGTATTTCATCGACCGATCTTCAAGGGCAAGAGCAACGAAGTCGTTCGCCCCGCAACGATTACAGTCTTTCACAACGGCGTGCTCGTCCAGGATCACTGGGAGATCAAGGGCGTTACGTGGCACAAGAAGCAGTCGGCCTATCGGTATCACGCTGACAAGATGCCGATCAAGCTCCAGGACCACGGCAACCCCATCCGCTACCGCAATATCTGGGTCCGCGAAATCCCGGAAATCATAACCGAATAGCCGGGGAACTGTCTGAGAAGAAGAAATACTGACTGGTGTCGCGAACCGTGGGATTTGACCCGCCAGCAGTCTATGCCCCGAAACAGGCTGATTTCAAGGGTAAAACTGCATCCAGGCCGCAAGAAAGCTCGGATTGAGCCACATATTTTGGTTGATTTCCTCCCCCCGGATGCGGTATAATCTATGTTATCGCTCTTTGCGGCGAAACATGCGACTGTGGCCGAATATTGAGATCAGGATGGTATGAGGGGTAGATGAGAAAAGGACCAATGCTTCATATAATGGGGCCGGCAATGACGGCATCTGTGTTTTGTTGTGCCGTCAGAAGAACACGCATTGCGTGTGGCCTGATAACATCGCTTGTGCGCCTCTGCCGGCGTCCTGATCACAACCGCCCTGGCTGTTGCTGTAAAGAAAGGGGAGGTTTGCGTTCGAATTGGGGGACATTGGCCCTGACATTGATCGTATGAAACCTCAGATTAACCGGCTAAACTTGATCTTATGATGAAAAGCGTAATTATCCGAAGTAAATCCGTAACACTGCTGTGGATTATGCACTCATAACCCCAAAAGGAGAAGAATATGTATCGTAATATGACTGCGCTGCTGTTATCGATTGTTCTGGTGGGCGCCTTGACCCCGTCGTTATGGGGGCAGGATTGTCCGAATGCCGATTTGACCCAGGATTGTGAGGTGGGTTTTGACGATCTGTTTATCTTCGGGCTCCAGTGGCTGAGCAATCCCGGGGGGGTGGCCAATCTTGACGGTATGGGCAGCGTGGATATGAGCGATTTTGTTCTTCTTGCCGCCGACTGGCGCACAGAGGGCGCACCCCCCCCCACATTGGTTATCAACGAGTTCATGGCCGACAACAACAACTTCTTATTCGACAACTACGGGGATGACGACGACTGGATCGAGATATACAATTACGGCAGTTATCCCATCAACATAGGCGGTATGTACATCAGCGACAACTACAACGATGTTGATCCATGGCGCATACCCGACGATGCTTCTGATGAAACGACCATTCCTGCCGGGGGCTACCTTATACTGTGGGCCGATAATGATGAGGGCTCGCCGTCAACGGGAGGTCAAGGCCCCCTGCATTTGGACTTTGGATTGAGTCGGGGCGGGGGCGAAGACATCGTATTGCTTGATCGGGACCGCAATCTTGTCGACATCATCCTCGACTTCGGTCCGCAGGGAGAAAACGATTCGTACGGCAGGCTGCCGGATGCCGGGGCCGAATGGCAGGTTTTTGTCGATGACACGCAGATGCCTCCGACACCGGGGCAAAGCAATGGCGGAATCCCTCCCGAAGAGGAGATAGTCATCACGGAAATCATGTACCATCCGAACAACGGGCAACCTCCACCCGCGGCGGGGGTTATGGTGGAAGATATTCGCGAAGAATACCTGGAAATATACAACCGCGGCTTCAGTGCCGTCGATCTTACCGGTTGGCGGTTCACCGATGGCGTCGATTTTACCTTCCCGGCTGTATCCATCGGCCCGGGAGAGTATCTGGTCATCGCCGCCGATGTTGCGGCGTTTGCCGCCAAGTACGCGGGCGTCCAGAATGTCACAGGCGGCTGGGATGGACGGCTCAGTAACAGCGCCGAGACCATCGAACTGACCATGTCTACGGGTAAGGTCATCAACCGCATCAGATATGCCGACAAGGGCGACTGGGCCCTGCGTTTGCTCGGGCCCGTCGATTATTTCCACCGCGGATGGATATGGTCGGACGCCCACGACGGCAACGGCAAGAGCCTCGAATTGGTCAGCATTTCGATGCCGAACGTGTACGGTCCCAACTGGGCGACCAGTTTGATCCAGCATGGCACCCCGGGTCGGGCGAACTCTGCGACCGGCGAACCAGTCGAGACGATCAAACTGGTGGATACGGGTGCGGTCTGGAGCTACCTGGATGACGGATTAGACCCGTCGACGCAATGGAAAGAACCCGACTTCGTGGACGGCGGCTGGGCCTTCGGACCGTCTGAACTCGGCTACGGCGATGGTGACGAAGCAACGGTGGTCAGCTACGGATCCAGTGCAAGCAACAAACACATGACCACATACTTCCGCCATTCATTCGAGGTTGTGGACAAATCGCAGCTTGCCTCAGCCCAGATACGGTTGATCCGCGATGACGGTGCGGTGGTTTATCTAAACGGCAGTGAGCTTTTCCGCAGCAACATGCCGCAGGGCAATATCAATTACCTGACACCTGCTTCGAGCAACATTAGCGGAGGCGTCGAAACCGAGTTCGTATATTACTCGCTCGACCCGGACCGGCTCATCAACGGCACGAATATTCTGGCGGTAGAGATTCATCAGGATGTGGTTACGAGTTCGGATATAAGCCTCGACTTGATTCTCGAAGCCATAGTCAAACAAGAGCAACAACCGGAGCAGGATATAGCACCCCTGATTGTGGATGCAAAGCACAGACCATTCATTCCCCACTCGACGGACGTGGTCACTGTAACGGCAGAGGTCATCGACGAACAGGCGACGGGCGTTGTTGTGAGCGTGCATTACCGTCCCGACGGGCAGGGGACGTATGACACGGCGGCGATGCTCGACGACGGCCAAAACGGCGACGTCGAGGCGGGCGATTCGGTCTTTACCGCCCGGATTCCGGCTCAGGCCGACGGCGTTGTAGTCGAATTCTATATTGAGGCTAAAGATGCAGGCGACAATGTGCGGACCCGGCCTGCGCTTTGCGACGTTGACGGCACACTCACCCAGAGCTGCAACATGCTCTACCAGGTGGATGACTCATTCGATCCGGACGCCGAGTGGCAACCGGGCTCCCAACCCATTTATTATATCATTATGACCGAGGCCGAGCGCGCCGAATTAGAGCAGATAGGGGCAAACGGCAGCGAGGCAAACAGCGACGCTCAAATGAACGCCACTTTCATCAGCGTTGACGGCGTGGACACGAAGATTCGCTACAATGTCGGCGTTCGTAACCGCGGTCACGGCACAAGAGCGCGGACGCCTAACAATTGTCGCGTCAACTTCTCAACCGATCGGCCGTGGAAAAACGTCGTCGCTATTAACCTGAATACGCAGTACACGTGGCTGCAGTTAGCCGGAAGCGCCCTGTTCCGTCGCAGCGGCCTGGCGACCGGCAATGCCACCGCCGTCCAGGTTCGCTTCAATGGACAGAACCTCGCCAACAGCGGTTCGCCGCAGTACGGCTCTTATGTTCATGTCGAGTCGATCAACAGTGAATACTTCGACCGTCACTTCCCGGATAACAGCGCCGGTAATGCCTACAAGTGCGTGCGAATCACCTCCGGCAACATCGAGGCCGACCTGCGGTACGAGAGTCCCGACGCCAATGTGTATCGCAACCGCTACTTCAAATCGACAAACGTATCGCAGGACGACTGGTCCGATCTCATAGACCTGACTCTTGCCCTGAGCGACAATACCTCCGACGACATCTATGTCCAGGAAGTAAACCGTACGGTCAATGTCAACCAGTGGCTGCGGTTTTTGGCGCTGAACATCCTGCTGCGAAACGGGGAAACCTCGTTCGCTATCGGGAGCGGTGACGATTATTACCTGTATCGCGGTGATCGCGACACGAGGGCAGTCCTGATCCAGCATGACCTGGACTCCATCTTCGGACGGGGACAGAGCAGCCGCAACTGGCCGGCGGATGACCTCTTCCCCTTCATGTCAGGCAGTTATTACAGTCCCATCGCCGCCCTGCTGCGGATGGTCAGTCATCCCGAATTTGCTCCGCTTTACTATAGTCACTTACGGGACCTGACAGAGACCACGCTGTCGGCTGAAGAACTTGGCCCGTTCCTGGACAATCTGTTGGGCGGTTTTGTTCCGTCGCAGGAGATTGATTCCATGGCCTCGTACATGGCGGCGCGCAACGCTCTTGTCCTGTCGCTGATTCCGTTGGAGCTTACGGTCGAAAGCAACCTGTTCCAGGTCGGGGACCTCTACGAGACCGACGCAAACGCGGTTACGCTCAGCGGTTACTCCGATGCAGTCGATACGCGCTCGGTTACCGTCAACGGCCTGCCTGCCGAATGGTCCGCCATCGACGCGAGATGGAGCATCGGTGAGGGCTCGGCAGCACCGAATGAAGAAATGATCGTGACGCGCGGATCGACATGGATGTATCTCGACGACGGTTCCAATCAGGGCACGGCGTGGTACGCCTTCGACTTGGACGAAACGACATGGGAATCCGGCCCCGCCCGGTTGGGATACGGCGGCGACGGAGAGGTTACAACGGTCGACTTCATCGATACGGATCCCGTCACCGCGGGGACCCAGAAGAACATTACGACCTACTTCCGCCACACGTTTTATGTCGACGATCCCTCACAATATACGAACCTGCGATTAAGTGTCCTGCGCGACGACGGCGCGGTCGTTTACCTTAACGGCAGTGAACTGTGGCGGACCCACATGCCGGCCGGCGCCTTCAACTACACCACACGTGCAAGTCAACCTGCCGTGGGCGGAGCAGACGAGCATACATTCCAGCTTGCTCCCACGCTGAATTCGGCGCTGCTTAATGTCGGCAAGAACGTCCTGGCGGTGGAAGTTCATCAGGTTTCCTCGGGCAGTTCGGATGTGAGCTTCGACCTTGAACTTGCCGGCCGCCTGCCTACTGCCGGTGTGATAACGGGTGTTCCGGTCAATCCGGGCATTACGCGGATCATCGTCCAGGCCTTTGACGGCCCCGGCGGCACGGGCAACGAAATCGACCGGGAGTATATTGACATCTGGCAGCCCGCCGCCGCCGCTGCTGCTGCCAATGAGACCATGAACAAGCTCATGGAGATTTATGACAATGGTCCCATTGTGCCCTCCGTGCCGGCTGGCAAGAGCCTGACGACTATTCAGGGCACGCTGGGAGGCAATACCACATGGACGGTCGAGAACGGTCCGCATCAGGTTACGGGCGAACTGATCGTGCCCGTCGGTGTTACGCTGACGATAGAGGCCGGTACGACGGTGTTCTTCGATGCGGGCGTACAGCTTACCGTCTACGGCGCCATTCGCGCCGAAGGCGCCGAATACAACCTGATTCGCTTCACAAGAACGCCGACCTCCGGAGGCACGTGGGACGGTATACAACTGGTCGACACGGTCGAGGACAATGTTATATCGCACGCGGTCATCGAGTACACAGACGTTAACCAGGGTTCGATCGGCCTTGTCAATGCAAGCGCCCTTCTGGAGCATCTCACCTGGCGCACTGGCTCGCGACACAGATTCATCCGCGCAAGGAATGCCTCGGTGATCATTCGCAATTGCGTTTTCCCCGATCGGTTTGGGCCCACGGAGTTCCCCGGAGCGGGCGATGACAATACCGTCGAGAGTATCAATGCCATCGGTATTCTGCCCGGCGGGCAGTTCATCATTGAAAACAACATCTTCGGCACGAACAAGGGGCACAACGACGTCATCGACTTCTCCGGCCCCGGTCGCCCCGGACCCATCCTGCAGGTGCTGAACAACATCTTCATGGGCTGCGGCGACGAACTGCTCGACCTCGGCGGCGAAGCACTCATCGAAGGCAATATCTTCCAGCATGTGCACAAGGACGTATGGAACACTGGAAGTGGCGATTCCAACGTTATCTCCACCGGTGACGACAATTTCGATGCCGTCATTACCGTGGTGCGGAATGTGTTTTACGATGTCGACCACGCCGTCAATCTCAAGAACGACACATACATGTACTTCGAGCACAACACCGTCGTCGGCATACCGGACGATGAGGGCTCCAGCAGGTACTCTGTGATCAACTTCCTCATTCCCAACCGCAACCAGCAGGGCAAGGGCGCTTATCTAAACGGCAATATCTTCCGGGATATCCCAAAGCGCATATTCGATCGTGTTGACGAAGACTTTGGCGGCGCGCCCGATTTTGAGACGGACCTTGTCATGCACAACTGTCTCATTCCCGCCGAACGAGCGGACGACATAATCAGTACGCGACTGGGCACTACGATGGATCTGGGGCAGGGTAATTTCACCGGCAATCCGTTGTTTGTCGACCCGTCAGGTGATTTCCATCTGAAGGCAGCCTCGCCCGCCCGCAAGGCCGCTCCCGGCGGTATCGACCTGGGCGCGTATGCACCCGCCGGCGCCGGCGTCAGCGGAGAACCCGCCCCGACAACCTACCGGACCGATGCGACGCTCACAGTCGCAGGTCCGGGCGTTACAGACTACAAGTACCGGCTAAACGGCGACACATGGAGCAGTGAATACCCGGTCAATACGCCGATCGAATTGTCGCTGCTTGGCGAAGGTGAGTACACCGTCGAAGTCATCGGCAAGAACTTCATCGACCAATGGCAAAGCGAAAGCGCCCCAGGCACCTCGCAGACATGGACCATTGATACGACATATTCCAGGCTGGTTATCAATGAGGTGCTGGCCCACAACTTTTCGACGCTTGACTATTTCGGCACGGCGCCGGACCTGATTGAACTCTACTATGACGGCCCGGCGCCCCTGGACCTGGCGGGCATGAGCATAACCGACGATCCGGTCGACCCGACCAGATATGTCTTCGGCGCCGGCGTCATGATCAATCCGGGCCAACACCTGGTTCTCTATGCAGATTCGATGGTCGGCACAAGTGATATCCACCTTGGTTTTGCCGTCTCGGACAGAGGTGAAGGTGTTTATCTTTACGACAGCACGGGCGGTCTCGTGGATTCTGTCGAGTTCGGTCTGCAGGTTGTCGACCTGTCCATCGGCCGGGGCAACGAGGGTGTCTGGAAACTCACACAGCCCACCTTCGGCGCCGCCAACGTGGTACAGCCGCTTGGCGACAGGAGCGGGGTCAAGATCAACGAGTGGTTCGCCAACGGCGACATTCTCTTCGTCGACGACTTCATTGAATTCTACAACGCCGACATCTTCCCGGTTGACCTTGGCGGCATGTACATCACCGACAACCCGGTTTCTCAGCCGGAGAAATATCAATTTGCTCCACTTAGCTTCGTCGCAGGCGCAGGCTTCGCCGATCTCGATGCGGACGCACAGAGCGATCCGGGTCATGTGCCCTTCCGGCTATCGTCCGACATGGAGATGATAGCTGTGTACGAATCCGACAGCAGCCCGATCGACGCGGTCCTCTATGGTCCGCAGACAACAGACGTCTCACAGGGACGTACGCCTAACGGCGCTGCCTCTTATGATTTCTTTGAGTTGCCCACGCCGGGTGTTGCTAATCCGGGCGTGAGCGGCGGCGAGACCTTTACGGTCAACCTGATGGACATCGAGCAGGTTTGGTCTTATGATGATTCCGCCACTAGCAGGAATGTTGGCTGGAGGAGACCGTACTGGAATGACACACTCTGGCCAACGGGTGCGGCATTGCTGTACGTTGAGGAATCATCGCTTCCGGCACCGAAGAATACGCCCCTGACGTATGGTGCGAGGACCTACTACTTCCGGACGCACTTCACAGTGGATATGCCGATTGATGATATCACCGCACTGGCGGTAAGCACGGTTGTCGACGACGGGGCGATCATCTACCTCAACGACGCTGAAGTGCTCAGGATAGGTATTGACGCCGGTCCGATTTCTTACGATGTTTTTGCCAATCGCGGTGTCGACAATGCGGTATATGAATTCTTTACAATTCCGACGACGGGTCTTGTTCAGGGCGACAATGTTTTTGCCGTGGAAGTGCATCAGGCGACCGCGACCAGTTCCGACATTGTCTGGGGCATGGCGCTCGATGCGATCGGCGAAACGCCACCGGACAACACGGACCCGCTGGCCGAGGAGAAGGCCCTGCTCGATAGTCTTCGGATTACGGAGTTGATGTACCATCCCATTAGCGGAAGCGATTACGAATTCGTCGAACTTCAAAACATCGGCGCCGAGGAGCTTGACCTTACGGGCGTGCGCCTCGCCGGCGGCATTGAGTTTACGTTCGGCGCTATGACTTTGGCGGCCGGCGAATATGTGCTCGTGGCGAATAACCGTGTGGTCTTCGAGACCTTCTACGGAACGGGTTTGAACCTGGCTGCCGGCGAGTATACGGGCAACCTCAGCAATGGCGGCGAGGACGTCATCCTGAGATTGGCTGCGCCTCTGCGGGCGGCTATCCTGCGATTCGGGTATAACGACGCGTGGTATCCGACAACCGACGGCGACGGCTATTCCCTTGTCATCCGCGATGCGACAGCCCATCCGGCGACATGGGACGATGCCGAAAGCTGGGCGGCAAGCACAAGCATAAACGGCTCGGCCGGCTCGGCCGATTGACATTTCAGCAACCTGGCGGCGTAAACCCCTCCCTGCATGCAGGGAGGGGTTTGCTCTGCCGTTGCTACTGCCGGCAAAACTATAGGGTGGCAAGGGAAAGCAGCATATTATTCAGCGATTAATTTTTGACTGTTGGGCCTATAATCATCGCTCGCATTGGCGAATATCACGATTTCCGGCAAGAACGTTAACAATGCTTAATATTTCCTTGGCATTTGTGCCGTCATCGGGTATAATAGAATAATTGACGTGAGAGGAAACTATAGGGGGTTTGAATGTTTTCGTCAGCGATTCAAGTGAATAATCTGGTTTTGTCGGTTTCAGGGGCTCGCGGGCCGCCGGGATGCCAAAGAATACTGCACTTTGATCTGTAAGAGATTCCGGCATCATCAATCTTGTCTTTGTCGGCAGTTAAAAACCAGACGCAATCAAACAGGGGGGGGAAATGCCAATATTCCAGACTTACCAATCCATATCACGAGTTCTTATGCGAACAGCCGGACCGGCCCGGACGGCCATAACAGCGGCTTTGAGACCTTTCGCCCGGCTGATAGCGGCATTGCTTGTGATACGGATGCCGCCGTGCTGAAGATAAAAATACGCAGTCGGTTTGCATCACCGGACTTTATATCTTATTCTTTTAATAGCAGGTAAAACCGGCTCAATGGGCTCAAGACAGGTATATGGCCTCGGCTACTTCTTTTCGACCGGGAATTTTTGAGCCTGGCGCCCAAGCTATAATCTCTACCTCCTCTGACAGGTCCAGGGACGGACGAGCACTTTTGAGTGATCAAAAGTGCAACGGAAACCTGCAGGCCGGGGGGTTTGACAGGTTTCTTGTTAGATAAAAGGATCTCTGCTCCCGGGGGGCGCAGAGGTCCTTTCTTTTACTTTTCCTTCTTTTGCACAACCAATCCCGGCGTGCAACTGGATCGACGCGCCTCATGGACTGTTTGCAGGACGAACATTGCGGCAGCTTTTTTTTGTCCCGAACATTTCTCAAAGAAATCCCTGTGAAAAAAAAATTTACCGTCTGCCCGCCTGTTAGATTCACCTTTGACTTTCCGCTTAGTGCTTACGTTATTGAGGGTTGTGTAAAGTGTTTTGAAGAACTCACAGCCCCGTGTCGCGTCGATATGATAAAAGAGGAAAAAATTTCTCTTGACGCACTATATGTGGGATGTAACTTGGTCCTTAGAGACTATATGTGGGGCGACTGTCCGAAACGCGGATGAATGCTTTGCCCGGTAATCTATCTGGATTTGCCTGTGAGATGCCCGTTTTGCAAGGAAGACCATGACAAAGTTGTTGACTCGCGCTCCAGTGAGGGCGGGCGGGTTATACGTCGGCGTCGTCAATGCCTTGCCTGTAAGAAAAGATTCACGACATACGAGAAGATCGGTGAGAGTTTCAAACTGAGCGTGATAAAGAAAGACGGTTCGCGGGTTCCTTATGACCGCGAAAAAGTTATTGCCGGAATTCAAAAGGCATGTTATAAAAGGCCGGTGTCGGCCGATGAGATTCAGGAAGTAGCGGATAGAATCGAAGAGGATGTGTTTAGAAAATACGACAGGGAAGTGTCCTCCCGCTTTATCGGTGAAAGGACCATGCGGCATCTCAGATCGATTGACAAGGTGGCATATATTCGTTTTGCCAGCGTGTATCGTGAATTTACGGATGCGGGAGAGTTGATTGAAGAAGTAAGCCAGGCGATAAAGGAATCGGACCATGGCGACCAGCCGGAACTGTTCAGCAGTTGATATCAGAGTCGACTGTGGGTCGGTTGGAAAGAGTGCGGGCAAGGAGGGCCGGCGTTATGCACCTGAAAGTAATGAAAGCTGACGGCAGCGTGGAAGAATACCTGCATACGAAAGTGATGGGCACATTCGGTAATGCGCTTGCGCTCGTTGACGATGCGAATATCTTCGCCGCCGAGCAGTTCGCCGAGGCGGTCACATTCTACCTCTATGAAAAGCGCCAAACTCAGCGCGTGACAAGTGAAGAGATACACCTTATGATACAGGCCGTACTGTCGGCCACAGGATATGAACACGCCGCCTGCGCACTGAACGAACACCGCCTCAACAGAAAGCTCAGACGAAGCCGCGTTGAGGTGGTCGACGACGGAATCGACGATCCGCTGACACCGGAATCCGGTTCAAGCCGCTGGGATAAGGCAAAGATCGTAAGGGACCTGGTGAAACTCGAGAAGATCGACCGACAGATCGCACGAGCCATCGCAGGCAGCGTTGAGGAAAAAGTATTGAACCTGAATATGGCGCGAGTACCGGGGAGCCTGATAAAACAGTTGGCCCTGGCCGACACGTATGCCATGCTTGCCGCCCATAGGCAACTGCAGATGGTCGCGGGATGACGAGCGGCAAAAGGCCGTACGTGCAGCGTCAGGAAATATAATTTGAACTGAGAAGTACTTTGTCAGTAGGCCGTGCGAACACGGATGTTCGCCTCAGACAGTATCAGAAAGGATGCTGTGATCGAATCAAACTGCTCGGGAGATTAAGAAACAGGGATAACGCATTTAAACCGGCATGAATCGACATGACTGTCTGAGCAATTTACAGGGGATTGATCCAGGAGGGATCAATTCCCTGTTTTACTTCCGCTTTGAGGCGTTGCTTACATGTCTTTGACGTCGGGCTGTTCTTCAAAGTTTTTGGCCGCCTGGCCGATCTTGATCTTTACGCTGACGATGTCGTCCTGACGCACCATTCGGACGTTGCCTTTGCCGAGATTCATGTGGTCAAACTCCATGCCCGCGTCTCCGGCCAGTCGCGCTGCGACCGCCGGCGAGTCGTCAAGCTTACGCAGAATCGTATTGAAAATATGCTTGGTCAGTATCGCAGCGCTTCTCAGATCCGCACTGTCAAACGTAAGTTGTCCGATGTCGTCGCTGAACTTGTCGCTGACATCCCGCAGGATCGCCATGCTGCGTGCATTTTCGTTCTCAAAGGGCTCGGCCATGACTTTTGGATCCACCACCACCCGGGCGTCGAGCCGCAGCTTGCCTCTCCTTGCCATGATGTAGAGCCCTGTGCTTTCGTCGACCAGAAAAGTGTACTTGCGAACGGCCGTAAGCCTGGTCTCGTCAAAGGCGACCATGTTGAACCACAGTTCTTTGGCATCCTTTTTCTGGCCGTACGAGGCGATGACACTTTGACTCTGACTGAGCAGTTCCTTTTCATTGTCGGCGATTACATTGAGAACGTCAGCCGACGTGCTGAACTTCAGCGTCGTCAGGTAATACCGCCCAAATACATCGCGGTCGGGTATGGTTCCCTCGCAACCCGCCAGAACAATGCAGCAGAGGATTGCAACTATCAGGCATAGATTCTTGCACTTCACAGCACAGCCCTTTCAACAAAACATTCTTAGACCAATCACACATCAAAAATGCGATCTGGTACGCGGATAAGTCGCTTTCCGACAACACATTACAGTTTCTCTCGCGGAAATTTATTACCCTAAAGGGTATTAAACTTCCTTCGCGTCCACCCACTTCATCATCTTGCGAAGTTTCCGGCCGACCGTCTCCAACTGACTGCCGTGGTCTTTGGCATACAGTTCATTGAACTTCTTCATCCCGCCCTTGTATTCGGCAACCCACTCCTTCGCAAAATCACCGCCCGTTATTTCCGCTAAGATCTTCTTCATCTCGGCTTTTGTCTGTTCGGTAATGATCCTCGACCCGCGGGTCAGGTCGCCGTATTCAGCGGTGTTGGAAATGCTGTATCGCATGTAGCTCAGGCCCCCCTGATACATCAAATCGACAATCAGCTTAACCTCGTGCATACATTCGAAATAGCATATCTCCGGCTGATATCCCGCCTCGACGAGCGTCTCGAAGCCCGCCTTGACAAGCGCCGTCAGCCCGCCGCACAGCACAACCTGCTCACCGAAGAGGTCGGTTTCGGTCTCTTCCTTGAAGGTCGTTTCGATAATGCCCGCGCGGGCTCCGCCGATGCCGTTGGACCAGGCAAGAGCAATCTGTTTGGCATCGCCGCCGGCGTCCTGCTCGACGGCGATGAGGTTGGGCACGCCGCCGCCTTTTTGATACTCGCTGCGAACCAGATGCCCCGGCCCCTTCGGCGCGATCATCACGACGTTGATATCTTTGGGAGGCACAATATACTTAAAATGAATATTAAATCCGTGACAGAAACCGATTGTCTGTCCCGCCTTGAGATTCGGGGCAATCTCCTTTTCGTACACTATCGCCTGGACCTCGTCCGGCAGCGTAACAATGATCAGCGTCGCACCGTCGAGGGCTGTAGCGATATCGGTCGGCTCAAAACCGTTTTCTTTGGCCAGATTGAAATTGTCCGTGCCTTCCAGTTCCGCCACGACCACCTTGATACCGCTGTCGCGAAGGTTCTGGCTGTGGGCGTGCCCCTGACTGCCGTAGCCGATGACGGCGACGGTCTTGTCTTTCAACGCATCAATAGGGGCATCGTCGGCATAATAGATTTTTGCCATGTCCGCACTTTCTCCTTTAGTTACTCTGCGATCGGGCGTATCTCGCCATCGCGACCGTACCGGTGCGAACCACGTTTTTTACACCGTAGGGCCTGCACGCGTCGATAAACGCCTCTATCTTATTTTCGGGTCCGCTGACCTCCACCATAACGAATTTCGGCCCGATGTCCACAACTTTTGCATTAAACATCTCGATCAGGGACAGAATCTCGGGCCTCTTTTCCGGCGGCGTAAAGACGCTGAGCAGCATCAAATCCCGCGCCACAACGTCCTGACCGACGAAATCCTGCACCTTTACGATTGTGATGATCTTTGCCAACTGCTTGCGCACCTGCTCGAGAACACGATCATCCCCCACCACAACGATGGTCATTCGGCTTATCGTCGGATCATCCGTCCTGCCTACTGCAAGAGAGTCAATATTAAACGCCCTGGCCGCAAACATCCCGGCAACATGCGCCAAAACGCCGGGTTTATTTTGAACTAATGCACTTATTATGTGTTTCATAGCAATTCTCCTTGCTTTTATCGGGATCAAACCATCTCGAAGGCATCCAGCCCGTCCATCTCATGGAGGCCCTTGCCCGCCGCCACCATGGGCCAGACGTTTTCCGTGCGGTCAATCTTAAAGTCGACGACACAGGGCTTTTTCTCAGCCAACATCTTCTCGATCCCCGCCGCCACGTCTTCTTTCTTGTCAACGGTATAGCCCGCTGCGCCGAACGCCCGGGCCAGATTCGCAAAATCCGGGTTTTTCAGCGAACTGTACGCATATCGCTTGCCGTAGAAAAGCTCCTGCCACTGCCTGACCATGCCCATATAGCCGTTATTGAGCAGGCAGACCTTGATGGGCAGCTCGTACTGAACAGCGGTCGAAAGCTCCGTCAGCGTCATGTTGAAACTGCTGTCGCCGTCGATATCGACGACCAGGGCATCGGGACAGGCGACCTGTGCACCGATGGCGCCGGGCAGGCCGAATCCCATCGTACCAAGCCCCCCCGAACTAATGAACTGCCTGGGCCTGGAGTAGCGGTAAAATTGCGCCGCCCACATCTGATGCTGACCCACGCCCGTTACGATCGTCGCGGCGCCCTTTGTTTGGCGGCAGAGTTCTTCAATGACGTACTGCGGCTTGACCACGTCGGCCTCGGTATCGTAGCGCAAGGGGTGTTTTTCCTTCCACGCGGTGATCTCCTCGAACCAGGCCTTACGCGGGCGATGCTCGACGACTTTTGCAATTTCGGTCAGGATGAGTTTGGCATCGCCCACAACCGGAATATCCACGTGAACGTTCTTGGATATGCTGGCAGGATCGATGTCGATATGGAGAATCTTCGCTCCGGGTGCAAAAGTCTTGAGCTTGCCGGTAACCCTGTCCTCGAAGCGCGCCCCTATGGAAATGAGCAAGTCGCAGTTCTGGATGGCATAGTTTGCGTAGGCGGTCCCGTGCATGCCCAACATATCCAGCGACTCGGGTCTGTTCTGGTCGTAGGCTCCCAATCCCATCAACGTCGTGGTAACGGGCAGGTTCGCCTTCTCGGCTAATTGTCGTAACTCCTGCGCTGCACCGGAGATAACGACACCGCCCCCCGCATAAACCACCGGTTTTTCCGACTCGTTTATCGCATTGGCGGCCAGCGTAATCTGCCTTGCATGACCCTCCCTGCGCAGCTTGTATCCGGGCAGACTAATCACCTCCGGCTCGGTTGGCGCTATCTGGGCGACCTGCATATCGACCGGGATATCAACCAGGACCGGGCCGGGCCTGCCGCTGGAGGCGATATAGAAGGCCTCACGGATAGTCCGAGCCAATTCGTCTGGATCCTTGACGATCACGTTGTGCTTGGTAATAGGCCGTGTGATCCCGGTGGTATCCGCTTCCTGAAAGGCGTCATTGCCGATAAGATCGGTGCGAACCTGGCCCGTCAGCGCGACCAGCGGCGTCGAGTCCATCATCGCCGTCGCCAGCCCCGTTGTGAGGTTGGTCGCGCCGGGCCCGGACGTTGCGATGACGACGCCGACCTTGCCCGTTGCGCGGGCGTAGCCGTCGGCCATGTGGCAGCCGCCCTGTTCGTGCCGCGGAATGATAAATTTGATCGGCGCGTCGTAAAGCTTGTCAAATAAGGGCAATACGACGCCGCCCAGGTACCCGAATATCACTTCGACACCCTGCTCGACAAGAGTATCGACGATGATCTGCGAGCCGGGCTTGTGGCTGGGTTGGGGACCGCTCGGTCCCCCATCGGTGGGTTGGGTGCTCATTCTATGTCTCCTGACAAACGATTATCGTTATTCCGGTGGACCATGGCGACGTCGGGCATGACCGCCGGGCCGATCGAGCCGCACCAAGCGACATCGACGACACAGGCGGCGTAATTACGCCCATACCATGATTCCGTAATCACAGCTAAGTGTGTTTCAGGCATACACTTACACGCATTTAGGCCTAAGCGTACGACCCACATGATACAACTACATCGGCAGATTGTCAAATAAATTTAAATCCGTGTGCAATTTCAGAGCCAGCGAGAGGGCTGCCTGGGGCATTTCACTACGGTGTACACAGCGCCTCGATTGCTGGCACTGCAGCGTCCATCTCCTCTGGCGTCAAGTAGGCACTGTGCGCGTCGTAGATGTAATCCCGGCAGTCTGTGTACCCGTAGCGAGCTGGATCGCAGCAGCGGGATAGGGTCCACACGGAAGGATACTTGACGGCATTCAACGATGCGTGCCTGTGTGAAAGACATACATAACTTGCCGCGCACGGCTGCGTATTCAGGTTGACCTCGTAAAAAGCAAAAGTGGGCAGGAATTCCTCCACAGGAGTTGCCCGGATAAGCCCGTTGTAGATGTTGTCGCCGTGCGGCAGCACGGTCTCAAGCGCCGGCCAGACAGCCGAGGAATGACCGTTCTCAAACCACAAACCGCGGTTTGTCTGCTCACCCGGAATGTTGACGCTTCTAAACAGCGCGATGGCTATTCGCGTCATGCTGTGGCACCCTGCTCTGCTCACCCTCATGTTATTGGCGACGTAAGTCGTCAATACTTCTGCCAGTGTGCAGGCGGTATTGCGGTTCGTATCGCTGGTATTACCATGTCGAAAATCCGCGCGCAGGTCAGCAAGAACGGCATGAAAAGTGCCCAACACATCTTCTTTGAGCAGGTTGTTATCGATAATGTAGCCAAACGCCTCTGACGGCGAATGATCGACAACAGACAGATAGTAACGATTCGAGCTGCTGCCGGAGAAAAGCAGGTCGGGGTCAAACAATCCTGCAAGCTCATCTTCGGTATATTCGGTAATGTTCCAGGGCAGCATATCGTTCTTGTCCAGCCATATCGAGTGCGCTGTCTTTGCGGCCAGGATCTTCTTGCTTTCCTGTGCCGTCAGATAGATGTAGGCACAATTGTCAGGCTCAATGCAATCCTGCAAGTCTGCCGGCTTGGGCATATCTATGACGCCGCTGTCTTCAAGCTGTGCGACGAAATCCCAAAAATAGCCCAACGTCTCCTGGTCAAAATTATTCACAGAAGCATCGGCAACATTCGGATTGCAGAGAAAATACATTTCATAAGGATACTGCGAACAGGACTCTATCTGCTCACAACTGCACAGCCAGCCTTCCGCTAATATCTTCAAATCATCATAGTCAACAACATTATCTCTATTGATATCTCTCCGAAGCCCCGGCCCGGTCTCCATCCAGTCATCTGCAAGCATTGCGAAATCTGCCAGATCTATGCGTGTGTCCTTTGGCGCGAACTCGACGTGCAACAGCGCCGCCTCGGCCGGGCTGCCGTCATAGGAGATCGCAACTCTCCTTCCCGTGCCGGCGACGATGACAACAATGGAGTTGCCTCGCACCCAGCCCGGACGGTCAATGATTTCCTGAATTATGGAGTCCAGCCTCGGGGTGATCTGGCCGGAACCTGCTGAGCCAGCAGTTTCCCAGGTGAGAGGACTCCAGGCAACTCTGGCCAAAGTCACCGGCTGGCGGCCGGTAATGTTTCGGGGCTCAGAGGTGAAGGGCTCTGCATTGTCGACAGCCTGGGCGGCAAACGTCAGGTTGCAGGGATTTGAGTTTTCGGCATCGTCAACAGTGAACTGTATATAGGCATGATGTATCCTTGCCCCCCTGTCGATTTGAACATCGTTAAAACGCAAGCCAACCGTCTGGTTGCCGCCGTGATAGTCGTCATAGATAAGTTCGAGATCGCTGCTGTCGAGATACAGGTGACCGTCGGAATTTAGCTCCTCGGCGTCGTCATTGCCTGCACCAATCCTGATCTCCAATTGAACTGTCCCAAGCCCATACGGGCCTCCATCGAGGATATCCGCAGCATTAGAAGGACGAAGGCAGGACAATCCTGTAAGGACAATTGCAGGTAACACCAATAGTCCATTCTTTGTCCATGTGTTATTAAACTGACATCTGCCATTTACACGGTTAAGCAGCATACTTTTCTCCGTATGACACCGAGAAGCATGATTCACCCGGGGTCTCGCGTTAATGTATACCCGGCCAGCCCGATGTATCGGGGCTGAGCCTTATTCACAATACACCAAGTCTGTCACGAAGGGGTGAATTTAAGGTGTCAGGAACCTTTTTTTGCACCATAACCCTCTTTGCCACATCGGTTTAGCTCGATTTGTGGCGTCAAAAACCTTTTTCGCATCTTTGGCCAACAAAACAACAAAATCCGCCCTTCTCATTTCTCACTTGGCCCTTATCTAACCCTTCCGCACACGATTTGTCAAGCAAAAACCACCCCCATCAGATAGAACGCACGCCGCAGGCGCGCATCCACCCTTCGAAATTCGAAATTAATCAGTTCGACATTCATTATTCCTCTTGCGCCTCTTGTGCCCGCCTGCCCTGAGCTTGCCGAAGGGCCGTAGCTTTACGCAAAGGGGGATTCGCGGCAAATAATCAGTGAAATCAGTGTAATCTGTGGCTAACCCCCTTTTTTCTTCGTGCCCTTCGTGCCTTCGTGGTGAATTTTATTTAATATTGGACATCTACCAAACTTTATGGTATAATGCACCGCATAAAATAGAACGCACGCCACGGCGTGCATCCAGTAGTTAACCCCCACTTTTAGTGGGGGATCCAACACCAAAAACAGGGGGAGTAACAAACCAGTGCCCACGCAACCACCGCATCACGTTCCAAGCCAGGAATCTCAAAATCCGGGTTCCCTCAAAGTTTACCAGAGTTTATCCCGGCGCGCCGGGAACCTGCCGGGGCATATTATGCAAAACGAACCCAATCTCCACCGCGGCGGACCTGTGGAGAACCAAAAATGTAAAACGAACCCAATCTCACGTGCCACCACCGCCCCAACAACCAAGAAATACGAAACGAACCCAATTTTTGTCCCCGATTATGCGAAACGAACCCAATTCCCCCGTACCGCTGGCGTCTCGCCGGCATTCCCACCCGGCATTCCGCGAAACGAACCCAATTCCCGTATACCAGGTGTCCCGCCGCCCCCTGTTTCAGCGAAACGAACCCAATTTACCCCTACCCCAGCTTGCCCCACGACCCAAAAATACGAAACGAACCCAATCACCCGTACGGGCGATTCGCGAACCGCCCCCACAACGCGAAACGAACCCAATTTCGCGTGTCCCACGCCCCGCCAACACCCCAAAAATACGAAACGAACCCAATTTTCGTCCCCGGTTATGCAAAACGAACCCAATTTTCCGTACCGCTGGCGTCTCGCCGGACTTAGCCTGGCTGGATTCAGCATTTTGTGGAAACGCAATTGACGGGTGGGTTTTAGGCCGATAGACTGGTTGGTTGGAGTGGGGGTGGTGGTTTGTCGTTTGGCGGGTATGCCGATGGATGCTGTTGAAAGCCTGTTGTCGGTCTTTTGCTGTGGCAATGAGTTGCGGTCGTTTGCGATTAACGGCGAAGTGCTGCCGTTTTGCCAGCGGTGTACGGGGGTTTATCTGGGGCTTGGCATCACATTTATCTACCTGTTGGCAACCGGTTATTATCGGCGGGGCGGGCCGCGCGGAGGTGTTTTTTTTACGAATCTGGCGTGTATCGGGGCGATGGTTGTATTCGGGTATCATGTTTTTGATCCGGGTGCGCGGTGGCGACTCTGGAGCGGGTTGATATTCGGTAATGCGGTGGCGTGGCTGGTGTTTCCTTCGGCGTGGGAGCTGTGGGCGGGACCGGGCAACAGTTCGAAATCGGCAGGGAGAGGTTTCTTGCCATTGTTCATGTTCCTCAATGTCGTGCCTCTGTGGTTTCCGTTTGGGTGGGCCGGCGCGCGTGTGGCGGCGGATGTTCTGGCATTGGCGGGCATTGTCGGTGCGGCGGCGTGTGCGGCGGGCGTCGTGGTGTTTGGATTGAGAAGAGCGTATGTGCTGTGTTTACTTCGTATTGAAAGGGTAGGGCAATGAAGAACGGACTGGTGAATAAGGTGGGCGCCAACAGGGCGTTGGTGCTTTTGGGTTTGGGGCTTTCGGCTCTGGCGGTGTATATCATTTCGTGTGTTCACTCTCCGGTGAGCTGGTCGCCGGATTCATCGAAGATAGCTCTGAGTGTTATGGCGGACAATAACGAGCTGGAAGTTATGGCGATATTTACGTACGATATTGAAACGGGCAAGCGGGTCTTGATTAGTGCGCCGGGCGATGGGAGCATTCTTTCCGGCCCGGCGTGGTCGCCGGACGGTAAGTGGATTGCTTATTATAAGTATGTTGAGCCCAAAAAGACCGAAGCCGACACTTCAGATGCGCTGGACGTACCTGTCCCGGCAGAGGGCGCTGAGAATGTTTTGGGATTGTTCAGTGAAGACAACAGGGTACGGCCGGGGTTTGTGTTCGAGGCGGGCAGTGAGCTTCTGGCCGAGCATGATGATGTTGAAACCAGTGACATCCAGCTTGTGGTGGTCGGCAGCGACGGAAAAGAGTCCAAGATCACCAGGACGTTTCGGTGGGTAGCCGATGACGATGATGTCAAGGGTCAGTTGTTGTACGGTCAGCCGAGGTGGTCGGCGGATTCTACGCGGGTATTTTACTTGCGACTTCTTGACAGCGTTGCGTATGTGGGCAGTTTGAACATTGCGACGGGAAAGACCGAGGCGCACGCGTTTACGACGTCGATATTTTGGGCTGTGTCGCCGGACGGCCGATGGCTTGCCGCGCCGTTGGAGGGGGAGGTTTCATTGTCTCGGACGGACGGGAGCATGAGTAAGTACTTCAGGGTTTCCGTTGGCCAGGAGGATGAAGGCGATGGTGAGAATATGTACGTGGACTGGGCGAGCGACTCCAAACGCATTCTGCTTTCGATCGAGAGAGGATTTGTGGTTATGGATTTGCGGACCGGCAAACAGCGAGTGTACAAAGACGCCACCTCCGAGGGGATCAGGTATCAGAAGTTTTCCCCGGACGGCAAGAAAGTGTACTACCTTGCGGCGTATCAAACCGAAGAAGAGAACACGTCCCAAAAGGCTATTGCAATCCGCGCGATCAATCTGGATAGCGAGGCGGTTGAGACGGTTACCTTGTTGCCTGAGATTGTCGCTGACAACGACGAGGGCGTGGGGACGTTTTCAGTATCTCCAAACGGTCAAATGTTCCTTGTCAGGGGCGTTCTTGAGGATGAGGCCGGCGGGGAGTTTAATGCTCTGATCTTTTTTGACGGGCGAAAGAGGAGAGTTGTCCGCACGGATTCATGGCTGAGAGAACCGGTGAACGAAACGAGTCGGTAAGCGGGCGATGCTTTCCTTTTTACGGGAATATCTGCATCTCCCAAAGTGAATAGCCATACGGCGTTGCGCGTTCTGTGCCGTTGGTCCTTACATATCTTGCCTTTACCGGTTCGAATTTTATTTCATCGATTTTGCCGTCGCCGTTTTCCGTTCGATAGACCTGCCGCCAGGTCTTGCCGTCCGATGAGACCTCGATGGAATAGGCCTTTGCATAAGCGCCTTCCCAGATCAATTTCACACGTGAAATCTCAACCGCCTTCTCAAGATCGATCATGATCCACTGCGGGTCGGAAAACTCCGACGACCACCGCGTGGCGTTGCTGCCGTCTACAGCATGCTTCGCCGGATATACCGCCCCGTCAACGGTAACATCGGAAGAACTTGTAACTGGTTTTTTGTATGCAAGGCCGAACCTTTCCGTGCGCTGCTGTTGAGTTATCACTTCAAAATCCCGCACGCTTCGAACGGGCTGCTTGCCGGAAGCGCTAAGTTCGGCAGTCAATTGATAGCTGCCCGATTGGGTTGGGATTGTCAGATCGAAAGAAAGCTCTTTGACGCCGAGTTGTTCTATTGTGCATGGTGCTGACTGTTCTGTGACGATCTTTTCACCCTGCATGAGCCGCAGTCGCACGGTCCCTTTCCAGTCCTGGTACAGGTCGTTTATTGTAATGACGTTGATGCTGCGTTTGGCGCCCGGTTCGGGCTCGGTGTCCCAGAAGTCGATCATCAGGCCCACCGGTGAAAAGGCATCGCGTACATATTTTTCGAAGTTCGGCTCAAATTCCAGTTTTTCCACATCAATCCAGTGATCGCTGGTTGCGCCTCCCTCGGGCCTGGGAATATCTCCCCGCCGCGAATAAGCCAGGCTGCAAAAATGCAGCACGCCGGCACATTGGCGCCGGCACCGCCAGAACTCGGTCAGTGCCGCCAGATACTTCGCGTACAGGACCCGTCGCTGCCGGACCGTAGAATCCGGCCCGATCAGATTGTTATAGATCTTATCCGTCAGACAGGTAACATCACCTTGCCGATTAAGCCAGAGCCACGCATACTCATTGATAATGATCGGCACATCGATCGCCTTCTGCAGATTCTGCAGATTCGGCACGCCGGATGTGTTTGCGATGTGCCTGAATTCAAACGGCGTATCTGAAAACCATGTCTTAATAAACAGATATGGATGGGCTTCTACACAGTCAGTTTGTGCCTGCGGCTCGGCCCAGCCGTTTTCCCACGGGCGATTGGACAAGTCAAGGTTGCGAACCGCCTCCAGTGCCTTTCCGGTTTCGGGAGTAACCGATTCGTTCTGGGCGTCCCAGATCACCACACACGCATGATTCCATCGCTGGCGCATCCACGCGGTATACTCAGGCACAATCTTTTCAGCCTTGGGATTCTCCGGCGCCTTGCCGAGCAGCCAGATGGGAAACTCATCCTGAATCAGAAAGCCCTCCTCGTCGGCGATGTCGTACCAGAAATCCGGCGGAAAACCGATACAGTAGCGAATCGAATTCCAGTGCATGCCCTTGAACTTGCGATGCAGCCTGCGAACCCACTCGGTGCGCCAGGGCTTGTCGCCGCGCTGGGCATCTTCAAAGAAGCGATAAACACAGACATTCGTGCCGCGCATCATGTAAGGCTTGCCGTTTAAGATCGCTCGTTTTGTCCTGGGATCAAATCGGAACGACCGCATGCCGAAACGGGTTTTGTAGTCGTCGCCGGAGGTTTTCAAGGTCAGTTCATAAAGAAAAGGATCATCGGGCGTCCACAGGTGCGCTTTGCTGATCGGGATCTGGAAATCTACAACACTGACGTTGCTCCCCTTGTCGACGGCTGCGACCTTGCGACAGGTGCGCACAAGTTTGCCGGTCTTTGCGTGGCGCAACTCATAATTGAGCACGATTTCTTTGGCGACGTTCTTGTTCTCAATTTCAGTTACGACTCTCACCGCCGGCTTATCCCCTAAGATGGGCACGGTCTGAACATTAACAATATGCGCCGGCCCGCTTAGGATCAACTTCACCGAGTCGTAGATTCCCGGAATGTAAAGATACTTCTCAAAATCCCATCCGCTCGGCAAATCTGTCGGGCGCGATTGGCGATCCGCCCCTACGCGCACAATCAACTCATTGTCCCGGCCTTTGCCCCGCAAACACTCCTTCACATCAAAAACCACAGGCGTAAAGCAGGGCAAATGATCGCCAAGAAGCTTGCCGTTTAGAAACACCCGCATGCCGTACTTGGCCTTGTGAATCTTTAGACGCGCTGTCTCCGGTATCGCCCCGTCAACCGTAAACGTCCGGTGATACCAGAAGGCCTGGCGACGCTCGCTCTTCTTGCCGACCTCCTCAAACGCGGGCTTGGCCATATCAACAAGGCCCGGCACACAGACCGTGTGGTCAAAAGAGGCGGGTATCTTGTCCATGCCGCCCTGGGCGATTTGCCATTGACCGTCCAGTGAAATGGTCCGTCGCCGGCCGGCCTCTTTTGCTGCGTCAGCAACACCTCCAATGAGCATAGTTGTCGCCAGGAAGGCAAGAACAGCTTTTGTATACGTGTCTCTGTCGAACATGGAAATCCCTCCGTCAAAAACCTGGAATCGATTTTTTCACGTCACTGCCTGATTAATTGTATCGGACACTACACAGCTTAATTGATCTGGCTTTCTTTTGCAAGCATAAACCTCCACAGGACGCCATATCCATCTTCCTTGCCGCCTCAGAAGGGCTCAATGCGGGCGAGTTGTCATCAAATTCCTGCGGGTTTTGTGAAAATAGCAAATTGCTATTTAAGAGATGCCCTGGGCATGCCGACACCAGCAGTGAAGTCGAAGCGTTGACTCATGCTTTTTGGGGGCATGAATTTACACCGCAATTTTGCAGAAGATTTTGATTCAATAGGAGAAGTCATTATGGAAATGTCAAAAGTAAAGATGTGTGAGGTAACCGACTGCGCTTACAATATCGGAAACACCTGCCATACGCCGGCGATTACAATCGGCGACGAGGCAACGCCACGCTGCGACACGTTCTGCCATTCGACCACGCACGGGGGGGAGGCCTCCTGCTGCGCGACGGTGGGCGCCTGCAAAGTCGCCATGTGCACTCATAACGGCGCTCTCGAATGTCAGGCGACCGAAATCTCCGTCGGCTACCAGGATAACGAGCCGATGTGCATGACATTCAAGGCCAGATGAGCCCTGGTTGAAATTGAATGCAGGGGCTTGGGCCCGGAAGAAACAGCCTTGTTGAAGGTCGAGTGTCCGGGACTGCAGGGGGGCGGTCCCGGCACTCCTTTAGAAGACCGCAACGGGCACGGAACGGAAATGTTGGGCAGGGCGCGAGCTTCTTGAATGCGTATCCGAGCCCCTGTGATCGGATTTGACCTGCAGTGCAGGATAATATGGTCGGGGCCGGTCCGGCGCGATTGTGTCCGGGTCGGCTTCCGGCCGGCTTGTACCCTTCAGGGTAGTAAATTCACGCGAGTGGGGTTTTGAGCTACTGTTGTGAAGCTACTTACCCGCGTACAAACGGGAATTGGCAATCGTGAGCAGTATAAATCTCTCGGGAGGTACACTTATGGCAGTTACGATACAGAAACTTATTGAAATGTTGAACAAGGACCTCGAGCTGGAATACGCGGCCGGCATACAGTATGTGCAGCACTCGGCTGTCATGAGCGGCGCGCAATACGGCGACATCATAAAGGAACTCAAGGTCCACGCCACTCAGGAGTTCGAGCATGCGATGACACTGTCTGACCAGATCGACTTTCTCGGCGGCGTGCCTGCGATAAACGTCGGGCCCGTCCGAACGTCGCTGGACAAT
>SDBV01002054.1_pt1 | contig 30188 bp, 27 predicted proteins | sample 2277081 | NCBI WGS metagenome assembly SDBV01 (sample SAMN10402039, study PRJNA504765) | marine sediment metagenome | isolation source: marine sediment core GS10_PC15, 223 cmbsf | place: Arctic Ocean: Southern Knipovich Ridge | collected 2010
CGGACGATCAACACCTGCATCGCCTTCGTCGACACCGCGCCCACTGACGCGTCAGCGATCTTCGACGTGAACAAATCAGGGACCACGTTGTATACGACGCAGGGGAACCGGCCGACGATTACCTCGACGAATAACGCTTCGTCTGAGACGGCGCCGGATGTGACCGCGTGGGCCGCTGACTCCTACCTGCAGGCCGACATCGATCAGGTCGGCTCCACTCTTCCCGGCGCTGACGCCTCACTCGTCGTCATCTACACGAAGGACTGATAATGGCCGATGTCCTCATCCCGCATAGCCCCTGGTCCGACGTCGAGTTCTGGTGGATCATTGACGACGTAGCCGAGGAACTCGTCGGGATCAAAGCCAACAACAACACCGAAGACGTCTTCCGGTTCGAGCTTGAACTAGGTCCGAATCCGAATCAGCAGTTCAAGATAGCGCTGCCGCCGCATGACGCCACCGACCGCGAAGTGCTGAAGCAAAGCGGCCGGTTTGCTCGAGATCTCGCAGCCGGCGGTGAGCCTGGCGATTCGCCGACTCGAGGCGATGGCCGACTTCAAGCTGTTCTGGCAGGTGAGCAGCCGGCTCGTGCCGACTCAGGAAGCCATCGCTTTGATGCGCGATGTGGACCGCTACTTCGTAGGCGACAAAGTGATCGAGCACCGCATTCGCAGCCTACGTTTGTACGGACTAGGGCCGTGGGCGATCGGGTCATTTCCAGCGCTTGGAACAGGCTTTCTGCCACGTGATCGCCGGATTCGACGCCGTCGCGCATCATCATGTACAGATTTCCCTGCAGGTGATGAGCTCGTGGGAAGTTCAGTTCACGAGAAAGTGTCGGCCGGGGGAGGTGGATCTCGGACTGATGTCGGACGAAATGTCGATGGCGAGCCTGGAGTACTCAGTTTTCGAACGCATGCCCGGGGCCGCTGTGGTGAGTCATGAGCATCCGTTTGCGAGACGTACATCGGTCAAGGTGAAGGATCCGGTGGACATGCCGTTTATCGCCTTGAATCCGGAGGATAGCACGTTGGGCCGCCTCGATACCCAACTGCGAGCGCTCGATATCACACTCAGACTGCCGGACGAAACGCCTTATTCGCACACGATCTGCGAGCGCGCTAGCCGGCGTGGGTCTCGGGATCGCCCACCCGATTGTTGCGCTTGACTTCGTCGTGCGCGGCCTGGCCGTCAAGCCGATCGATGCGGATGTGGTGTTCATCGGTGTTCTCGTATTGCGACCTGGTACGCCGCTGGCCGAGAACGCAAGACAGTTTCTGAGCCACATGCGGATGCAGTTGGGACGAGATCAGAAGGCGCTCGAAGCATCGATGGCCGACGCGTCCGTGCGAGCGTCGAGGCACACGCCGTAAATAGCGCGCCGGGCGCGCGAAAGAAACAATGAATAGCATCGTGAATTCGGCGATATACAGGCGCGCTCCATATACGCCCCCGCCATTTCTGGCTCCGGTTCAGTGCGGAGCGACAGATCAGCTGGACTCTGATTCCGACCGTTCAGCTAAAACGCGCCGATACCGGGCGCCGTCAATTTCGATCCGGATTCCCTGGCACTGCGCATGTCGGTGCTGTGTTCGGGACATGGGCCGATGACGAGGATGCCGAGTCTAATCGGAGGCGCGTGGATCTGCGTCTCGACGGTCTTTGCAAGCTGGCAAGACTTAATCCTGGACGGTAGCGGTGACGCTTAACTCCACCAGCAGTTCAGGCAAACCAAGTGTCGTCTGCACCGTACAACGCGCCGGTAGGTGATCGGGATCAACCCACTGCTGCCATACCGCATTCATGCGATCGAAATCGCTCATGTCCTTCAGATAGATGGTCACAGACAAGAGATTTCGCTTATCGCTGTTCGCCTGCTTCAGCAGCGCGTCGATCCGACTGAACGCCTCCAGGCACTGCTCCTCGATCGAGCGTGCTTGCGCTTGCCCGGACGACGTTTGTCCGGCCAGGAACAGAAGGTCTCCAAAGCGCACCATCTTGCTCATTCGCGCATTGCCGGGAGTTCTCAGAATAGTCGCATCACTCATTTCGGGAGCCATTCGGTTGGCTTCGCTGCGTTTTCATCGGGGATATAGGAGACCGCCAGATCTCCCAGGCTCACTGGCTTGATAGGAGGGCGGATGTTGTAGTAACCCGTCTCGCTCATTCGCTGCCCGTTTTGCTCAGCGAGCAACTCCGACACGGTCAGACCGCAGAGACGCCCCTGACATGGACCCATCCCGCAGCGAGAAAAGGATTTGGTCTGATTAGGGCCGACGCAGCCGAGGCGAGCCATTTGACGGATCTGTCCCGCCGTTATCTCTTCGCAGCGACAGACGATTGTCTGGTCCGATGGACGACGAAAAGGCGCGCTCGGGCGATAGAGCGCGTCGAGAAACGGGCGGACGCGGCTGTGTTGACTGCGTCGGCGGCCGAGCGGCGCCGCTTGTTCACTGAACGATTCGGTATTCAACGCCCCCACGCGATGCGCGACGGCAAGCGCGACCCTCTCCCCGCTGATCCGTGCCCCGATCGCACCGCCGATACCGGCGCCATCTCCCGCCGTGAAAACGTTCGGCACCGATGTCTCGCCCCAGCCGTCCGTGCGCGGACGCCAGCAGAGCTGCGCTTCGTCCCAATCGTGAGTGCAGCCGATCGAGCGCGTCAGTTGCACGTTCGGCACCACGCCCTGATGCAACAGGACGAGGGCTGCTGCGAGTGTGGCCGGTTGTCCTCCTGACCGGTAGCTGATTCGCTCCACTCGCTCGGCGCCTTCGATAGCGAGTTCGCTGACATTGCGAATGTGGGCGACGCGCGCTTTCTTGATGGCGCGCAGCAGCTTCATGCCTTTCAACAGATAGCCCGGGCTGCGCAATGCGGCGGGCAGATGCTTCAGCGCACGACGGTAATTGGCGGCTGGCGTGGTTTCCAGTATCGCGACGGGCGGGCGCCCGGCCTGAATCAGTTGCCAGGCGAACAGGTAGAGCAGCGGACCGCTGCCTGCCAGCACCGTTGGCACGTTGGGCAACAGGCCGGCTGATTTGACGAGTGTCTGAGCCGCGCCGACACCCATGACCCCGGGCAGCGTCCATCCTGGCACGGGAAAGGGGCGCTCATAGGCGCCGTTGGCGATGACGAGTGCCTTTGCGTGTATCTGGCCGCTTGCCGCCGTTCCGTTTCGACGTGTAAAGCTGATGTCCAGCGACCGGCTCACTTGCCATACCAGCGTGTCAGGCCAGTACGACACGGGCGATGCTCTGAACCGCTTCACCAGCTCGGCGCCGTCTGTGTAATCCGCACCAAGTCGCGCCGGGTCGGGCAGCGGCGAATGGCTGACGCTGCGATAGATCTGCCCGCCTGGCAACGCGTTTTCGTCCATCACCAGCACCTTAAGACCGAACGACGCGGCGCGCAGCGCACATGCCATGCCGGCAGGCCCAGCGCCGATCACGACGAGGTCGACCGATTCGATCGTCATTGAATATCCCTCGCGCCGTTCATGAAGCTCACACGCATACCTTCCCTGACTTTGACCATGCAGGATTGCTGGTTGGGCAGATCGTCGATCTGTACGAGGCAGTCGAAGCAGACGCCCATCATGCAGAACGGTGCTCGCGGCGCATTGCCGACCGGCGTTCGCCGGAAGGTCTGAACGCCGGCATACAGCAGCGCGGCGGCCACCGTCAGCGAATCCGGCACGTCGACATGCTTGCCGTCGATCTCGATCCGGATCAGCTTCGGTGTGCTCCCTTCCAGGAGGCTAAACATGGAATCGCTTTGCATGAAAATAATCGAGAATGGGGGGGCGTTGGCCGCCCAATAGCCACGGCACCAGCAGTTCGCAGTGAGCTGCGGCGAGCGTGACGCCGCTGTGGCAGGTGGTGAGAAATGCACCGGGACAGTCTGAGGATTGGTCATAGATTGGCATGCTGTCCGGCGTCATCACGCGCAGCGCGCCCCACGCTCGCACCACGTTCACGCTCTGCAGCAAGGGGAACGGCCTGATGGCTTTACGGGCGATGTGCGCGACGATATCTGCGGTCACGCCGGCATCCATGCCCACATCCTCTGCGGATTCCCCTAGCAGCACCGAACCCTCGGCGGTTTGCCGCACCGAAAGCGTAGGGTAGTGAAGAAACGGACGGACGCGCTCGGTCACCACGATCTGGCCGCGCAGTGGAACAACGGGGGCGTCGAGGCCGACCATCGGAGCGAGATCGCGATTGCCGAGGCCGGCGCACAGCACGAGCTTTGGGCTGCGGAACGTTCCCAGTCCCGTGTCGAGACGGAATCCGTCGCCGTGCCGTTCAATCGTGCTGACCGTCGCATTCGGCACGTAGTCGCCGCCCGCCTTGTCGAGTGCCGCGAACAGGGAGCGAAGCGTGTAAAGCGGGCTGACGTGCCCGTCATTCTCCGAATAGACCGCGCCGACGACATCGCTGGCGATGCTGGGCACCATCGCTTTCAGCCTGCGATGATCTAGCACGTCGTACGTGAGCCGAGCATCCCGGCGATACAGGTAATCGACGTTCTCGACGCTTGCCGCGAGCGATTCCTCGGTCACAGCGATGTTCAATCCGCCCGGTCGTGAATAGCCGAGGCTCAGGCCCGACGCTTCTTCCAGTTCCTTCGCGAACGCGGGCCACAGCCGCGACGACTCGAGCGACCAGCGCCCGTAATCCGGCTGCTTTCGGCCCTTGCCCGATACCCAGACCAGTCCGAAGTTACCGCGAGCGGCGCGAAAGCTCGCATCTTCGCCGTCCAGTACGACGACGGTCTGGCCGCGCTTTGCCAGACCATAAGCGATCGCCATACCAACCAGTCCGCCGCCGACGATGGCGAAATCATAGGTGTTCTTCATTCAGGGCTTCCATGGTTGCCTGGAGATTGCTGGCGGGAAACATCGGTATCCGGAATGACCGTTCCGATCGTATCGGCAGCCATGCTTCAACGCGGCGTCAGATCGGTTGTCATGTACTGCAGGGAAAGCCGCGACAGCGTGCCGTCCGCCTTGACTGACGCGATCGCCTTGTCGAACGCGTCGCGCAACGCAGTGTCGGACTTTCGCAGCCCCATGCCGACGCCTTCGCCCCAGATCTTCCCGCCAATGACGGGCCCAATCAGCGACAGATCGCTGCCTGCGTTGTTAAGCAGGTAGACAGTGTTCTCGACCGACGCATCGATCCGTCCGCTCTTCAGATCGAGATCGCGGTCCTTGGAACTGCGGTATTCGCGGATTTCGGCGATATCGGCGAAGTTCGAGCGAACGAACGGCACGTAGGTGGTGGCTGCCTGCACGCCGATCACCTTGCCCTTGAGCGCGGTGCGCAGCGCGGCGAGCGCGGTTTTCGCGTCGACCTCGGAATTGATCATCACGAGCCCGCTCCCCAGCTTTACGAAGTCTGCGGCGCGGTCCTTGGCGGCTACGAAACTCGACGTGACGGTGGCGTAGGGAATGCTGAAATCGATCGCTTGCCTGCGTGCGTCCGTGATCGCCATGCCGTCCATGATGACGTCGAATTTGCCGGTGTTCAGCGCCGGGATCATGCTGTCCCAGTCGGCGGCGATCTGCTTGCAGCTGAGATGGGCACGCTCGCACAGCACCTTGGCCAGCGCCGGTTCGAAGCCACCGAGCGTGCCGTCGGGGTTCGAGGAATTCCAGGGCGTGTAGCTGCCCTCAAACGCGATCACGATGTCCTTCGCGTCAGCCAACTGAACGGTGGCCAGAGCGAAGAGGCTGCCAATAAGACACACAGCGCGTTTCAATATCCTGTTGTTCATCATTTCCGGTTCCGTGGAGCCTCGGCTTAGGTTGGCGGGCTGATGCCAGGCGCTGCCTCGGGCAGCGTTGAACCATTGTCGGATCGGCCGGGTGGTGGGCTCAATTGCCGCAAAATTCGTTGGTCATTCCAAAAAGGTATAACTCGTTGCGACATGGCTGCGTGCCGCGTTAGCGAGTGGACCGAGCTGGGCATAGTCACGCACCGGCAGAGGGAGCGCAAGCGCAAGATCGGCCAGAAAATCTCCGCGCGCGGGGCGGCCGTCTCCGTTGCTTTATCTCGAAAGGTTATGATTGGGTCAGCCGACGTGTGTGCGCCAGCCGACGCCGGCAACGGTGCCGGATTGGCGAGCTTAAAAAACCGCGGACTTGAGGAGTGTGGGGTGAGCGATTTTACGTTGCGCGAGTTGGAGGTTTTCGCGGCCATCATGCAGCACGGCACGGTCACAAAAGCTGCGGACTTTCTCGATATCGCTCAGCCCGGCGTCAGCAAACTGCTTGCGCGCCTGGAAGCCAAAGTGGGGTACAGCCTGTTCAACCGGCAGCGGCAACGCCTGATTCCGACGGCCGAGGCGATGTCCCTCTATGCCGAGGTGGAGCGATCGTTCATCTCGGCCAAGGAAATCATGAGATTGGCGAGGGACCTCGGCGATCTTCGGGCCGGTCGCCTGAAAATCGGCATTCTTCCCGCGCTGGGTAGTGGGTTGATGCCCGCCATCATCCACAAGTTCCAGGCTGACCATCCCGGTGTCAGGGTCACGGTCAATATCCGCACCACCCAGACGCTTGTGGAGTGGGCGGGGCGCAATCAACTCGATCTCGCGATCGGCGTGACGACCAGCATCGAGCATCCAGCGGTCGTTCGGCGCACGCTTCCGGCAGTGCCGGTCGTGTGCGTGGTGCCGGAAGGCCACGCCTTGGCGGATGTCGAGGTGGTCACGCTTCAGCATCTGGAAAACGCGCCCCTGATCTCGTTGCTCGCATCCGATCCGCTCGTAGCGCAGATCGAGCGGCACGCCGCGCTGGCGAATCTGAGAATCCCGATCGCAATCGAGACGAATCTTGCCGCAACGGCCATCGCGTTTTGTCAGGCCGGGGCGGGGGTAACCGTCGTGGATTATCTATCTGCCCGCGCTACGGCGGCGAAAGGGGTGGTCATCAAGAAATTCGAACCGGCGCTGTCGATCAACTACAGCATCTATAGGCAAAAAGGGAGCAAGGCATCCGCGCTGACGGATGCCTTGATCGAACGGGTCATCGACGGACTGACCCGGGAGATTGTAGGATTTGAAGCCGCAACCGGCGCGCGGCCAGCGTTCTGAACCGGTAGGACACGGTGAGCTGTGCCGTCAATAGCGGCCCTGGCATCAGCGTGTAATCGAAGGTTGCCGCCGAACCACCGGTCGCATCAGACCGATAGACGGCCCGAACGTTTGCATCATCGGCTGAGAATCCTGTCCTGGAAGCACCGTGCCGCCAAAACTCTCGGCCAAGGTTTTTCCTGGCTGGGGAATAGTCGGCACCTTCGGCCGCTCGCCGATAGCGAGGGCGATCGCTGTGGCTGTCACCTCCGCGGGCGAGTGGCCGATGTTGCGCAGAACGACTCGCACTCAGCCGAGCCACCTCGGCTCAATCCGCGCGATCGGGCGCAGCGTCATCCTTATCTCGGTCACGAGCCATCGCGGCTGCTCGGACGGGGTCATGGCCCGCATGCTTTCGACCGCGGTTTCCGTGCTCGCCCGGGCCGATTTCGCGGACGTCTCTGCCGCCTTGCCGACGCTTTTCGCTTCAGCCAACAGACCTCGCGTCGACCACCACAGGAAGAACGTGAACACGGCCAGGATTACGGTGCCGATTGCCACCGCCCGGTCGCTCAACCTGCCCCATTTCGACTGGTCCGGTTTGCTTGCCGCCGCGCTCGATACGCCGTGGGGCGAGGGTGCTGCTGGCTCGGATGCCTGAACGACGGCCGGGCCCGGCGTACAGCCCCTCGGCAAACGCTGTCGGATGGGCGGGTTTCAGGTTCGCGCTGTCACTGGCCGGAGCGCCCTTGGCGGACGCAGAGGCCGCGATCGCTAAAGCAACGACGACGCGTTTCAGCGTGGCATGTGGTGGCGTTGGGGAGCTGGTGGTCGTAAGTGAAGAAAGACCCCCCGCGCAGTGGGGGAGCAGGCGCTTTATCGCGAGGCTAAACTCATCCGCCGTCCGCTATGACCCGTCCCGTTGCCGTTCACGCAGGCCTGCGCGTTCAAGACCGTGGTGAGCGTGCGGCCGACCAGTACGGGGAGCGCCGGTATCGCTGCTGAAGCGCGACGCTCTCCCGCACGTTGCTGCGCGAAGAGGAAAAACGTTGCGTCCCCGTAGCAGGAGGTCGCCATGCAGGCCGCCCAGATGAGACTGCCGACGCACAGGGCCAGCGCGGCATCGCAGCATTGCTGCCTCGTCGGGAGCCGACGGCGGCGGTGGGCTAGCCAATCCGTCAAGGCGGGTTCGCTGGGCGCTTGAATATGTCGTCGTCATCAAACGCTCAAAGTCGCGTTGAGCCAATGGCGGTGCGGGATAGTGCGGGCGGGACACTGGTCCATATGCACCTGGCGAGTTCGTGTATTGTCCGCCGGTATGTTCAGGATGGGTTCCTTAAGTTTCAGGTATTGCCGCCGATAACATGGTTCTGAGAGCCCCGAAGCTAGCCTAGAGATCGGGAACCAAACTTGAACTGTCGTGAGATGACCATGAGTGCCCTTATCTGTCCACACTGCCGTACGCAAGTCCCACGTGGTGCCACTGTCTGTACCGGTTGCCAGGCAGAAGTGAAGTACGGTCCCGCGAATGGATTGTTCGGAGTAGCGTTGCTGGTCGGTGCGTTTGCCGGATACAAGGTAGTCCATATACTCCCAGATTCGATGTCGATTGCTGGCTGGATCGCAGGATTTGTCGTATTCGGTGGAATTTCGTTCTTCATTCAAAAGTTCTACGGCGATCGCGTCGTCTTCAATCGAATCTACAAGACGCGATAGGCCGCCTGATGCGGCCGTTCCCGACGTATGATTGGCTGCCCATCAAAGTGGGCCAGTCATGGACTGAAGAGTATTGAATATTTCCGGAATCCCTTCGCCAGAGATTTCTTCGGTCTGTGGAGCCAGATGTCCGCGCGGTGTCGTGGGGGGCGAGTGGTCGCGAGAGCTGCCTCTATCTCGATTGATCAGGTCATACACCTTCAGCTTCTGGGAGCGCCCGCTTGCGGTCTCGAGTTGCATCGGGCTGTCAACACGCTGAAGGCGGGAGGTGGAGAACTAAAGAGAGTTTATTGGCGCGCATGAGCCTTTATTGTTCTTGTAGCCGGTCGCGGATTCAACCCCACGTCGGCGTTTTAACCACTGATTACCGGGAAGGCATGAATTGAATCGAGACAGGTGCTTCCAGCGACGAAGCGCACTTGCGCCTCATCGATCTGCCAGTGCATGCCAGCCTGTTGTGCCCAGACTTCGAGCGGTTGATTTGGGGCGAGAGGGTTACCGAGACCATGCCACGGCGTTTCGCCCACATAGGCCATGCTTTTGACGAGGTGCATTCTGAAACTCCTGAAAGAAGCGCATAAGGCCCAAACGGAGCTGGGCACATTGATGAAAGGGAAAGGGTGAAGCGTGACGGCCAATGTGGCCAGATCGGGAATCAGGTTTGCCGACCACCGAAGGTATGGCCGCGGGCACGGCAGCGATAATCGTCGAGCACGTTGCTGTCGAGCGCTTCACCGAACACGGCGCCGGTCGCGCGACCTGCTGCATGACAGGACCGAGTTGAACTTCAACGCTCAGGACATCGCGGGGCTGGGGCCGTTGTCGTATGAAGCCCAGCGCGGCATGTACGTTCACGCGACCTACGCGGTTACGCCGCAGCGTGATCCGTTGGGTGTGTTCAATGTCTGGATGTGGGCGCGTGAGCGCAAGGGCACCGATGGTGTGCGTGGCGGCGGGAAGGAAAGCAGGCGCTGGATTGAAGGATACGAACGCGTGGCTGAGCAGGCGGCGGATCTGCCCGGCACGCAGTTGGTGTACGTTGCGGACCGGGAGTCGGACATCATCGCGCTGATGCGCCGGGCGCACGATCTGGGCTGTCCGGCGGACTGGCTGATTCGCGCCCAGCACAATCGCGTGTTGCCCGAGGGTCAAAGACTCTGGGATCACGCCACGCAAGCAGAGCCACTCGGTGAAATCTGCTTCACGCTGGCGGGTCGCCAGCGACAGAAGGCGCGGGAAGTTCATCAGCAGATATGGAGTCGACGGATCGATCTGCCCGATGCCCATGGTGGGATGATGTCGGTCAGTTGCCTGGTCGCGCGCGAGATAGACGCGCCGGCCGGCGTAACACCGATCGAATGGCGCTTGCTGAGCAATCGCGACGTGCCGGATCTGGCCGGGGCCGCGCGGCTGATCGATTGGTATCGCGCCCGCTGGGAGGTGGAAACCTTCTTTCATGTGCTGAAGAACGGTTGCCGGGTCGAGGCGTTACAGCTGAGCACGATCGAGCGCATCGAGCGGGCGCTGGCGGTGTTCATGGTGGTGGCGTGGCCATCGCTCGTCTCATGCGTTTAGGCCGCACTTGCCCGGACCTCGATGCCGGACTGCTGTTTGAGCCCGATGAATGGAAGGCCGCCTTCATTCTCAACAGGAAGACCCCGCCCGACAAACCGCCGCAACTGAATGAAGTGGTACGGCTCGTCGCCAGGCTCGGCGGCTTCCTCGCGCGCAAAGGCGATGGCGAGCCCGGCGTCAAAACCATCTGGCTGGGCATGCAGCGAATCGTGGACTTCGTTGCTGGCATCAGGTACATGCGCGAGGTCGAGCTTCAGACTTGTGTGTAATGGAATGCGGTTAGCGATCTGTTCGCATTGAACAAAACCCGAACTCTCATTGCGCAAACGTAGCGCTAAGCGGATTCTGGTCTACTGAGTCGCACCTGAACAATCCGGAAGTCCTTGTGTGGTGAGACTTTAGAGCCGAAAGGGTGTTGTGGGAATTGCAGGGACCTGGCATGTATGGACCCGACGCCTTTTGCAAGCTTCTTTTTCTGATGTCGAAACGGTCTGCATGCATGTATCCGGCTTGCCGATGGGCGACTTGCCGAAGCACGCCCGCAGCCTTGATGAGATCCGCGCATCCTGTCCTTAGCATATTGGCGGCTTGCCTGATGATATGGCAGCCGGCCAGGTTCGCAGGTTTCAGGATGCTGGTTCAACCATTTTCGTCATCATCTTGAGAAGCTTCGCAAACCACGTGAATGATCCGGTCGCCCGGCTGTTGCAGAGAAACGTGTTCAGTTGACGGCTGCGCGTGGAGCAACGTAGTCCGTGTCCCCGCTCAGAAGTACCTGGATGAGTCGGGCGTTTTTGTTAGCGAGCGCGACGGCGGCGCAATTGTATCCGCGTCGCACGATCAGTTGCTGCAGCCAGACGCTGCGCGCATCGGTTTTTGCTGCCACGTAGCGCAACACGGCCCGTGCCCCGTGAATAAGTAGCGTGCGCAGATACGTGTCGCCCCGTCTGCTGATCCCGTGCAGGCGAGCCTTGCCGCCAGACGAATACTGTCGGGGTACAAGACCGAGCCAGGCGGCCAGATGTCTGCCGTTGCGGAACTGTCGGGCGTCGCCAACTGCGCCAACGATAGCCGTGGCGGTGACCGGGCCGATACCGGGCACCCGGGTGATCTTCCTGCAAAGCGTCGAGTGCTTCATGAACGACTGGATGGAATTTTCCAGGAAATGCAGACGTTCTTCGATGGCGGCGAGGTGCTGCAGCAACTCGGTAAGCAGTGTTTGGCAGAACGATGTCAGTTCATCACTGCTGGCGTGCAGCAATTCCGGCATTGCTCGCCTGAAGGCTTGTGGCGAACGGGAAATGCTCAGACCTCGTTCTCCAAGCAGTCCGCGCATCTGGTTAATGAGCGCGGTGCGGTGGCGTACCAGGATTGCTCTCATGCGGTGCGCGGCCTGGATATCCTGCTGCTCGACCGATTTGATGCTCACGAAGCGCATGGTGGGTCGACAGGCGGCTTCAACGATGGCCTCGGCGTCGTTACGGTCATTCTTGTTGGTCTTGACGAATGGTGCGACATACTGCGGGCTGATAAGCCGTACCTCGATGCCAAGCGACTGAAAGCGGCGTGCCCAGTGGTGTGCGCTGCTGCATGCCTCCATCACCAGCATGCGCGGCTTCAGCGTCCGAACCGCCTGAAACAGCGAACCGCGCGAAACCTTCGCGCGATGCACCGCGCGACCGCGACGGTCAGCACCGTGTAGCTGAAAGACCTGTTTGGCCAGATCGATGCCGAGGATGTGGATTTCCATGATGAACTCCGACTTGTCCGGTTGGGAAGTCAGTGTGCCCCCGAAGGGGGCGTCGGGTCCATCTCAGTATATTGATACGTGAATCCTGCAATTTCTGAGTAGGTGCGGATGGGTCCGAAGACGCCCGTGACGGAGGGAGATTTCTTCCGTCAACCGCTGCGTGAACAGATCAATCTTAAGCATTCCATAGTGTGCCTGACGGACCTGATTAACTGGGAACGGCTGGGCGCGTCGATGAGTGAGAGCTTCGTGTCCGGCAAGGGGCGCCCGGCTACATTACCGCGCCTGATTGCGGGCCTGCTTTACCTGCAACACGCCTTCGACCTGTCCGACGAAGAGGTCGTCTGGCAATGGGTTGAGAACCCGTATTGGAAGGTGTTCACCGGCGAGACTTACCTGCAGACGGAACCACCAATCGACCCGGCGAGCCTGACACGCTGGAGGAAGCGCCTGGGTGAAGCCGGCGTTGAAGAGTTGCTGGCAGAGACGATTGATGCAGCGAGGCGCGCCGGCGTGATCAAGGCCTCGAGCGTAAAACGCGTAATCGTCGACACGACGGTCATGGAGAAGGCGATTGCGCATCCGACCGATTCACGCCTGCTCGAACGATGTCGCGAACACTTGGTGAAGGCCGCCGCGAGACACGGCCTGAAGCTGCGGCAGAACTACAACCGCGAGGCGCCACGGTTGGCCAGCCAGATCAGTCGTTACGCGCATGCGAAGCAATACAAACGGATGAGAAAGACTCTGCGCACATTGCGCTCGCGTGTGGGTCGGGTGATGCGCGATGTCGAGCGACAACTCGACGCAGTGGCCGATTGCAGCCGCGCGGCATTGCAGGAGCTGATTGGCCGCACGAAGCGGATTCTGTCGCAGAAACCGAAGGACAAGAACAAGCTGTATGCGCTGCACGCGCCGGAAGTCGAGTGTCTGGCCAAGGGCAAGGCGCGCATACCGTACGAATTCGGCGTGAACGTGTCGATCACGACGACTCACAAGGAAGGGCTCGTGGTGGGGATGCGCTCAATGCCGGGCAACCCATATGATGGCCACACGTTGGCTGAGGCGCTGGAGCAGTCCGCGATCCTCAGCGACGTTACGCCAGAGGTCGCCGTCGTGGATCGTGGTTACAAGGGCGTGGCGATTGATGGCGTGAAGGTCTATCACCCTGGCCTGCGGCGCGGCATCACGCGCGCACCGCGGGCGATGATCAGGCGACGCAGCGCAATCGAGCCCGCCATCGGCCACATGAAGGGTATCCGTCAGCGCATCCCGTCTTGAACGCACGTCGGCGCGGTGCGAAGGTGTAGCCATCGTAACGACGGAGCAACGCGATGGAGAACACCACGGGAGAGACGGTATCGACGGGCACGCGACGGCCTCGGCAGGGCGAGGCGTTCTGGCGAGAGATGGTCATGGCATGGAAAGGAAGCGGACTTGGCGAGCGTCACTTCTGCCGTGAGCAGGGACTTGCCGTCAGTACGTTCGATCTGTGGCGCAAGAAACTGTCGAACCTGGAGGATGAAACCGGGCGTCCGCTGACGGTCACCCCTGACGCGGCGTTCGTCGTTTCCCATGCGGGCATCGGGGCGCCGCCAGCGGTGCCATCACCAACAGTGGACACGTCGTCTACGCGTGATCGGGTGACGCTGTCACTCGCCGGCGTTCGCATCGAACTGACGGGCGCGCACGCCGAGCGCATTGTGCGCTTCGTGCTCGGGCAGCTTGGAGGTGCGCGGTGCTGATCGCCGCCGACGTTCGTGCCTACATCTGCCGTGATCCGGTCGACATGCGCAAGTCGATCAACACACTGTCGTATCTGGTCGAACCGCTTCTAGCCCAGAAGCCGGCCTCTGGCAATCTGTTCGTGTTCGTCGGTCGGGACCGCACGAAGGTCAAGTGCTTATATTGGGATCGCACCGGTTTCGCGCTCTGGTACAAGCGGCTTGAACACGGACATTTTCCATCACCGTCGTCACTCGCCCAACGCGGCTTCACGCTTGCCGAACTCAACGCCTGGCTCGAGGGCATCGAGATCCCGGCGCGCGAGCCGCATCGCGCCGTCGCGGTGACGCGCGTGAGCTGAACTGGCTGTCGCCTGCGCAGATACAACGCTCCCCGATCTTGTAAACGTAGCGCGAGTTGGGCATCATGATACCCATGCCGCCCACCGCCATCACTGTCGCGGAATTGCCGGTCGAGCCCGACGCGCTGCAAGCCTTCGCGCTCGAACAGAACCGGCTGGCATGCGTGCTGTGGGAGCAGCTGGAAGCGCTGCAGCACCAGATTGCCCAGGCGAACCGCGCGCGCTTTGGCGTCAGTTCCGAGCGGCTGGTGGGCCAGGCGGAACTGTTCGATGCCACCACGGAGTTGCCCATTCCTCCTGAGCCGGAGCAGGTTCCGGTCGCGGGCCACGCCCGCAAGGGCCGTCCGGCGCTGCCGAAGGACCTGCCACGCAAGCGCGTTGAATATGATCTGAGCGACGAACAGAAGGCAGCATTCGATACGCTCGAGCGCATCGGCGAAGAGCGCAGCGAGACGCTGCACTACGAGCCGTCCACGCTCACCGTTATTGAGCATATCCGTTTCAAGTATGCGGCGAAGAAGGATGGTGAGTCGACCATCGTGACCGCAAGCGCCCAGCCTTCGCCGCTGCCGAAGAGCAATGCGAGCGCGAGCCTGCTGGCTAACATCCTGGTCAACACCTACGTCGATCACCTGCCTTTGAACCGACAGGAGATGCGCTATGCGCGACGTGGTGTGCAGTTGCCCCGGGCAACGCTGTGCGAATGGAAGCTGGCAGCAGCCGAACTGCTCGAAGTGCTGCTGCCACCGCTACGGGCTCATCAGTTGCAGGCTCCCCGCATGCACGTGGATGACACGACGCTGCCGTTGCTCGAGAAGGGTCGCACGGCGACGCGCACCGCGCGATTATGGGGCTATCTTGGCGCGGGCCAGCGCGAGGAGAACGGCATCTGGGTTGACCACCCGCCGGCGGTCGTGTTCGAGTTTGCCGAATCGCGCGCGGGCTCGCATCCGATGCGGTACCTGCAGAAGTACAAAGGTTATCTGCAGGCGGACGCGTACAGTGGACACGGCGCGCTCTACGAAACCGGAGACATCGTCGAGGTCGGATGTTGGGCCCATTGCCGCCGACGCTTCTTCGAAATCGCGAAGGCGCAGAGCAAACCGGGACTCGCGGCGCAGGCGCTGCAGTGGATTGCCCGACTGTATGCAATCGAGTCGCGGATCAAGGACCAGACGCCCAACATCAAATACGCAGTGCGGCAAACCGAGGCACTGCCGGTACTCGCCCTGTTCCGGCAATGGCTGGAAGGCAACGTCATTGGTTTGCCGGCTCAGGCGCCTCTCGCGAAAGCCTTCGGCTACGCATTACGTCACTGGCAGGCACTGATTCGCTACACCGAAAGCGGTATCCTGCTGCCAGATAACAATGCCCTTGAGCGGCAGATCAGGCCGATTGCCCTCGGCAGGGCGAACTGGCTCTTCGCGGGCTCCCCGCGTGGCGCCCGCGCGAGCGCCACGATGTATTCGCTGCTCGGCACGGCTCGCCTGAACGGTTTCGAGCCGTACGCGTGGCTCAAGGACACGCTCAAGAAGCTGCCGTCGTATCCTGTCAATCGCGTGCACGAACTGTTGCCGCTCGCCCGTTAAACGCCCTCACATTCATGGACATTCTCGACTCACTTCGGCAGGCGCCCAGCGCCGAACTCTATCGCCTCTATCTCGCGGTCGGAAAAATGCTCGATGATCCCCGACGCATTCTGGAAGTACGGCAGCGCCTGCACCTCGGCATGGCTATCAGTTATATCGCCGACAACCCGCTGGCCCCGCCGTTGCAGGGTACCGTCGTTGAGCTTCGGCAAACACAGGCGGTCATTCAGGACCATGCGAGCCGGCGCCGCTGGGCTTTGCCGTACGCGGCTATCGTTCCCGATAGTGCAGCCCCGATTCATCCGGAACCGACACCGCCACCGCGCGCCCAACGCGAAGAGTTCTTCATCGGCGATACCGTTGGATTCACCGACAAACATCTGAGCGAACGGGTCGGCATCATCGTCAGGTTGAACTCGAAAACTGCGTCGATTACCGTCAATGATTCGGAAGGCCATTGGCGGGTCTCTTACGCTCTGTTGCGGAAGATCGTCGACATCTAACGGCGCGACACCGTCAGCACGGGTTCCGCTGACGGATACCATGAAGGCGGACGGCAAGCTCGATCGGAACTGGCTCAAAGGTGCCTTGGGCGATGCGATCCACGCGGTGCTGTGCGGCGCTGGCTACAACCTGCGGATGATCCTCAGGAAGCTACGGCTTCTTTATGCCTTCGTTATTGCTGCTTTGTTCAACCTCAGCATTGCCGCCGATTTGACGGCGTGACGCCGGTTGCACGCCAGACGAATTGTTCAGGGCCGACTCCTGAATGGCCGAATTTTACGACCGCATTTTGACGTCGGAAATACCGGGCTCATGCATCGGGAAGCACAAAAAAACCGATGTACAAAATATAAAGTAGCGCTGCGATGGCAAAAAGCGCGGCGAGCACCATCAACCATGTGTCAACGGTGATTTTTCGAAGGCCACTCCACATTAACGCTAATTGCCGCATCCCCGTATAGCACCGTTTCATGAGATCAAACTCCCTCGTGTCGCTGGCTTGAGTAAACGCGTGTTGATACGGCCGTTTTTAGAAGTCAGGCATTACCTTTATTTTTAAAACAGGCGATACATGGATTGTGCCGGTCGCACAGGTAAGTCGCGCTTCGACCTTGCTTCTCCTCGCCGACTGGACCGTCCTGTCGCCGGGTCGCCCGAGCGGCTTCCTGATGGGAGTTATTTTGCCTGAACTTCCCCATCCTGCGATACACAGGCATGTTTTGTAGATAAATGGATTTCATTTATTAAAATTCAGAAATTCAATAAATAAGATAAATTGATTCGAAAGGAAATTCTTTCCAGAAATTCCTAAAGATAATCTCCGGCAAGCCGTCATTTGTCGTAGGAATAGCGCGCGCGACGCGCTAATCTTACTGTGTCAAATAACCAGTTGAGCGCTCTATTGTCGTACAGGAAGAGAGCCATCGTTGCATGAGCCTTTGTCCAAGCAGGATGCGCAAGGTAGTAATGGAATCAGGAACGTGGCGTTGAGCGCGCTGGACTACCCCGGGGGATGTAATCCGGGGGAAGGGTAGGCAGCGCGCGTTCAAGGAAGTTTTTTTTACCACGCCCGTCTGATTGCATTCTGAGTCGCTGAGCCATCAGAAACCCATATGCAGCGATACTCAGTGTGGCGTGATGGTGAAAGCCACGCCAGCCTCGCCCTTCATAATGACCGAGCCCGAACTCCTGCTTCAGGTCCTGATAGTCGCGCTCGATGCGCCAGCGCATTTTGGTCACGAACACAAGCTGCTCGAGGGTCGCCTTTTCGGGGGCGGTAGTGAGAAAGTATTTGAGCGGCTCCGTATCGCCATCAGGCCATTCAACAAGCAGCCATTCTTCGTCGCGAACGGTGCTTCGCCAGATGTCGCGATGTGCGGGACGAACCCGCACGGCGGCAAAGCGTGATGAAAGTGCCGCGTTGGTGCCTTCGCGCCAGGTTACGGTCTGCCAGGCACTTGCGGGTAATTGCATGGCCAGTTCCTTCACCGCGATCGGCTCATGGCCGGGCGCACGGCGCAACAATGTCGGTGGCTTGCCACGCCCGCTCCATGGCTTGGGCGGAAGCGGTGCCGTACCTGGCGCCCACACAGATGTGGCAGGCCTGATCCCCACCGCATACAACAAACCAAGTTCAGTTATGCCTTCCCGGAAGGCGGTTTCGTCGCCGTACCCGGCATCGGCAAGCACAATGCCCGGTGCAATGCCCGATGCTATAGCCTCTCGAAGCTGGGCCAGCGCAATCTGTGGCTTGGTCTCGAAGGTAAGATCGTCGGGAATGCCCGCACGACGCGCTCGTTCCCGGTCGTCAATCCATTCCTTGGGGATATACAGCTGCCAGGCAATCGGCAGGCTGCCGCGTTGCGTCGCGATCGACAGGCTCACCGCTACCTGGCAGTTGTCCTGTTTGCCCAGTTGCCCACAGTATTGCCGCGCTACGCCGACCGAATGCTTGCCTTTCTTCGGGAAGCCGGTGTCGTCAATAATCCAGTAGTAGCCGCTTTCCTCGGCAGCATGGGCGTCCAACGCGGGCATCACCCATTCGCGTATCCGCTGAAAGACCTCACTGTCAGACCAGTCTGCCTTGGCCACAAAGTGATGAAGTGACTGGTGTTTCGCGCTCGCGTGAAGCGGGTCAATGTGCGCCGCCATCGGCTCAACGCTCTTGCGCGACAGCGGCAACACCAGGCCCGAACAGTAACCCTTGAGGCCTGCATGACGATCGGCGTGCCCTAACGCCTGCCCCAGATGATTCAGATACGCGTCAAATTCGTCGACATCTTCTCTCATCGCGATCGCCCGAAATTGTATTATTCAATACTACCAGGTATCGCTTCGTTGCAAATAGATTTTTTGACACAGTAAGACTAAGGAAATGCTGATTTATTCGGCTCGGTGGTCATCGCTGGCGTAGCTGAGGACGTTATAGAACGCAACTCACGGAACAGACTCACAATGATGAAGAGGCAGATCGGCTTCGCGGAAGCGGAAGTTGCAGGCAAGAAGCGAGTGACGAGGCGCCAACGCTTCTTGGCCGAGATGGAGAAGGTCGTTCCGTGGCAGCGTTTGCTGTTGGCAATCGAGCCGCACTATCCGAAGGGCACGCGAGGCCGCCCGCCGATTGGCCTGGAGCGAATGCTTCGAATCTACTTTCTGCAACAGTGGTACGGACTTTCGGACGAAGGACTGGAAGACGCGCTGTATGACAGCATCGCGCTGCGAGCCTTCGCCGGCATCGATCTGGCAGTCGAGAACGTGCCTGATGCAACCACGCTGTTGAAGTTCCGGCGCCGGCTGATCGAACACGAACTGACACGGAAGTTGTTCGACGAGATAGGCATCTCGCTGTGCGAGCGTGGGCTGATGATGAAGGAAGGCACGCTGGTTGACGCGACGATCATTGAAGCGCCGCCGTCGACCAAGAACGCCCGGAAGAGTCGTGACCCGGAAATGCATCAAACGAAGAAGGGAAACGAATGGCACTTTGGGATGAAAGCCCACGTGGGAGTCGATGCCGATTCGGGCCTGATCCACAGCGTGGTTGGCACGGCGGCCAACGTGTCGGATGTATCGCAAGCGCATGCCTTGCTGCACGGACATGAGGAGCAGGTGTTCGCCGATGCGGGCTACATTGGCGTCGACAAGCGCGAGGAAATGGCGGGCAAGACCGTGAAGTGGCACGTCGCTGCCAAGCGGGGAAAGATCAAGGCGATGCAGGAGGGAGCGCTGAAGGACTTGGTGATCGCGCACGAGAGAACCAAGGCGCAGATCCGTTCGCGGGTTGAGCATCCGTTTCATATCGTCAAGAACCTGTTTCACCATCGCAAGACTCGATACAAGGGCTTGGCCAGGAACACCGCGCAACTGTTCAGCCTGTTCGCTCTCGCGAATCTGGTGATTGCGCGAAATCTGTTGCGATCGGTCCATGGGAGCAATCCGTCATGCGTATGAAAAATGCGAGCAGGGAGGCTCGATTACGCGCTCAACTCACTGAATTGAGCGGCGATTCGCTTCGTCATCCAGAAATTCGACGCCATCTCGCCTGCAACTTGGGCAGTTGGTCCATTGATCAGCGTTTCCCTAAAGACAAATAACTCAAGGCTGCTGGCTCACTGGGCCGGCTGAAGAAATACCATGGCAAGCCGGCAGTCGCTCTGGCATGCGGGCATCGGCAGCCTGTATGCGGCTCGCATTATCTTTTCTCTTGGTGCGATGTTTTCGGGCCCGGCTTTCGCTGGCGGCATTGTGGCCGACGGCGGCACGGCAACGTCTGTGGTCACTGCAGCCAATGGGCAACAGACTGTTAATATCGCGCCAGCGATTTCCGGTGTATCGCAGAACACATATCGATCGTTCAACGTGTCGGCGGCTGGCGCCACGCTGAATAACGTCGGCATTAATGCACGCACCATCGTCAACCAGGTAACCAGCTCTGATCCGAGTCTGATAGAGGGACAGATTTCGGTGGCCGGATCGCGGGCCAATGTTATATTGGCCAATCCAAATGGCATAACCGTTAATGGCGGGTCTTTCGTCAACACTGGTCACGTTGCCTTGACGACCGGACAGGTCAGTTTTGACGATCTGCAAATCGCACCGGGTATTTTCCAGCGCAACGTCGTCCTGAATACGACGGGCGGGGCGATCGTCGTTGGTCCGCAGGGGCTTTCGAGCGCGTTAGTGGATCTGGATCTGATCGCCAAAAATATCCAGATCAACGGCCCATTGACCAATACATTCACTTCCGCGACGGCAGTCACACGCGCCATAGCCGGTAATAGCGCGGTGACGCTGAATACGGGGCTGTCGCCCTCGGATAATGCCAACGACTGGCTGAGTTTGCAGACAGGTCAAGCGCTCACCACCGCGAATTCATTTGCGCTGGATATCACCGCAGCAGGAAGCGTAACCAGCGGACGAGTCGAAATCATCGTGACGGACAAGGGTCCAGGCGTACGCAGCGCCGGCCCGCTCGATGCCTCTCTGGGCGACTTCACGCTGACCTCGAACGGCAGCGTCCAGATATCGAATACGACCGTCAATGCCGCGAGTAACGTCAGCTTCCAGGTGCAGGACGCCATTGCGTTCACTGACACCAAGGTTACGGCCAACGGCGGTGCGGCCACGCTGAACGCCTCGGGAGCGATTACGCTGACCGGCAGCAGTGTGACTACCGACGGCGAGGCCGCGTTGTCCGGAAACGGCATTACCTTGACGCCTGATAGCGCGCAGACGGGTTCGGTGCTCGCCTCATCAACCGCGGGCGTGGTGCTCGACAGTACCGGGGACATCACCAATCTCGGCTCTCTGATTCAGGGCGAAACCCGGACCGCCGGTGACACACATTCACTCGGTGCGGTCACGCTGAATGCGAGCGGCAATGTCCTGAACCAGTCGCTGCCGGGTACTCCTCTTGGCATCCTGTTCGGTGTCAAGGGCGACGTCGTACTGGGCGCGGGCGGCAATATCTTCAACCAGAATGCGCGAATCCTGTCGAACGGGAATGTGACGATCGTGGCCGGTGGAGATGTCGACAACGTCATCGACCACACGAGCGGCGTTAATAACGGTGACGCTTCCAGTTACTCGAGCGAGGGCTGGTCGTTCCTGTTTCTCGAGCATCACAGCAGCGGCATCTCGGTGAACTATGGCGAGCTGACCGATCCTGCCGCGCTTTCGTATATCACGGCCGATGTGGGCAACGTCACCATCACGGGCAATAACGTCAGCAACGTCGGCGGTTCGATCCTCTCGAACGACGGCGCAATCAACATTACCGCTCGCAACGCGTTGCTCGATCAGGGCGTGTTCACCGGCCAGGCGCAGTTTCACGAGTCCTGTTTCATATTCTGCCGTTCGTCGGCATCAAGCGACGTGCAACTGTATGGCGGCGATATCGAGGCCGGCACCGACATTTCCCTGAAAGCGGGCACGCAGATCACCAACACCGGCGGCACGGTGCTCGCCGAGGGGGCACTCAGCCTGAACGCGCCCACGGTCCTCGCGCGGGGCGTGCCGGGTTACACGGCCATCAATGAGGACCATGACCTGAAGGCCTGGTTCGGCAGTGAATGGTCGGCCATCTATGAATCGGACATGGGCGGCCTCTTCATTGGCGGTTCCGGTCAGGTGCAGATCATCGGTGAAGGGGATATCGAGGGCGGGGCGTTTAACGGACCCGGCGGCGTCAGTGCGACGGGCGGCGTCGTGACGCGCAGCGCACCGTACCAGGCGCCGATCACGATTGGTACCCACAACAGCATCGGGCTGATCTCATGGTTCGGCCTGTGAAGCGCCATCTGTCGCGCATGATGGTCTGTGGCATGGGCGCATTCGCCGGCCTTGCTGCTGTGCCCGCGCGCGCCCAGTCGGCGCCGGGCCTGTCCGCACTGCCCGCTGCGTCGCCCCGGCCGCTTCAGGACCCGGGACAACGACTGCTGCAGGATCAGCGCGCCCAGCAACGCAGCGACGAAGTCCAGCAGGCGCCGGCACAGATTGCCGTACCGCCACAGTCTGCGATTCCGAACCTGCCAGCCGGCGCCGATGTCGAGTCGTTACCCGACGTCGAGCCGATGTTCCGCATCACCGATATCGAGTTCGTCGGCGACAGCGTGCTCGGCAGGCGTCAGATGGACGCGATCAGACAGCCGTTTCTCAACAGGCAACTGGGCCGCAACCGGATCAACCTGCTGCTCAGGCGTATCACGGAAGCGTTCATTGCACACGGGTACATCACCACGCGTGCCTATCTTGGCGCGCAGAACCTTGCCTCGGGCAAGCTCGAAATCAGGATCGTCGCGGGGCACGTTGCTGCATTCACGCTGAACGGCAAACCGTTGCGTCCGGGTGATCCGAAAGCGGGCGTGTTCGACACGCACGGCGGTGGGCTGGTAACCGATGCCGGCACGGCCTGGGCTTTCGGTGACAGCCAGGGCGATGTGCTACGCCTGCCTGACCTAGAACAGGGCGTGGACCAGATCAACCGGTTGCGCCGCAATCAGGCGGAAATCCAGATCCTGCCGGGGGAGGCACCCGGCGATTCGGTGGTGGCAATCACGAACCACTACGGCGATCGCGTCTACTACGACGCGGGCGTCGACAATTACGGCAGCCCCGAGACTGGCACGCTGCGCTATCGGGCCGGCGTGGAAGCGGACAACCTCATCGGCCTGCAGGAGTCGCTGTCGCTGAACTATGTCGGCAGCGAGAACAGCAATGCACTGGTTTTTTCCAGTGCGGTTCCGATCGGCTATCAGACGGTCAGTTACACGACGTCGCTGTCGGAGTACCAGCAGGCGATCGGCAACACCGCGTTGCTGGACGGGCGGACTTTCAGCCAGATACTCGGCTGGAACGACGTGCTGACGCGCTCGAACGCGGGGCGAATGAGTCTTGACGTGACGCTTACGAAGATGAGCACGCAGCGCAGCGTGAACGGAATCGAACTGACGCCGCAAGACCTGACCGTGCTGCGTGTGGGCGTGAACGGCCTGCGCCGTTTCGTGGCCGGCGATCAGGCTGCGGCGGCAACGTGGGACGTCGGGGTTTCGGAGGGGCTGCCCTGGCTGGCCGCGAACCATGATGCAACGGACATCGACGAAACCGATGCACACAGCCAGTTCACGATGCTCGATGCGACCGGGACGCTGCAACGCGCGATCGGTCATATCGGCAGCACTGCCTGGCAATATTCGGGAACCCTGCGTGCGCAGTTCAGCCCGGTTTCCCTGTTCAACACGAACCAGATCTTCCTGGGTGGCAATGACACGGTGCGCGGTTTCAGGGAAGGCGGCCTGAGTGGCGACAGCGGATTCTATCTGCGCAATGAGGCGGTCTGGCAGAACGTGCCGGCGTGGCATGACGCTCACCTGCAGCCGTATGTCTTTCTCGATGGCGGCAAGGCGCATCTCGTTGCGCAAGGCGGGTGGCCCACGCTCGTCGGTACGGGCGTCGGCGTGCGCGCAGCGTGGCGCTTCAGGACGCAAACCTTCACAGGCGAGGTCCTCGTTGGCCACGCGCTCCTTCAACCGGCGGCACTCGGAAGCAAGGCAACGGTGCTGCTCGCAACACTGAACTGGTCCATTTAACGGAGAGGCCATGAGAACAGAATCGAAAGTGCAGACACTTGTGCCTGCGGCACGGCGCGTAGCAGTCAATCGTCTCTTTGCCCTTGGCACTGCGGTCGCCACCTTGTGCGCGGCACTTGCGCCCCACGCTCGCGCGGACGCCATGCTGCCATCGAGCACGTCCGCCAGTCTGGCCGCACCTGCCGCGAAATCGGCACCGTTGCCGGTCGGCGTCGTGGCCCGCGTGAACAATGTTTCGATCACGCAGGATCAGGTCGACCAGATCGTCCGTACGACGAACGCACCGGACACGCCCGCGCTGCGCGCCAACATCAAGGAACAGTTGATTGCCCGTGAACTGTTCCGTCAGGCAGCGGAAAAAGATCACTACGCGAACAGGCCAGACGTGCAGGCCGCAATCGATCAGGCGAAGAATGCCACGCTCGTGCAGGCCTATCTGCGCGACCAGATCAAGCCGGCGCCCGTCACCGATGCCGACGTCAAGGCGCAGTACGACAAGATCATTGCGACGCTCGGCGACAACGAATACAAGCCGAGCGTGATCGCGGTGAAGGACGCCGCTACAGCCCAGACGGTCCTCGGCCAGTTGAAGAAAAGTGTGGATTTCGCCCAGCTCGCAAAGCAATACAGCCAGGGGCCAGGTGCGGCGCAAGGCGGCGCGCTGAACTGGATTTCGTTCAGGACGCCGATCCAGGCCGGCAATACGCAGAACTGGCCGCAGCTGCTCGCCGAAGCGCTCGTCAAGCTGCCGCAGGGTGCAGTGTCGAGCCAGCCAGTGCAGGTTGGCGATGCCTTCTGGATCCTGCGCGTGGACCAGAAACGACCGACGCAGATTCCCCAGTACGACCAGACCAAAGACGTGTTGCGCAGGCAGCTTGAACAGGCTGCCATCCAGAAAGCGACGGCGCAGGTCGTCGTGGGGCTGGTTCGTAACGCGCATATCCAGCAGTAAGGACGCCCGTCTGGGGCGAGCAGCAGGTCGGGGTGGCCCCGCTGCGACGTTGGGCCGGTCAACTGGCGGCCCAACGGTAGGGCACACAGAAAACGTAGAAGAAAAACGAGAGCTTCATCATGAAAGCGTCCACGCGTACCGCTTTACGACAACTCGATCAAAGCCGCCTCGTGCGCGGCGACATGCCCGACCGGACACGGCAGTCGTCACGACTGCCGTGGTTCGCCGGCGTGCCCGCGCGCACGTATCGCACGTGGCAGCGCGTCGTGTCGGCATTGGTCGCGTTGACGCTGTTCGCGGGACCGCTCTCCATCACCTTCGAGCAGAGTCGGGACGCGGCAGGCGTGCTCGCCGCGGGCAGCCGGCGCCTGGACGATGACGCGTGGCAGCGAATCATGGACCTGGCCGCGGTGCGCGTGCACTTCGCAATGCAGGAAGCGCAGGCCACGCCGATTGTGGACCCCAACGCGCCGATCTCGTTTCAGCCCAAAATCACCCAGTCCAGCGGAGCCGGTGGCGGCGTGCCCGTTGTTAACATCACCGCGCCGAACTCGGCCGGCATCTCGCTCAATCAATACCAGAGCTTTAACATCGACCCGGTTGGCCTGATTCTCAACAACAGCCTGATGTCGGGCACGTCGCTCACAGGCGGCAATGTACAGGCCAACCCGAACCTGAGCGGCCGCACGGCCAGCGTGATCGTCAACCAGGTGACGTCGAACGGGACGGCCTACGCAAGCCTGCTGAATGGACCACTGGAAGTATTCGGCGCACCCGCAACCGTTATCATCGTCAATCCGAACGGGATTACCACGCAGGGCACGGGATTCACCAATACGATCGGTGTCACGCTCTCGACGGGCACGCCGCAGTTTCTGACTGGCGTCGGTGGCACGGCGACCAGTTTCGACAACGCCCAGGCGATTGGCTACAACGTCACTGGCGGGCACATCCAGATCGAGGGCGATCCCGGCGTCAACGGTCCGGGCGCGGGTATCGAGGGCACGGTTGGCACGGTTGACCTGATTGCCGAAACGATTGGCGTCAACGCGCCACTGTATGCCGGTACGCGTATCAATGCGATTGCGGGTGACCAGTTCGTGTCGCCCACCACGGTGGATGCGACGGGGACCACTTACACCACAGCGTCCAACGGCTCGGCCAATACGGCCGCTGCGATCAACGCTGCTAACGGTAACGCCAACAACGGCCTCGCCATCGATGCGACCGCCTATGGCGCGATGACAGCGGGCCAGATCCAGGTGATCGGGACCGCAGCGGGCATGGGCGTTCGAACCGATGCGCAGCTTGCCGCCAACGCAGGCGACCTGACGCTATCGGTGAACGGCGACGTCACGATGGCGGGTAGCGCGGCGCAGCTGCAGGCGAGCGTGCAATCGACAGGCAATGTCACGTTGACCGGCACGCATATCGGCGTTGGCGGCTACGCGATCAATGCGAACGGCGACGTGACGTCCACGGGCTCGATCCAGTCCGGCGCGACGCTGTCGATCAACGCGGGCGGCAGCATCGACGTCGCCAATACACAGTCGACTGGCGACACGACGCTCGTCGCGGGTGCAAGCGCCACTACGGGCGATACGCAGAGTGGGGGTGCATTGTCGGTCACGGCGCAGGGTAAGGACGGGACCGGAGACATCACCCTGGGCGGCACGTCTGTCGTCACCGGAGCCACGACCCTCGCGGCTGCGCAGGACATCAACGTCAATGGCCAGACCAGCAGCGGCACGCTGCAGGCAACGGCCCAGCGCAACATCAATATCAACGCCGCGGTGCAGACTTCTGGCGATCTGGCGTTGAGCGCAACGGCCGGAAACCTTACGACCAGTGCCAACGTAAACAGCGCCGGAAATCTGGCGCTCACCTCGGGTCAGAGCACCACAGTCGCTGGGCAGGCCACCGCGCAGGACGCGGTCACGCTCATAGCAGGGCAGGGCGCTTCGGTCACGGGCTCGCTTGCCAGCGGCACGACGCTGACCGCCAACACACCGGGCGCATTGAGCGTACCAGGCTCGTTGCTCGTGGGTACCAACGCGACGATCAACAGCGGCAGCCTCGATGTTCCGGGGGTGCTGATCGTGCAGAACAATGGCACGTTTACGACTCAGGGCGACATCACCGGCAGCGGTTCGGTAGCGTTCGGACAGAACGGCACGTTGACGAGTGGTCAGGATGTCGATATCGCCGGCAAGCTGCTCACTAACGGCTTGCAAGTCGCTGCGGCGAACAGCGTTACCTTGAATGGTGTGCAGGCGGGCGGCGCGTTCGCGGTCACTGCGAACGGCGCGGCAGGCAATGGCGACGTCACGTTCAACGGCAACGCGGCGGCCGTAGGCACGACCACGGTGCAGGCCGCAGGCGACGTGGTGGTCAACGGGACGCTGGCGGGCGGAGCTCAGGTCGCATTGACCGGCCAAGGCAACGTGACGGTGGCGGCGGCCGGGACGGTCCAGTCAGTGGGCAATACTCTGCTCACGGCGAGTACAGGCAGCGTGAACTCGACCGGCACAATCAACAGCGCTGGCACGCTCGTCGCGCAGGCAGCACAAAATGTTTCGCTGACGGGTTCGACTAGCGTAACCGGTGATACAACGCTCGCAGCCGGCACTGACGTGACGACCGGTGGCACGTTTGCCGGCCAGGGCAACGGCACGATCACGGCTGGACAGGATGTGAACCTTGGTGGTACCAATGGCTTCGCGAAGGATGTCACGGTCACGGCGGGGAATAACGTCAACGTGCCTGGGTCATTACAGGGTAACAACGTCACGCTCAACGCCGGCAATTCCGCGACGCTCAACAATGTGCAGGCGAATTCGGCACTGGCGGTCACGGCAACCGGTAGCGGAGGCACTAATGGTAGCGGTGGCGCGATCACCGTAAATGGTTCTGTGACGTCACAGACCGGCAGCGGCCTGAATGCGGGCGGTTCAGTCAGCGTTGCCGCAACCGGCACGCTTGGCACCTCGGCGACGATGAACGTCACCGCGGCAGGCAATACGACGAACGCCGGCACGATCGTGTCGAACGGCAGTATGAACCTCGCGAATACCGCGGGGTCGCTGACCAGCACCGGCACCATCGAGTCCGGTACGGATCTCAACATCAACGCTGCCCAGTCGATCGACCTTGGTAGCAACAGCACGACCGCCCTCGGTAATCTGACGCTGACTGCCGGGCAGAACATCACGATGAACGGCTCGGTAGTGAGCCAGGGCAACGGCACGCTCAACGCAGGCGGCACCATAGGTGGCGCCGGTGCGCTCGCCTTCGGCAATGCCGCGACCCTGACCGCGGGCAGCGATACGGATCTGACCGGCTCGTTGCGCGGTGCCAACATTCAGACGAGCGCGGGTGGCTCCGGCACGTTTGCCGACGTACAGGCCGGCTCCACGATCGCGCTGACCGCGAGCAACGATGTCAACCTGACGGGCACGCTGGCTGGCGGTTCTACCGTGGCGCTCACGGCGGGGCAAGACGTCAACGTCAGCGGTACGCTGCAATCGTCCAGCGATACCAACCTGACGGCGTTGTACGGCAGCGTTGGCGTGACCGGTTCCGTGAACAGCAATGGCGCACTGAACGTTCTGGCAGGTACGGACATCAATCTCGGCGGCACGACGACTGTAGCGCTCGACACGACGTTGCAGGGCGCGCGCGACGTAAACGTCACCGGTTCGCTGAGCGGGCAGGGTAATGGATTCGTCACGGCTGGCCGGAACATTGGCGGAGCCGGGTCGCTTGCGTTTGCCCAGTCCGTCGTGCTGAACGCGGCGGGTGCGGTTTCGCAGGGAGGCCTGATTCAAGGCCAGAGCGTGCAGGTCTCGGCTGTCGGGGACGTAGCCGTCAATAACATCGAGTCGGCGTCGACGCTCGCTCTGTCTGCCGGTACGGGTGGCAGCGGCAGTCTGACGGTCAACGGCGCGGCGGCCGCGGCTAGTGCGATCACGGCAACGGCAAACGGCGACGTGACCGTAGCGAGCGCCGGCAAGCTGGCTGCCGGCACCACGGTCGGCGTGACAGCACTGAACGACATCAATGTTGCGGGTGCGATCGAATCGAATGGCGATGCTGTGCTGAATGCGCAGCAGGGCAGCCTGAACGCGACCGGTGGGATCAATAGCGGCGGCGCGCTGACCATGACGACCGGACTGGCTCTGTCGCTCGGCGCCAGCACGAGTGCGGTGGGCGACGTGACGCTCAATGCCGGACGCAACGCGATCCTGAACGGTACGCTCGTCGGCCAGGGAAACGGCACGGTCAATGCCGGACAGAACATCAGTGGACCGGGCACCCAGGCATTTACCAATGCTGCTGTGCTCAACGCACAGGGCGACCTCGCACTGACGGGCACGCTGCAGGCGAACTCGGTGCAGGCAACAGGGGGCGATAATGCCGCGTTGAACAATGTCACCTCGTCGACGACGCTGACACTCACTGCAAACGGCAACGCAGGCAATGGTGATGCGTCCATCACCGGCACGGCGACCGCGCCCGGCGTGGTCACGCTCAATGCGGCGCGCGACGTACTGGTCAGCGGGTCGTTGGGTGGCGGCTCGACGGTGACGCTTGCCGCACAGCGCAACGCGACGGTGAGTGGCACGGTGCAGGCGGTCGGCGACCTGGATGTGACGGCCACCAGTGGCAGCGCAGCGCTCACCGGAACCACGACTACGACCGGCGCGTTGAATGTGACGTCAGGGCTCGATACGCAGCTTGGCGGCCAGATCGCGGTGACGAACAACCTGACGGCTCAGGCTGGCGCCGACATTGAATTGACTGGTACGGTCGCGGGTCAGGCCGCGGGCTCGCTGACAGCAGGACAGGACATCACGGGCGGCGGTTCTGCCGCGTTCGCGCAAGCCGCGACCGTGAGCGCAGCGAACAACGTTGCACTAACCGGAGCGCTGCAAGGTTCGGGCATCTCGGTGACAGGCGGTAATAACGCTGGGCTTGGCAGCGTGCAGGCTACGACGGGCAATCTGAACGTGACCGCTAACGGCAACGCAGGCCAGGGCGACGTGACATTCGGCGGCGCGGCCATCGCAATCGGCACGACGACGTTGCAGGCGGCACGCGATGTCAGCGTCGCGGGAGCAATCAACAGCGGCGGGACGACGAGTATCACCGCGGCACGCAATGCCACGACTGCCGATGTGAACTCGGCCGGCGATCTGACGATGACGGCGACGGGCGGCAATCTCGGCGCCGGCAACGTGACGACGCAGGGCAATCTGAATGAAAGTGCGGGGCAGGCGTTGAGCGCCTCCGGGCAAACCGAAGCAGCGGGCAATGCGACGCTCGCTTCGGGCGGCAACATGACGCTGAC
>SDBV01002055.1_pt1 | contig 30187 bp, 25 predicted proteins | sample 2277081 | NCBI WGS metagenome assembly SDBV01 (sample SAMN10402039, study PRJNA504765) | marine sediment metagenome | isolation source: marine sediment core GS10_PC15, 223 cmbsf | place: Arctic Ocean: Southern Knipovich Ridge | collected 2010
GAATACATCGGAACCGAACACATCTTGCTCGGGCTGATCAAGGAAGGCAGCGGGGTGGCGGCCAATGTGCTGAAGAACCTCGACGTCGACCTGCGAAAGATCCGCCTCGAAGTCGAGAAGCTGGTCCAAAGCGGGCCGGATATGGTCACGATGGGTAAACTTCCCCAGACACCCCGTGCAAAAAAGGTGATCGAGTATTCCATGGAGGAAGCTCGTAACCTGAATCACAACTACGTCGGCACCGAGCATATCCTCTTGGGCCTGTTGCGCGAGCAGGAAGGCGTGGCCGCCCAGGTGCTGATGAACTTGGGGTTGAAACTCGAGGAGGTTCGCGAGGAGGTCCTCAACCTGCTCGGCCACGGCGCCGAGGGCGACGTTCCCGAGCGAGGCGGTGGCCTGGGAAGCTCCGGCGAGCCGCAACGCAGCGGAAAGTCCAAGACCCCCGCCCTGGATAGCTTCGGTCGCGATCTGACCGAACTGGCCAAGCAAGACAAGCTCGATCCGGTCATCGGGCGGGAAAAAGAGATCGAACGCACCATGCAGATCCTCAGCCGCCGCACGAAGAACAACCCCGTGCTGCTCGGCGAGGCGGGTGTCGGCAAGACGGCCATCGTCGAGGGGTTTGCCCAACAGGTGGTCAACGGCAACGTCCCCGAACTGCTGATGGACCGACGGATCGTGGTGCTCGATCTGGCGATGATGGTCGCCGGAACCAAGTATCGCGGTCAGTTCGAGGAACGGATCAAGGCCGTGATGAACGAGGTGCGCCGGGCAAAGAACACGATTCTATTCATCGACGAACTTCACACGCTGGTCGGAGCCGGCGGCGCCGAAGGGGCCATCGACGCCTCGAACGTGCTCAAGCCGGCCCTTTCCCGCGGCGAAATCCAGTGTATCGGTGCGACCACGCTGGATGAATATCGCAAGTACATCGAAAAGGACAGTGCGTTGGATCGCCGCTTCCAGTTGGTGATGGTCGAACCGTCCAGCAAGGGTGAGACCATCGACATCCTCAAGGGACTTCGCGACCGCTACGAGCAGCATCACCACGTTCAAATCACCGACGATGCCGTCGAGGCGGCCGTCGAGCTTTCCGCCCGATATATCACCGGGCGCTGCCTGCCGGACAAGGCCATCGACGTGATCGACGAGGCCGGCGCGAGGATGCACCTGAAGTCGATGACCCGACCGCCCGACCTGAAGGAGATCGACCAAGACGTCGAGAACCTCAACCGCGAGAAGGAAGAGGCGGTCGCGAATCAGGATTTCGAGAAGGCCGCCGCCTTGCGAGATCAGGCCGACAAGCTCAAGAAGAAGAAGCAGACCATCACGCACGAGTGGCGCGAGAAATCCCGCCAAACCGATGGCGTGGTCGACGAGGATGTGATCGCGGAGGTGGTCTCCAAGATCACCGGCATCCCGCTGACCCGGCTCTCGACCGAAGATTCGATGCGGCTGATGCAGATGGAAGACGACCTGCACAAACGCGTGGTCAGCCAACACGAAGCGATCACGTCGATCTCGAAAGCCGTTCGCCGCAGCCGGAGCGGGCTGAAGGATCCCAAGCGACCTACCGGCTCCTTCATCTTCGCCGGTCCCACCGGGGTGGGTAAGTCGCTGTTGGCCAAGGCCCTGGCCGAATTCATGTTCGGCGATGAAGACGCGCTGATCCAGATCGACATGAGCGAGTACATGGAGAAGCACAACGTCAGTAAGCTGATCGGGGCGCCTCCGGGCTACGTGGGCTATGAGGAAGGCGGGCAACTGACCGAGAAGATCCGCCGCCGACCCTACTCGGTCGTTCTGTTGGACGAGATCGAAAAGGCGCACCCCGATTGTTTCAACATGCTCCTGCAGATGATGGAAGAGGGACGCCTGACCGACAGCTTCGGTCGCCATGTAGACTTCCGCAACTCGATCATCATTATGACCACCAACGCCGGGGCCGAAGCGATCAAGAACGAGTCGGCCTTCGGCTTCCAAAAGCCCGACGAAGATGCTTCCTACGAGAACATGAAGGAGCGGGTCCAGGAGCAGATCGAGAAGGTCTTCCGGCCCGAGTTCCTCAATCGCGTGGACGACGTGATCGTCTTCCGGCACCTGACCGAGGCCAACCTGGGCGAGGTCATCGAGTTGGAATTGGCCAAGGTTCGCGAACGGCTGGGTGAACGTGGCTTGGCGCTGATCCTCTCAGACACGGCAAAAGAGTTCCTGATCAAGAAGGGGTCGAACTTGGATTTCGGAGCTCGGCCCTTGCGGCGTGCGATCGAAAACTTCGTCGAGGATCCCCTCTCCGAAGAGTTGCTCAAGGGCGAATTCCAAGGCCAGGACACCATCTCGGTGGACGCCAAGGAGGTGGGCGGCAAGAAGCAGTTGATCTTCGAGGGTTCGGCCAGCGCGCCCAGCGAGCCGCCGCCAACCGTCGGCGCGGCTGCCGAAGGCGGCCCGAGCGACGAAGACGCCGCCGAATAGGCGGTCAATACGCCACTTACGCACACTACGCAAAGCCCCCAGGCTGTGAGCCTGGGGGCTTTTTTCGTTGGGCCCAGAATAGCCGGAACCAGTACCGTTTAGCGGCCGACGGCACATCGGCCCCTTTCCCAACGCAAGGTACAGGCCGACGTGCCGTCGGCCGCTAAACGATATTGCCCGCGTACCCCATCTTGCCAGGTCGGGCTGACCGGAATACTTTACTCAAGCCGCAGTCTCGCCGGGTCGAAGTTAGATGATAACGCCCCGGCTCCGCGCCGTTTGCCGCGCGGATTCCGGGAAGTCACCCTTTCACACGTTCTTCGAACTCGAAATTCCGATGCCATGAGCTACGGCTCCGAAATCCCACTGGACCGAGGACAGACCGGCGGCGGCCTCTTGCAGCCGGTCGCCGATTGGGTTGCCGACGTAGGCGCTGTGGTGATCGACTGGACGGTCGCCCTGGGGAGCATTACGCTCTTCGCGCTGCGGACGGCCCGATGGTTGCTGTTCCGTTTGCCGCGTCGTGAAACCATTTGGCCGAACTTCTACCAGATCGGCGTGCTCAGTCTGCCGGTGGTCGCGTTGACCGGCACATTTATCGGCATGGTCCTGGTGGCCCAGAGTTACGTCCAATTTCGCGATTTGCACATGGAATCGAAGCTGGGCGCCGTGATCAACATGTCGCTGGTTCGGGAACTCGGGCCCGTGCTGGCGGCCACGATGCTTGCCGGCCGGGTAGGCAGTTCCATGGCCGCCGAACTGGGTACCATGCGCGTGACCGAGCAGATCGACGCCCTGGCCAGCATGGGTGCCAATCCGGTGCACTATCTGGTAGTGCCGCGTTTTCTCGGTTGCCTGCTGCTGATTCCCGCGCTGACGATCATGGCCGACTTCATGGGCGTGGCCGGGGCATTCTTCTCGGGTGTCTATTGGCTGGGGATCGATGCGCATCACTACATCCAAAACTCGGCGGAGTTCGTCGGTAACTTCGATCTGTTCGTGGGAGTCTTCAAGAGCATCTTCTTCGGCGGGGCCATAGCCGTGATCAGTTGCTACCAAGGATTCCATTGCGATCCCGGGGCAGAAGGCGTCGGCCGGGCAGCCACCGTCGCGTTCGTCTATTCCTTCGTGATGATTCTCCTCTTGGATTTGTTGTTGGGGATGACGCTCGACGGCATTTACTACACGATCTATCCGGAAACCCAGAAGCTGTTCTAAGAAAAGCCCGCCGACTGCGTCGGCGGGATCCCCCGGACGCAGTCCGGGGGCTTTGACCTACGAGAAACTAGGATACAAGACTCACCCATGGTTGACGCTGCCTCCAGTATGACCGGCTCGGATGTTCCGTTCGTTCAAATGGAGCAACTCAACGTCGCTTTCGGACGGCAGGCCGTGCTGCGCGATATCGACCTGACGGTCGCCCGCGGGGAGACGGTGGCCGTGATCGGCGAGAGTGGTTGCGGGAAGACCGTGTTGCTGAAAACGATCATCGGGTTATTGCATCCCAGCAGCGGCAAGATGCTTTTCGACGGACAAGACCTGGCCTGTCTGAACGAGCGGGACATGACGGCCCAGCGGACCCGATTCGGGTTTCTCTTTCAGCAGGCGGCCCTGTTCGATAGCATGACTGTGGCCCAGAACGTGGCCTTTCCGCTGCGGCAACATTCGACCAAACGGGAAAAGGAGATTCGCCAAATCGTGACCGCACGCCTGGCCGAGGTCGGGCTGCCGGAAGAAGTGATGCGCAAGAAGCCGGCCGAGCTCTCCGGCGGAATGCGCAAGCGGGTCGGACTGGCCCGGGCGTTGGTCATGGAGCCGGAAATCGTGCTCTACGACGAACCGACCACCGGCTTGGACCCCATCATGAGCGATGTGATTAACGAGTTGATCATCAACACCCGGCAACGACACCCCGTGACCGGCATCGTGGTGACCCACGACATGCGTACGGCGCGGAAAGTGGCCGATCGCGTGGTGATGCTCTATCCGCTGGCCCGGCTGCGACCGGACGAGCCCCAGGTTCTCTACGACGGTCCTCCGGCCGAAATCGAACGCGCGCCGGACGAGCGCGTTACGCAGTTCGTCCGCGGTGAGGCGCGTGAACGACTGATGGAAATGCGGCAACTCAACGGAGAATAGCCATGGACGGGTGGGTAATCCAATTCCGCGTGGGCGTGATGGTGCTGGCTACGCTGATCATCTCCGTCATCCTGATCCTGCTCTTCGAGGAACTACCCTTAAGGCACTTTCTCGAAAAGCCGTATACCGTTTACGTGAAGTTTCCCGAGAGTCGAGGCATTTCCGACGGCACTCCCGTCTACAAGAACGGGATCCGCATCGGGGAGGTCAAACAGGTCGATCTGGCCGACAACGATACGGCCGTGTTGGTAACGATCGAGATCCAAGAGGAACGGCGGATCTACGAGAATGAAAAATGCCATATTGTTTCCGATCTCCTGGGTGACACCTCGCTGAGTTTCCGGCGATTAAGGGATCCCGAAGCTTCCCAGGCTCCCATTGAACCGGAGGCCACATTGCACGGTGCCGTGATCGAAGACCCGACCGGCCTGAAAGCGGTGCTAAAGGAGCCGATTGATACCGTCACCAACACCGGTATTGCCTTGGAAAAGGCCGGCAACGAGTTGGGCCGTGCCGCCAGCAAACTCAGTAATTTCCTGGACCAGAACAGCGACAAGATCGCCGAAGCCCTCACCAAGGCCACCGACACGCTCGACTCGGTGGGCAAGGCCGCCGAGAATGCCAATCAACTCTTCGGCGATCCGGAAACCCAAGAGCAACTGAAGGTCGCCTTGAAGAACCTTCCCGACACGCTCGATCAGTTCCGCCTCACCATGAAAAAAGCTCAAACCAATCTCGACAACCTGGAGAAGTTCACCGGCACCTTGGGCGAAGGCAGTGAGGAGCGTGTGCGGCGAGTCAACCACGCCATCGTGCAGATGGACGAATTACTGACGGAACTGAATACGTTCAGCCAGGCACTGAACGACGAAAATAGCTCGCTAGGGCGACTGATCAAAGATCCCCAACTCTACAACGATCTGGCCGCGGCGGCCGAAAACGTCAAGAAGGCTAGCCAGCGGCTGAGGCCGATCGTTGAGGACGTCCGCATCTTTACCGACAAGATCGCTCGACATCCGGGAATCCTCGTCCGCGACGCCGTCCGTCCCGGAGCCGGGATCAAGTAGCACCGCGTTTACATCCCGTCGGGTGACCGAGGATGGATTTGCTGCCCGCCGATCCCCGGAGGGGCGGGTATCAGTTCCGGGCCACTCGGCCTCGGCCAAGGCTCGGAGGAGTTCGCACCGGAGGTGATCGTCACGCCCGATCCTCGGGCCTGTCGCCGAAGATCCTCGGCGCGCCCGAGCAACTGTCCGGGCGGAACGACCACTTGCGGGGTCATCGTGTAGGCGAATGTTTGCCGATCGCGGATTTCGACCGGAATCACGTTCTCACTGACGAAATCCAGCGGGGGGATCTGATACCATGGCGCCGGGACCTTCTGCATGACGGTCAGGGTCTCGTAGCCGTCCTTCACCAGCCGAATCTTCCGCTGCCCGTAGTAGGTAAAATCGGTGGAAATGGGCGTGGTGCCGATCTCGTAGTCGTCCACATAGACCAGGGCCCCCGGCGGATTGCTGACGATTGTCATCCGCCGCCGCACGCACCCAACTTGCCCCAGACACATCGCTAGCACCAGCACCACCAAGAGCCGGCGGGCCGTGAGCGGAATCAAGAGACTTGTAAACGGGGTCGACATCGGGCGAACACCCTCGACATGCGGACAAAGGGGCCGGAGTATAATCGCGAACTGCCTGGGATGCTAGAGGGAAATCCCGCTGGACGACCTTTTCCCGCCGGGTCTGGCCGCTTAAGAGTCGGGCTGATACACTGAAGGTTCATAAATCACATCCCCCACCTAAGGGCTATTCGCTCGGACCGCAAGCCATCAAGGTTGCAAGAGGTATGAACCCAACCGCGGCCAATTGGAAACACGGTCTGGAGCACGCCGCACTGAGCGATATCGGACTGCGGCGGGCGAACAACCAGGATGCCATGGCCGTGGTCCTCGCCGGCAGCGAGCAGACATGGCACAGCCGTGGGCATCTGTTCGTCGTGGCCGACGGCATGGGAGCCCATGCGGCCGGCGAACTGGCCAGCAAGATCGCCGTCGACACGGTGACTCTGACCTATTCGAAACTCGCCGAGCGGCCGCCGCACGAGGCGATTCAAGAGGTCCTGGAAGAAGCCAACCGGCAGATCCACGGCCGAGGCTTGGCCGAGCCGGAATTCAAAGGCATGGGCACCACCTGTACGGCGCTCTTGCTGTTGCCTCAGGGGGCAATTGTAGCCCATGTAGGGGATAGCCGTGCCTACCGCCTGCGGGGAAACCGACTGGAACAGTTGACCTTCGATCACAGTCTGGTTTGGGAGATGCGGGCGGCCGGGGATCTCTCCGAGCAAGATATCCCCAGCTACATCCCCCGAAACATCATCACTCGGTCGCTGGGACCCAGTCCCAAGGTGCAAATCGACCTGGAAGGGCCTTTCCCAATCGCCGGGGGCGATACGTACTTGCTCTGCAGCGACGGACTGACCGGGCCGGTCCACGACGAAGAAATCGGTGTCATCCTGCAAGCCTTGCCGCCGGACGAAGCCAGCCGGGCCCTGATCGATCTGGCCAATTTGCGCGGCGGTCCCGACAACATCACCGTGACCATCGCCCGAGTGGCCCAGGCGCCCAGCGTCGATGGTGTTGACACGTCACCACGCCCTGCTCCCGTCGGCGTGGTCCATGCCGTGGTGTGGATTCTCTTGGGCGTATTCGGCCTGGCAATGGTCGGTGCCGCCGCGATGGAGTATTGGCCGGCCGCGCTGGTCTTCCTGCTCGGGAGCATCCTCTCGGGCATCGTGGCAGCCGTACAGCGAACCGGCGAGCGAAGACCCCATGGCGATTCCAGCAGCTATCCGTTGGGGAAAGGGCCTCACACGACGGCCACCTGTAACGTGGGCAAGGAGTTTGTCGATCGGATTTGCGGCTTGGCCAACGAGCTGAAGGATTCGGCCATTCGCGAGGATTGGACCGTCGACTGGCCTCGCTTCGACGAGTTGCTCACCGAGGGCGACTCGGCCCGGGCGGCCGGCGAGCACCTCGTGGCGGTCGCCGCCTATTGCCGAGCACTAAGCTTCATGATGGCCCAACTCAAGCAACAAAGCGGCTCGAGCACCGACTCCCAGTAGCCCGAATCATGCACCGTTTAGCGGTCGACGGTACGTCGGCCCGGGCCTCGCGTCACTCATCCAGATCGGAATACGGGCTTCGGCTGCGTGGGAGATACTTGCACAGCAGGATGCCGCCGAAGTAGAGCACGGTCAGGGGAACGCCCATCAACAACATGCTGGTCGGATCGGCCGGTGTGAGGAACATGGACAAGACGGCGATCACTAGGATCGCAATCCGCCATTTCGTCACATAGGCCTCGACGTCGAAGATGCCGATCCGCTCGAGGAACAACATCACCAGCGGCAATTGGAAGCTGATCCCAAACCCCAGCGGCAGCACGATCACAAAGCCCAGCCACTCGCTGATGCGGATCTCCTGCTCGATACCCAAGAGGCTGTTGAAGTAGAACAGGAATTTCAACACGGGCCCAAACACGAAGAAGAACGCCAACGCCGCCCCTGCAAAGAACAACGCCAGGCTAAACGGCAGGAAAATGTGGACGTATTTCCGTTCGTGACCATACAATCCGGAGGCCACGAAGATCCAAATCTGATAGAAGATCCACGGGCTGGCCAGCAAAACACCGACCAGAAGCGACGCCTTGATATAGATCAAAAACGGTTCGGGCGCGCCGAGGTTGGTCACCCGAACATCCTCGTCGATCGACCGCCAAAGATGGATCAACGCCAGTTCGTCGCTGTTGAAGTATTCGTCCGGACTGATCTCGGGCAGGGGAACGTCTTGGAACTGTTCCGGATTGGAACGCTTCAATTGCCGAAGCACTTCCCGAGGAAAGACGAACACCTCTTCGAATCGTAAATTCCGCTTGTCGATGAAATCTTCGACAAGCTTCTTGCGATCGGCGGCATCCTCAGGCAACTGATAACCGGCCTCTCGCAGCGCGTCCAGTTGTTCTTCGATTTCCGTACGCGTCTGCTTCTGATAGTAAGCCGTCAGAGCGTTTTCCAGCGGCGTTTGGATGAATTCGACCACGTCCCCGCCGAAGTACAAGCCGACCACGAAACCGACAACCAGCCCCGCCAACGCCTTGAACAGACACGTACGCAGCTCTTCGAGGTGTTCCCCGAAGGTCATCGTGGTCTCTTTGAAGAGATCTTCGTCTCGCTTGACGAGGTCTTTGGACATCAGGCAGTTCGCACGTTTCCTGGTTGACCCACCCATCCGGAGGGTCGTGTGAGGTAAACACTCAATCATAACATCGGTTCCGCCACCCGGCAACGAATGCCGTCGCCGCTATCCCCTCATCTGCCGCCTCATCGTATACTGGAGACGACCACGACGGTTTTCCCAACGGCCCTTAGCAGCCTAGAGACGGTGCATTTTTGTCGATGAGCAGACTTTATCCCCTACGTTTTCAGCCGATCTTCAAGCGGTATATTTGGGGGGGGCGTCGTTTGGCGGCCCTGCTCGGCAAGGACCTGCCGCCGGGCGACGATTTTGCCGAAAGCTGGGAAATCTGCGACCAGGGCCCCGATCAAAGCATTGTCGAGACAGGCCCCCTGGCTGGAAAGACCCCACTGGCTGGAAAAACCCTGGGCCAATTGGTGACCGAGCACCGCGAGGCACTCCTGGGACCGGATTACCGACAGTCGAACTTTCCGCTGCTACTGAAATTCCTCGACGCCAATCGGACCCTCTCGGTCCAGGTCCACCCGGACGACGCCCGGGCAGCCAAGCTGGATCCCCCGGACCTCGGGAAAACGGAGGCCTGGGTCATCCTGGCCGCCGAGCCGGGCGCGACGGTCTATGCGGGCTTGAAGCCGGGTGTCGACCGCCGGGCCTTGGCCGACGCGATCCGTGCGGGCACGTGCCAGGAGTGTCTGCATCGCATCGAGCCGAAGCCGGGCGATTGTATCTTCCTGCCCGCCGGGACGGTACACGCCTTGGGCGAGGGACTGTTGGTGGCCGAGATTCAACAATCCAGCGACACCACCTACCGCCTGTTCGACTTCAACCGCCTAGGCCCCGACGGCAAGCCGCGGCAGTTGCACGTCCAGCAAGGCCTAGAGGCCATCGACTACGCCCGAGGTCCCGTCACGGCCCAGCAACCCCAATCCACACAGCAGCCCGGCGTCGAGCGGTTGGTCGAGTGCGACCAATTCATCCTGGACCGATGGCGATTCAACGATCCGCAGCCGATCGGCGGCGACAACCGCTGCCACATCCTGACCGTCCTAAGCGGATCACTGCAAATCGAAGGCGACCCGGCCGAGATGCCGCTATCCGTAGGCGATACAGCGTTACTGCCGGCCGCACTGGGGCAAGTGCAACTGGTCCCCAGCGAACCGACCGTATTGCTCGACGCCTATCTGCCGGAACGAGAAAGAGAATAAGTGCCCTGTTCGTGGTGATCGAGAGGATTCTACCACAGAGTTCACAGAGGACACAGAGAACGCTGTCGGAAATCCCCGTAGGTCAGGGCTTGTCCTGACAAAAGAACTTTGAAAGCTTGTAGCACCAGTCGAAATCGTTATTGAGGTGGGTAAATGAATGCAAATGAATACTTGCAAATAATCAAAGAGCATGTCGATCTGGACAGTTATAGTTTCTCGCCAGGGTGGATTGGTTTTTTTGAGAGAAGCGGACGTTTCTCAGAACAGCAATGCAACGAGGCGATTGACTTGTTGTTTGATGCTTGCGATCTCTGTACCGCGCATTGCGTGTTGATATGCAATCTGTTTGTCATCGGCAGCGATGCTGATTTGCGTGAGCAATACGACTTGAATGACGATGATTTCCGCGATTTTGTTTATCCGCTGATTGCCCGGGGCGCTGTTCAGCGAAAGGACGATATTGATATTGATGAATACTGCCAAAAGGTGAGTTCCCGATCATTCTCTGTGTTTGAGGAACCCTCGTTTGAGTTATTGCGAAAAGTGTTTTTTGGCATGATGGCTGTGGGGGGAATTCGAGGGCATTGCTTCGGCGTGATTCCACACTTGAGACTTGTAATCTACCCGCACGAAGAGATTGGTTTTGGATTCATTTGCGTTGACGAGGATGTCGTTCGAAAGGAGCAGTTGCGCACATTCGTGAAAGAAAGCTTCAAAGCGGAGGGATTTGTGGCGAGCGTCATTGACTGAGGAGCAGGTCGACGATGGCGATACCGAAGAGGCACGAGGCGCCGTTCTAACCGCCGATAACACGGATCAGGGCAAGCAGGCTGGGGACTGCTCCAGGTCGGCAATTCACCCGTGCTGTCCGAGTTATCCGTGGTTCCTCCCGAGTCGGCGTGGTGATCAAAAGGATTTTGCCACAAAGTTCACAGAGCTCCCAGAGAACGATGTTGGAAATTTCCGCAGGGCAGGGCTCGCCCTGACAAGATCTTTGAAAGCTTGATTCTCTGTGTGCTCTGTGAACTCTGTGGTGCATCCATCCCCAGAAACTCGTCTATCTGCCATAACCGGAACGGCAGAATCGGTATAGTTTGACTCGCTAACTTCTTGGCCGCAATGGACTTATGCTGATCGGCCGGGGCGGTCGATTCTCGCTCGGGGGCGGAGGTTCTTTGGTTCGGTCGATTCGCCTTCCCGCACAATGGCCCAGTTCCTATAATCCGCCGCCTCGCGGTCGAACTGCGAGTGGTTGATCGGGGGCAAGGAGACGCCAAATGGATCGTCGTTGGATGCTTGTGCTGGTTGTGGGGCTACTGACCGAGATGGCTGGGTGTCGGAGTCTGGCTCGGCCGAACTGGGGCAACCCTGGCCCGGCCGCCTTGCAGCAGGCCCGGGCTCAGCAGTTCGATCCCTATCCGGAGAACGAATCCGGCCCGGAAATCGTCGGCGCCCGCCCGATGGGATACGAGAAGCCGACGGCCGAGATCCTTCGCACCCGCTGGCTACCCTGGAACTGGGGTCGGCAATAGGCCGCCCCGATCGCGACTGGCCCTCCTGTCGGACGGGCTTGGGGGCGGGTATGATCGAGGGACTGTCTTTAGTCCGGTTCCCTCTGAGAAATCACACCAAAATGTCCGCCCGACCCCGTCCCCGAAAGAAATCTGCCGGCAAGCGGCGCTCGCCCGAGCCGGCGGCGTCATTGGCCGGTCCCCAGCGGCTGCAGAAGGTGCTGGCGGCGGCCGGGGCGGGAAGTCGGCGACATTGTGAGGAATTGATCCTTGCCGGTCGCGTCGAGATCGATCGGCAGGTGGTGACCGAACTGGGCACCCGGGTCGATTTGGCCGAGCAGGAGGTCCGCCTCGACGGTACGGCCTTGCCTAAGTTCAAGCCGACCTACTACGCGGTGAACAAGCCGACCGGCGTGGTCTCGACGAACCGGGATCCCTCGGGCCGGCCACGCGTGATCGATCTGTTGCCTACCGGCGGGGCAAGGCTGTTCACGATCGGCCGACTCGATATGGGCAGCGAAGGGTTGATCCTGCTGACCAACGACGGCGAGCTGGCCAATCGCCTGGCCCATCCCCGTTATGGCGTCGAGAAGACGTATCGCGTGATGGTCGCCGGGCGGCCGGAGCGGGACGTTTTGGCCCAACTGCGCAGCGGGATCCGTCTGGCCGAAGGCGTGGCGCGGGTCGAGAGGATCCGCATCAAGTCGCATCACAAAGAGAGCACCATTTTGGAGATGGTTCTGGGCGAGGGGCGCAATCGGGAGATCCGCCGCGCGCTGGCCAAGGTGGGGCACAAGGTCCTGCGGTTGGTCCGGGTAGCCGTCGGCCCGGTGCGGCTGGGCGATTTGTCACCCGGCCAGTTCCGCCCGCTTTCTCGCCAGGAGATCGATGCCTTGCGTCGGGCGGCAACTAAGTCACCCGCCTCCAAGACTGCCAAGAAATCGAAGAAATCCAAGGCTACCAAGGCGACGAAGTTCACCAAGAAGGCGACGAAGTTCACCAAGAAGGCGACGAAGGGCACTAGGGCCACTAAGGGCACTAGGGCCACTAAGGGCACTAGGGCCACTAAGGGCGCCAAGGCGACTAAGGGCACTAGGGCCGCCAAGACCAATAGGACCACGAAGGCCGCTAAGCCGCGCAAACGGAGGCGTCCATGAGCGAGTGTTCCTGTGCCGCTTCCTATGCCGATCGGGCCTGTTTTGGAAGAGTGTTGGTGGAAGAGAACGTGCGGATCGCGCGGGATACTTACCGTGTGCGACTGGCGGCCGAGCAAATCGCCCGACGGATCGTGCCGGGACAGTTTGTGATGCTACGGCTGCCCGACTGCGACGATCCATTGCTGGGGCGGCCCTTGGCATTGTACGATGTGATCAACGACCAGGCGGGAGGGCCGCGGTCGATAGACATCGTCTACCTGACGGTCGGCAAGATGACCGGGCGGCTGCGAGGCGTCAGAGCGTCCGAGCCGCTGGAGATTTGGGGTCCGCTGGGTAACGGGTTTCCCCCGAGAGACACGCAACATTTGGTGATGGTGGCCGGCGGGATCGGGCAGACGCCCTTCCCTGCGGTGGCTCGGGAATACTTGGGGTTGGCCCAGTTTGGCGACCCGCCGCGGAAGGTTCCGCGAGCCGAGAAGGTCACGCTGTGCTATGGGGCCAAGACGGCGGAGTACCTGGCCGGGCTGGAAGATTTTCGCCGGCTGGGCGTCGATGTCTGCCTTAGCACGGACGACGGCTCGCAGGGCCATCACGGACTGGTCACCGAGTTGATCCGCCCGGCGGTCGAGCAGTCCCCTTTGACGCCGCGGATCGTCTGTTGCGGCCCGGAGGCCATGATGCGGGCCACGGTCGACGTGGCCCGGCAGATGGGCATCCCCTGTCAAGTTTCGCTGGAGAACCCGATGGCATGTGGGATCGGGATCTGCTTCAGTTGCGTGGCGAAAGTCCGCGACCGCAGCGGCCACTGGGACTACCGGCGGACGTGCGTCGAAGGGCCGGTGTTCGACGCCCAGGACGTCGAGATCTGAGAGCCGGTCACAGAAATGTGCGCAACTCACAGAAGTGTGTGCCACTGCTTCGCAGAAGCAGTGCCGGTCAGACTGCTGGGTAATAAGAGCACTGCTTCTTTGAAGCAGTGGCACACCAGGGGTACGAGAGGTACCTGTGAAGTGAATCTACAGGCATCTTAGCCGGCTTTTAGCGACTTGATCTTGGCCGACATGCGCGACTTCAGCCGAGCGGCGGCGTTCTTGTGGATGATGTTGCGGGCACCGGCCCGATCGAGCTTCTTGGTCACCAGTTGGAACTCGGTTTCGGCCTGCTGGAGGTCGCCGGCCTGGATCGCCTCGCGGACCTTGCGGCATTGCGTTCGCAGCGTCTGCCGGATCGAGCGATTTCGCCCGCGGTGGGTGATGTTCTGGCGGAGTCGTTTTTTGGCACTGACTGAAGTGGGCATCGTTTCGCGAATACTCGGGGTTTGACTTTTCGGCGAAGGCTCCCCAGGGAGCCGTGCGTGTCATTTTGGTCGTGTGGCGGCGGAGTCACCTCTTGGGCCAACGGAAGCTACTGATTATCGCGAAGTTGGGAGATCTTGTCCAGTAGGGTTGAGACGTCTTTATAGCCGAAATCGAGTTCGGCCAGCCCGGTCAGGTACTTTTCGGCCGAATCGAGGTCTTTCAGGCCCAATGCGAGCCTTCCGGCCCGATAGAGGGCGTCTTTCCTCTGCTTCCCTTCGCGATTGGAAATCTCGTCGGTGGCGGACCGGTAGTGTGACGTGGCCAATCGATATTGCTTGATCTCCTCGAAGCACTTGCCCAAGGCGAGCATGCAGACACCCTTATGGCGGGGGTCGCGCCGCCCCTGCTGGAACTCCTTGATCGCCTCGTTGAACCGCCCGCTGAGATGGTATCGCAAGCCCAAATCGTATCGGAAGCCCAGGTTGTTCGGATAGCGCTCGCACTGATTCTGGTAAAAAACCAACTCTTTCTCGATCAACTCGGTGCGGAGTTTCCCGCGGGTCTGGTCGTCTTCGGCCAGGGTGATCTGCTGCCGCACGTATCGCAACTGCATGTCTTCGAGTTTCTCACACAGATCGGCATCGTTCTCGGAGACCTCGTAGGCCTTGGTGTAGACCTCCTCGGCCTTCTGGTAATCCTCCTGGTTGATGTAAAGCTGGGCCAAGGAGTGATAGGCGGAGAGATCCGTGGGATCATCGGCGATCTTTCGCTTGAGTTTCTCGTCCGGCGCCAGTTCGTGTCGCGGTTGCGGCGCGGCGACTTGCTGGCCGCCGCCGACCCTCGACTCGACCTCTTCTTCGTACCTTCCCTTGTAGATTGTCTTCTCGACCGCCAAATCGGAAATGGCTCGCGGGGCCTCAAAATCACCGGGCTTGGCCTGTTGGACGCGGTGCCAGCAGGCGATCGCATTGTCGAACTCGTTGCGCGCCGCCAATGCCAACGCACATTGACGGTTGACGGCCGGATCCTTGGGATTCACATCCAGGGCACATTTCAGGTACAGCAGCTCGACCTCGTCGTCGCCCGTGTTCTCGGCGACCGTGGCCATGGCCCGTAGCGTGGGAACGTCCCACGGATTGACCGCCAACACCTTCAGCCCATGGGTAATCGCCTCGTCCCATTTCTGGTGCGCGACGGCCTTTTTCACCCCACTGCGGGCACCGCGTTCCTTGAGCTGTGCCAGCTTACTTCCTGTCTTGTTGTTGTGGTACTTCTTCTGCAAGTTGCCCACGAAGCTCTGCACGTAGATCAGATTGCCGGGATCGCCGGCCACGCACTGCGCAAACAGCTCGCTGGCATAGTCATATTCCTCCTGTGCCATCTGTTTGCTGCCGTGCTCGAAGAGCTTCTGCAGACGCTTTCGCTTCGCCGGCGAGATCGGTTCCCTCGCAGGTCCCTTGGTCTCCTCACCTTGGGGGGGGTTCACGTCAGATGGCATGGTGTTCCACGTAGGACGTCAATCAACAATCGGAAGCCGGACCTCGGCACCGCACCGAGCCCGACTTGCCTCTTCTTTACCGGTATTAGATGGTGCTATTCTAGCACGTTTCGGCCAGGATACAACGGCTAGATGCGCGGCCTATCGAAGCTTGGCAGGTCCCCGCGAAACGCTCAAACCTGCTCGCGCAGCGTGGTCCAACTCAGGTAGCCGAGAATTCCCCCGGAAATGACGAACCCAATGTCCAACATGATGCTGGCACGGCCGAAAGGGACCTTCAGGGCCAAATCGAACCCAAATACCAATAACAACAGCGCAGCGATCACAGCGCCGAAAATACAGAGGGCTTTGGGCATGGAACGCGTTCCTAGTGGCTGCACTGGGAGAATGCACTGGGGGATCGACTCTTTTCCCTAATCTACCTATTATAGGTTATCCCCGCCGAATTCACCACCGGTGCCGTCAGAGACTCTCCGCGGCGGCCGAAAAAACCTGCGACTTTGGAGCCCTCTTTTGAACGAATCTTCAGACCAATCCACCCGGCCGACCGTCGATTGGGCCGAGTTTCGCCGAGAAATGCCGGTCGCCCGGCGTTGGGCCTATTTCGACCATGCGGCCGTCGCACCCATCTCGGGCCCGGCCCATGACGCGATGGTCCGGTGGGCCGAGGAAGTCGCCAGCGACGGTGATACGGGTTATCCGCGTTGGAAGGCCAAGATTCGGCAGCTTCGCGACCGCGCGGCCATGATGATCGGGGCCGAGCAGGACGAAATTGCCTTGGTCCGCAACACGACCGAGGGGATCAACCTGGTGGCCGAAGGCTATCCGTGGCAGCCGGGTGACAACGTCGTCACCCGCGATGACGAGTTCCCCTCGAACCTCTATCCCTGGATGCATCTGGCGGATCGGGGCGTCGAGACTCGCCGGCTACCAACCAACGGGGGGTCGCTTGATCTTGGCCAGTTGGAAGCGGCTTGCGACCGACGCACGCGGATCATTGCCATCAGTTGGGTCGCTTTTGCCAACGGCTGGCGGCACGACTTGGACCAATTGGCCGAAATTGCCCACCGCCATGGGGCCCTGTTGTTCCTCGACGCGATCCAAGGCCTGGGCGTTTTCCCGCTGGACGTCCGGCAAACGCCGATCGACTTCCTGGCGGCCGACGGGCACAAGTGGCTCTTGGGGCCGGAAGGGGCCGGCGTCTTCTTCACCCGACGCGAGCACCTCGATCGGCTCCGGCCGGTGGGCGTCGGGTGGAATAGCGTTGTCGGGGCAAGTGATTTCAGCCGGATCGATCTGACGCTCAAACCGTCCGCCGAGCGATACGAAGGCGGCACACCCAACACGCCGGGGCTAATCGGGCTGGAAGCCAGCCTGGAGCTGTTGGGCCAATTCCCCATCGAAGCGATCGCCCGACGCGTGCTGGAAATCACGGACCTCGCATGTGAGCGGCTGCAACAGATTGGAGCCGTTATCCAGAGCGACCGCAACGAGGCGCATCGGAGCGGGATCGTCTCGTTCGAGCTGCCCCAGCGCGACTCGGTGGCCGTCCGCCAAGGCTGCCTCGAGCGAAATGTGGTCCTCAGTTGCCGCGACGGCCGGCTGCGAATCAGCCCCCATGCCTACAACGACGCTTCGGACGTCGAGCGGCTGATCGAGGCCCTCGAGGCCGTTTAGTAAGGCCGTCCCCCCTTTCGGTTTGCGGGTCTACCGTGTACATTGTCAGGCGACTTCCACAACGAAAGGACGGCTTTCGATGACTCAACTTTCCGCACGTGTGGCCGTGTATCCCGGCTCGTTCGACCCGATTACGCTGGGACACCTCAATGTGATTGAACGGGCCAGCGGGCTTTTCGACCGGTTGATCGTGGGGATCGGGATCAACGTCGAGAAGCGGTCCATGTTCGAGCCCGACGAGCGAGAGGAGCTGGTTCGTGGGGCGACCGCCCACTTGGAGAACATCGAGATTCGCAGGTTTTCCGGTCTGGCCGTCGAGTTTGCCAAGGATTGCGGTGCCCGGGTGATGGTTCGCGGCGTGCGGCCGATCACCGACATCCCGGCCGAGTTGACCATGATGATGGCCAACCGCCGCTTGGCCCCGGAAGTGGAGACCGTCTTCATGATCGCCGACGGCGAGTTGGCCCACGTCTCCAGTTCGCTGATCAAGCAGATCGCCCCGCTGGCCGGCGACGAAGAGTTGTCCCGCTTCCTACCCCGCAACGTGGTCGAAGTGGTTCGGGCTAAGGTCGAAGGCGGCTAACACTACAGCGCAGGATTGAAAAGCCTCGAACGAAGTTTTCAGTCGTTAGTTATCAGTTGTCCGTTCTTGGATTCTCAATGGCGTTTCGTGCAAGGTGGTCTAGAACGCCGGGAGGTTGACGACTTCGCCGCCGTTGCGGGTGAACAGGGCTTTTAGGATCGCGGTGTCGATGCTCAGGGCGATGAAGCGAACCGAGCCGTCGCAAAACACCGTATTGAATCCGCCGCGGTGCAATCCGGTCAGACCGGCGGTCGGGTTGGCTTCGTCGTACTTGAAATCGTCCGGCTTGGTCCAGGTGACGGCCGCCGCGTCGCCGACTTCCAGGGCCATGATCGTACGGGACGTGCCGTCGGGAATGTCTCGGAGGCCGATTTTCTCGTCGCCCGGGAATGCCGTGTCCTTGCCGCGAACGGTCAAGTAGTTCGTCTTGCCGGGCTCGGCATGGCCGCCGGGCGACCTGTATTCCCCGGGCATCAGTGGAATCAGCTTCTTGTTGTGTTCGCTGTCCCACGGCTCGTCCAAGTGGAACTGGTTGTAGAGTGCCTCCTGTTCGATAAACGGCAGGATGTGCACCCGCCAGCTTAGCAACGGTTTACCCTCCTTATCGGCCGTATAGGCGGGCGGGAACCTTTTGAACGCCGACTCATGATTCAGCATCGCTAGGGCGATCTGTCTTAGGTTGTTCATCGAGGCGGCCCGGCGTGCCGCGCCACGTGCCGATTGGACGGCCGGTAGCAGCAGGCTGACGGCTACGGGGGCTGCGGTGCCGATGTTGCCGCCGGGGAGCGTTTGCCGGGCGATCATTTCGATGCCCGCCTCAGTGCGTCGTACGGCCGAAACGGTCGGTCGCAGGTGGGGGCTGATCGCGGCCGCCGAAGGCAAGATCGAGGCGTTCAACTCGACCCCTTCCCGCGAGAATTCCTCAGATGCTACCTGGGCCAGCATCGGGGCAAACGGATACAGCAGCCGGAAGATCTCGCCCGTGTCGGCATAGGAAAGCATCACGGGCGGGTTGCCCGAAGCAAACAACTCAGCCACTTCGGGGGCCGTGGCCAGCGATTTCACGCTGGGGTCGCGCGAGAGATAGGCCTTGACGTTCTGCGGGAAGGCGGCCACGATCAGCTCTTTCTCGGTCAAGCACCATGCGGGTGCCACGAAGAAATCGTCGTCTCGGGCGTTGAAGAAGTGGACCTTCTGGCCGGCAAACTCGAACTGTTCGATCCGCGGCCCGCGACGCCGGCTACCGCCTCGACTCGACTCAGCCGCGACCATGCCTTGGAAGGTGGCCAAGACCTCGGCCAAGGCATCGCGATCCTTGACCGGCACGACGGCCGTCAGTCCGGTGATTAACAACCCACCCTCACTCGGCGAGTTGTACACGCACCACGTGTCGCCCAGTGAGCCCAGCACGTCCTTTCGAAGGTCGAAACCCATGGCACCTTCCATGGCGTCGATTCCCGCGTTGAATTGGTTGGCGGCCCGGGGCTCGATGCTCTGGAGCGTTGAGGTAAACGCTTCGAGAATCGCGGCCGTGTCGATTCGCGCAGCCAGGGCGATGGTTGCGTCGGCCGGAATGGGCCCGAGATCTTTCGGCCCGAGCGGTTTGGCGGTCAACTGCGCGAGCATCCCGCGCGGCTCGCCGTCGATTTCCAGCAAGGTCCGGTTCACAAAGCCTTCCTTGTCCAACCCGGTGACCGAAGCCAACGAGGTGACGTTGTCCAGTCCGGTCGCTTCGAGAATCGCCGGAAGCATCGGTCCGGCCATTGGCCCGGCCGTTTCGAGGATTGCCTGGACGTTCAGTCGTGCGACCGACGAGACTCGCTCGACGGGCAGCCGATCGCGAAGTTCGGTGAACCATTCGGGGGGCCGGGTTCGGGCTCGTTTCAAAATACCTTCGACCGCACCTTCACCGACGCCGACGATCAGGTAGCTCTTCTTCACACCCCAGGTGATCGGAGGCGTTTGGGGGTCAAGTTGGATGCGATACCATGAGTCGCCATCGATTTCGATTTTCTCGGCCGCCTCGGGCAAGAACATGGTTTGGTACTGTTCGAGTTGGGCCTTGAGCTTGTCGGCCTGATCGCCAACGCGGACGATGGCGCCGGCCTGCACCTCGGGTCCCTGGGGCGAAAACTTTGCCTCGGCAACGAAAAAGGCTGCCGGGTGGGTCAACAGGGTCTTGGCCCAACCGATCGCGTCGTCGGCCAGCTTCTCGGCCTGGGGGCCTTCGCGCCCGACCTGCCTGCGGACGCCCGTTTCAATCAGCCGCCCGATCTCGTTGAGCAGGTGACGGACTTCCGGCTCGGCGAGGAGTTGTTCGGTCTGGTTCTCGCTGGCGGGGTCCGGTTCGGCCATGCCGGCCCAACTTGTGTAGTAGAGGCACTGCTCGGGCGCGATTCGGGCCAGCGTGGGGTCTTCCGGCGCCGGGGGAACTCCCAACGGGAGGCCTGCTCCACCGCCAAGGCCGATCAACATCAACATTTCAATCAAGCCGATTCCAACGACGTTCATAATCCTTCTCCTTTGCCAGGTGCCTAAACGATTCGTTTCCACGGGTGAGCGGCCGAGCGAAAAAACCCGGCGGCCCCATTGTGTCTGAGTGTACCGCCCTGCCCAGGGTATTGCAAGCTTTTCTCTTAGGGGTCGGGACGCACTCTGATCGCGGTTCTTTGGGGGGTATTCGCTGGCGGCGGGAGAATCTTGGTTCTTCCGGAAATCTCGGGAGGACCATCAAGAAAGGGAAAGAGTGTGCCACTGCTTCGTAGAAGCAGTGTCGTTTGTGTTTGCAGGCAAAAGCACTGCTTCTACGAAGCAGTGGCACACTGGTGAATAATCCCCGTTCGCGTTCGGGGTCAGCCCATCAACTCGTAGAATGTTGCCGAGGCGCTTTCGACCAGGCTTTTGATGGCTTCTTGCAAGGTTTTCATGTGCGGTGTCTGGCCGTGGGCGGCCAAGGCTTCGCCGGTGGCCCACTGCTCGTAGAACATGAACTGGCCCTTGTCCTTCGTCGACCGGTGCAGGTTGTAGCAGAGGCAGCCTTCTTCCTTTCGGGTCGGTTCGACCAAGGCCAGCAGGGCCTTGCCTACGGCTTCCTCTTGGCCCGCCTTGGCTTTGACTTCGGCCACGAGAATGGCGCCCCCCTCGGGTAACTTGGCTTGGGGCACTTCCTGCGCCCCGGCGAACATGCTCAAACCGGGCACGGCCGCCAGAGCCGCCGAACCGACCAATACCTCACGTCTGCTGATCTTCATCGCATCCCCTCCCGAATGTGCAGGATCTTATGAAACGACCGTCCCCTCAGCGGCGTCGCGCCGGGGAACATGAAGGTGTCATCATACCGCCGCCGGCCACGCGACGCAAGCAGCCCCGGCTAGCCAGCCTCTTGGGGGGGGTCGCTGTGCAATGACACACGATTCCATCCCGTCACGTTGCGATCCTCTTCTCTTCCGAACCGACTACGTATCTACGCGCTATCGCCGGTCGCCGTGAATCTCGATGATGTCTTGCAGGGGGAAGTCGGTGGGGAATTCTTCGTCGAGTTGGCCGAGGAGGTAGGTATAGCGATTGATCAGATCCATCAGGTCGGAGCCGAAGGTGGGCTGATGGACCATCGAGGGGAAGGCATCGAGCACGCGACGCCATGCCAGCAGGCCTTCGTCGTAACGTTGCTTGGCGGTGGTCAGATCGCCTTTGCCGAAGGCCACGTTGCCGTCAAAGACGAGCTTCCTGGCGGCCAACGCGTCGTCGGTCTGTTCCAACTCGGCCCGAAGCAGCCAGTAGTCGAAGTTGACGATGTACCGAGAACGATCGATCCGTCTGGCGTTGCGTTGGTTCTCGGCGACCTGCCGGGCCAGTTGCAAGGCCTCTTTTCGCTTGGCGCGGGGGATCGCGCGGGCCACTTCGTCGTAGGTGACCTTGGTCAACAATTCCGCCTCGGCGACCACGGCCTGTTGCTCGGCCGAGCGGTCTTCGGGCTTGGTTTCCATGGCCTGGCGGTGTTCGTCGGTCAAGGCCTCGATCTTGCGCAGGCGTAGCTGCTGACGGATCTCGGGTGAAATGGCGTCGATTCGGGCAATCAACTCGCGGGCGTTCTCGTCGAAAACTTCCTTGTCGTTGAGTCGGATTTCGACGCCTGAACCGGTGGGAATGTCCTTGTCGCCGTACTGGCGCCATTCTAGGTGGGCCCGATTCCACTGGCGGCGGGCAACGTCACCGAAAGTCCCCTCTTTCTCGATGGCCTCGCAGTAATACATCTGGCACATGGGCGCGTTGGAACGGTAGATCAAGGGGCCCTTGCCTTTCATCTTCACGCCATACTTGTCGCCACGCGCTTCAGCATCCTGGAACCATGTTTTTCCCACCAGCCAATTATCGCGCTCGACCATGGGGAGTCCCTGGTTAAAGTCATCGTCATGCTTGAAGAGGTAGCGATACTGCCGGCGTTCGTCGGCCTTGCCGATCTTGTTCGAGAGGACCCAGCCGATCTCCCAGAGCAAACGCGGCTCGCGCTCGTTGTAGCGGATCCCCTCGCGCAGAAACTCGATCCCGCGCATCACCCAGTGATACCTCTGACGCACTTGCTCGAACTCGACCGAGACGTTGTACGAGAGGTTCCAGGCGTTGAAGAGCCAGACGGAGATGAAGTTGGGCTGGATCTTGGTGATTTGATTGACGGTGGCCGAGAGGTTGGTCCAGTCCTTTTTCTTCTTGTACTCGATGGCCTTACCCCAGAGGATATTGGCCGCCACGCCGCGCAGTCCTAAGCTAGCCAGCTTGATCGCTTCGCCGGTCGGGTCGATCTCGCCGAGCTGGGTCTGGCTCAGCCCGTGTTGCTCGCGAAGCTGGGCCAAGATCCCACCGGGTCGGTCGGTGGCCCGAATGGCCGGGTTGCCTAGCCCGTACAAGAGGATCAACAGCACGGCCAGCACCACCAGGTAGATGATCTTGCGTCGAAACGATTTTCTCGCGGTCATTTTGCCACCTCGCGCAACTTCAGGAAGAAATAGCCGGCCACGAATACCGGCAGCAAAAAGGCCCCGGCATGCAGCACGCATCGCAACAGCAGATCCGGCGAAATATCAAACCCATAGGCCACGTAGTCGGCAAAGCTGAACTCGCCGAAGTTCGGCAACACCGACGAAGCGGCCGAGAGCACTTTTTGCAGCACAGGATCGACCATTTTGGCCACGCGAGTTCGCAAACCCGGTTCCATTTCGGTGATCAGGTTCTGTTGGGTCAGCAATCGGATCAGGGCTTCCAGCGGTCCGCCGCCGATAACTTCTCCGGCGCCTAGCCGGCCCATGAACTGGCTGAAGAATCCGCCGACCATGGTCCCCAGCGTGGCCACCAAGGCGATCGGTCCGCTGAGAAAAGTGCTGAACATCACCCCAAGACCGATCACCAGCACCATCTGCAGCCAGATACCCAGGTAACCTTTGGCAAAGTTGACCGCAAAGTAAGCGTCCGGGGCGCGGAAGTAGGCGTCCGCTTGAGCCACCCCGAAATACTGCATCGGTTCGATACACTGCAGCGAAACCTCAAGGTGTCCGTCGCGGACAACATCCTTCATGAGATCGAGCTTGCGCCCGTCGTCGGTTTCCAACTCGAAGGGGATGTAGTGGACGTTGGGAGCAAAATCCTTGGCCGAAAAGATCCGCACTTCCACCGGCGGCGGCAGCTTCGCTCGCAAGGGTTGTAGCTGCTTCTGGATTTCGCGGACCTCGTCTTCAAAGGGTGCGTCGGGAGCGACCGGACGAAACGTGTTTCGTTGCGGGTCCTCCGCCAAGAGGACCTCCTCTTGCCGGCGACGAAGCGCCTCGAGCTGTTTCTGCAATTGGGCTATCTGGGGCGTGGTCGTGCCGACCGCAATGCTTCCCGACGTGCCGGGGATATCCGTCTCGTCGCGCGTGTCGCCCTTGGTGGTGCGGAAGATCTCCAGCCCCATTTCCAGAGGCAACCCGCGCGGGAACATGCCCCGGGGGAACTCTTCTTCGGTGATGCCTTCGAACGACCAGATGGCCGCGGCCAAACTACCGCCCTGGATGAAACTGCGATAGGCCCATTCGTCGCCCGTGTTCACACCCCTTTTGGCCTCGCGCCCGCCACTGTCTTTGAAGCGGAGCTTGCCGTAGATGGGCACTCGGGCCAGGAGCCTGCCTTGCGGAGAGCCGAGCTGGTAGGTCGTCTTGCCGTTTGACTTGTTCAGCGACACGCCATGCCAATGACCTTGCGTCATCTCCGCGCGGGCCGTGCCGTCCGTGTCGACGACCACATTGTGCCGATGTTGGTGGACCCGGGAAGTCGTGCCGGCGCGCGGGGCCGAGGTGGGATCTTCGGCCGCCTGATCGACGACTGCCAATTCGGCCTCGCTGAGCTTGTGGGTATGGGCCAGTCCGCGGACGACGAACACGTAGCTGATCGCTCCCATCACCATCAGCAACAGGGTCCCCACGACCGTGAACCCCAGCATTCGCCCCAAGACGATCTCGCTGGGCCGAACCGGCTTGGTAACCACCGTATGCAATGTTTTACTCTTGATGTCGGCCGGCAGGCTAAGCGCACTGAGCAGCAGGGCCAGCAACAGCACCAGATAGCTGGTAGCCGTCAGGACGAAGCTCAAATAGAGCCGGTCGGGATGCGCGCTGCCGGGATCGAGAAACCAGCCGGCGAACAGCAGGATAAGAATGAACACGACAAAGACGACCAGCACGCGGCGGCGAATCGACTCCTTGACGGCCAGCCAAGCCAAGGCCGCCACCCGACCCGGCGAAATCCGTACCAGGTCGGCCACGCCGCCCTCCAACGCACGATACGTCTGTCGAAACGCCCGGATCGGACCGTATCGCAACGCGGCCACCAGCCAGCCGAGCACCAGACCCACCACCGCCAAGGTGACCACGGCCACGGCCCAACTCACGGCGCTTTCCCGGAACCACTCCCGGAACGAAAGCATGAGACCTTCAACGACCATCGTCTACGACCCTTTCGTTCCTCGAACGCGGCGACCGGGATGGGCTTCACTCTCACGGATGATCTTCAGGAACAGCTCTTCCAGCGTGCTGGTCGGATGACCTATCGAAACCAGCTCGCCGTGGTGACGCTCGATCACCTGCTTGATCTCCTCCTGGGCCTTCTCGTCCAGCCCGGAAGCCCGAATCTCGGTCATGTCGGTTTGCTTCAATAGATTGTCGACCTGCCCCAATTCCTTCAACTCGCCCTGATACAGGATCGCGATCCGGTCGCAGACATCCTGCACGTCGGCCAACAGGTGGCTGCACATGAGGATCGTCTTGCCTTCGTCGCGAAGTTTCAAGATCAAGTCTTTCATCTCGCGGGTGCCGATGGGATCCAAACCGGTGGTCGGCTCGTCGAGCAGGATCAGTTCGGGGTCGTTAATCAGCGCCTGGGCCAACCCGATTCGACGGACCATGCCCTTGGAGTATTCCTTCAACTGGCGGCGTCGAGCCCAAGTCAGCCCGACCAGTTCGATCAGCTCGAACGTCCGCTGTCGGCGAACGGCCCGGGGGATGTTGAACAGCCGGCCGTAGAAGTCGAGCGTCTCCTCGGCGTTGAGGAAACGGTAGAGGTACGATTCCTCGGGCAAGTAGCCGATCCGTTCGTTTTTGGTCACGTCGGTGGCCTCGCGGTCGAAGACCAGGGCCTGGCCGCTGGTGGGAAACAGCAGTCCCAAGAGCAGCTTGATGGTGGTTGTTTTGCCGGACCCGTTGGGGCCCAACAGGCCGAAAACCTCGCCGCGCCGGACCTCCAGATCCAACGCTTTTAGTGCCCGAACCTTCTGACGGCCCCAAAAATCGCGATAGACCTTGGTCAGGTTCCGGGTTTCAATGACCACATCCGACATAGGATTTCCTCGAAATGCGCGCAAACGGACCGCTTTGTAACGTCGTTACCCCTCTTTTACGTTGCCCGTTGCAGCAAAGTTCGCCAGCGGGGTACGATCGCGAATTCTCCACTATAGGCCAACTCTCAGGTCCTTTCAAGGCACCTCCCACGGGGTCTACGGAGGGGATTGCCCCCCGCTATCAACGGCGGTTCGACGCCGAGGTGTTCCGGCTGATATACTGGGAGGTTTGACGTTGCCTAAAAGAACGCCGGGCCCTGTTCTCACAGAAACGAGGCCCGGCCGCTAAACAGTCACACAAGTGTTACCCCCCGCATGCTTCATCCCGAGCCCGTGTCCGTCGACTCCGGTAGCCGAGAAGCCGCTTTGGCGTTTCTCTTCGGGCGGATCAATTACGAGCGGATTGCGGACGTGCCGTATCGCACGCGGGAGTTCAAGCTGGACCGGATGCGGCAACTGCTCGATCGGCTGGGTAACCCCGAGCGGGATCTGCCGATCGTGCACATCGCAGGCACCAAGGGCAAAGGGTCGACGGCCGCCATGGTGGCCTCGATTCTGCAGGCGGCCGGCCGGCGTACGGGCGTGTTCAACTCGCCCCATCTCGACCGGCTCGAAGAGCGGATCATGGTGGCCGGCGAACCCTGCTCGGCCGAGGAACTGGTCGAACTGGTCGACCGACTCCGCCCGACCGTCGAAGAGATGGACCGGGAAGCGGCCCGGGACGGTCCCCAAGATCAAGAGGACGGGCCGACTTATTTCGAGATCACCACGGCCATGGCCCTGCTGCACTTTGCACGGCGGGACGTCGACGCGGCCGTGCTGGAGGTGGGACTGGGAGGTCGGCTCGACTCGACCAACGTCTGCTGCCCGCGAGTTTGCGTGATCACCAACATCAGCTTCGATCATACGCAGCAGTTGGGTAACACCTTGGCCTCGATCGCCCGCGAGAAGGCAGGTATCATCAAGCCGGGCGTGCCCGTGATCAGTGGCGTCACCGAAGAAGAACCGCGAGAAGTGATTCGCGAGATCAGCCATCACCACGGGTGCCGGCTGATCGAATTGGGGCATGATTTCGATTTCGACTATCGCCCGCCGCGCGATCTTCAGGAAGAGGCGAGTTGCGGCCGGATCGATTTTCGCTACCATCCCCGGCATGGCGGTGCCGCCGAGCATTTCGCCCGGACGGATCTCCCGTTAGCGCTGCTGGGGCGTCACCAGGCGGCCAACGCGGCCGTTGCCTTGGCGGCCTTGGCCGAGTTGCGACGCGATGGGTGGGAGATTGCCGAGTCGGCCGAAGCGACCGGGCTGGCCGAAGTCAACTGGCCGGTGCGGGTGGAAGTCGTCGCGCGACGTCCGGCCGTCGTGTTGGACGGGGCCCATAATCCGGCCTCGATCCGTGCGTTGGTCGACACTTTGGAGGAGAGTTTTTCGGTCCGGCAGCGTTTGTTGGTATTCGCCACCAGTCTGGATAAGGATATCTGCGGCATGTTGCGGCACTTGCTGGATCGGTTCGACCGGGTCGTCTTCACCCATTACGCCGACAACCCCCGAGCCGCGCCACCGGCCGAGTTGGCCGAAATGGCCGAGCGGTTGACCGGGAATTCATACACAGCCTATAACGATCCGTCCGAGGCCTGGGCGGAGGTTCGGCGGTCGGCCGGGCCCCATGACTTGATATGTGTAACCGGTTCGTTTTTCATCGTCGGTGACATCCGCCGACGCGAGTTTGGATAGATTGGTTCATCCCCCATCGAAGGAGATAACGCCATGGTTCGTAGATTGCGTGTCATCATCTGCCTGTCGACGTTTCTGACGTTACTGTATGCCGGGCGGGTCTCGCTTGCCCAGGACACGGCCGAGGAAGAGGACCCCGTGCTGGGAACCCTGGAGATCCGAATCGACAGCTTCCTGGAAGGGATCTCGGCCGCCGAGTCGCGAGAGGACTACGACAAAGCCTACCGCGAGTTGTTCAGCCGCGGTTCTCTGGCGAAGCAGGAGAAAGCGCTCGATGGGTTGATCGACAAGACCGAGAAGATTGAAACGAAGTACGGCCCCTGCACGGGCTTCGAGCGGATCGCGGCCAAACGCATCGGCGAGGATCTGGTTCTGCTGCGATACCTCTATAAGTGCGAAGAATTCCCGGTGGTCTGGTATTTCACATTCTACCGCACCAACAGTTCGAACGAGACGCCCAGCGGCAAAGGCCCCTGGCGAGTGATCACCGTCCGCTTCGACACGGAGTTGGAGTTGTTGGCGTTGTAGGAGGCGGTGTACTGTGTGCCACTGCTTCGCAGAAGCAGTGCTCTTGCCAAAGAACCCTTGTAGCACTGCTTCTTCGAAGCAGTGGCACACGCTTTTCAAAGCCCTATTCTGCCTACTGCTTACTGCCTACTGCTTCCCTAATCACCTTGATGGCTTTGGTCATTTGGCGATCTTCGACCGGTTCGGCGTCGGCACCGTTTCGGCGGATTTGCCACAAGTGTAGCCTGTCGAGTTCTTCGCCTTCGACGACGACCTCGTATCCGTCGTCGGGGGTCACGCCCCAATCGCCGTTTTCTTCGTTCTCGTCCGTTTTGTGGATATTCTTGCCGTTGGGTCGCCAATAGCTGGCGGTGGTCAGCCGCATGGCACCGAGTCCGCTTTCCAGTTCGATGAAGTCCTGGACGGTGCCCTTGCCGTAGGTCCGCTCTCCCACGACGACTGCCCGCCCGTGATCCTGCAGGCAGGCCGCCACGATCTCGCTGGCCGAGGCGCTGAACTTATTGACCAACACGGCCACGGGAAGATCCTTGAAGGTGTCCTTGGGATCGGCCTTGTAGAGGAGTTTCACGGATCCGTCTCGGCGTCGGGTGCTGACGATGACCCCTTCCTCGAGGAACATGTTGCAGGTATGCACGGCCGCCTCGAGCAATCCGCCGGGGTTGTTCCGCAGATCGAGGACCAATCCCTGCAGACCTTGTTCGGTCAGCGAGTCGAGGGCCCGCCGCAGTTCGCTCGCCGTATCCTTGCCGAAGGTGGTGATCCGCAGGTGAGCGATCCGGGGTTCCCCTTCCAGGAAGAACTCCCAGGAACCGTCTTCTCGGCGTCGATCACCCACCACGGAATCGGTATGAATGATGGCGCGCTCGACGGTGATTTCGACCGGTTCCTCGTGGCCTTCGTGCAAGATGGTCAGCGTGACCGGTTCACCGGGCTTTCCTCGCATCAGTTCGACCGACTCCCGCAGCAACATGTCCCGGGTGCTTTGGCCGTCGATCTTCAGGACCTTATCGCCGGCGCGAATTCCTGCCCTAGAGGCCGGTGTATCGACCAGGGCGTTGATGACGGTGATCTGTCTAGTGTCGGGGTCGAGTGAGACTTCCATGCCCACGCCGCCGAACTCCTGATCCAAGGACTCGGTGAATCGTTGCAGATCTCCGGCGGTGACGAAGCCCGTATTGGGATCGTCCAAGCGGTCGAGCATCCCGTCCATGGCCCCTTCGAACAGGGTTCTCGGGTCGACCGGCCCGAGGAACCCCCGCTCGACGCGTTCCATGGCGTCGACCAACACGCGACCGTATCGGTTATTCTGCACGTTGTGATAACACAACAGCGAAACCACCGAGGCGGCCAACAGGAAGAATAGATTACGACGCGGCATGGATCCGGTTCTGCTAACTGCTTACTGTTTCGCGCAACTTGGCGACGACGGCCTGGAATTCCGTTCGGGCGGCGCCCAGTCCTTCGGCCGTCTTCTTGCCGGAACCTTGGACGTAATCCAAAACGATCTGCTCGGCCGCGATGAACTCGGCCGAGATGTCGGCCACCTGGGTGGCAATATCCGGCGGGATGTTGGTCACGCCGTTGGCATCGCCGTGCAGCAGGTCGCCCTGGTTGACCACCAGCCCGCCCACGCGAACCGGCATACCCAGGTGCAGGATATGGCAGTAGGCGTGGGAGCAAATGGTGGATCCGGTGAAGACGGGGTACTTCAGCGTTCGGACCTGTTCCAGGTCGCGTCCGGCGCCGCTGGTGATCAGGCCGGTCGAGCCGAAGGCCTGGTAGATCGAGCACATGACTTCGCCGAAGGTGGCTGCGACTGCCGGATTGTCGAGATCTTCAAAGACGACCACGGCCGGGCCGGGTAGATCGGCGAAACCGCCCGCCTGATCGGCCAGACTGCCGTAAGCTTCACCCCCGGCGGGTGGCATTCCGCTACGGAAGGCGGCCGTCGAGGCAAAACCGACCATCGGCGGAAGCTCCGGATAATTCGACCCGATGCGATGGTCCATGAACCCTTCGGTTCGGGGTCTTACATCGAACAATTCAATCACGTTGCAGATCGTCGGTGTATCGAATTGAGCCAGTTTGTCGAGCGTTTCCTGCGTAATGGGCATCGATTTCATCCTTTTCTCGGGAAAAAACAGACTGCTTAGTTCGACTGTTTTAGATCTGTCTTTTGTTTATGTTCAATGGAGGGAAGCGGTTACGCTGTTTCCAGTGGTATAGGCGTGCAAGCTCGTTTCGCGTCAGTCGCTTCTCGCATTCGGCGACT
>SDBV01002056.1_pt1 | contig 30186 bp, 34 predicted proteins | sample 2277081 | NCBI WGS metagenome assembly SDBV01 (sample SAMN10402039, study PRJNA504765) | marine sediment metagenome | isolation source: marine sediment core GS10_PC15, 223 cmbsf | place: Arctic Ocean: Southern Knipovich Ridge | collected 2010
TTTCGATCACGGCTATAAATCCTTGCCTGAGGCGGATCAAGGCAGCATTTAGTTCTCTTTCGGCTTGGAGGCGGACGTCAGTTATTTTGATGTGGAGTTTTTCGAAAGGGTCCTGGCCGAGGATGGTTTTGTGGATGAGTTGGAAATCGAGGAACTCGATGCCGAAAACGTCAAGCGACTGGGCGATGTAAGCGGGGGTCATGAGTATGGGGGCGCGGAGGCGTTTTTTGCCCATGGCTTTTCCCATTTTCGCTAATTCGTCGAGCAGGGCGGGGCTTTGCTTATTTACTACCAGAACTGTGTTTATATCGCTTTTTCCGTGTTGGTAGTCAGTGGTTATGCTTCTGCCGACGACGGTCAGGCTGACGAGGTTATGAGCTAAAATGGAAGTTAATTTTTCAGCGTAAATGGATAATGTTCATTGTAATTCGTTGGTTAAATCTGAGAGATATGGGGTTTGTTTTTGTTCGGCCATGTGCAGTTCCTAGATTATGATTAATATAGTTTCGTGGTTGCATTGCCATTGTGTGGTGTGTTTAGATTATTGCAATGGTTCGGATTGGTGGGATTTTGTGTTTGAAATTTGGGGGTCTTGTTATTACATTGTGTTGGCAGGGCGATTAGCTCAGTTGGTAGAGCAGCTGACTCTTAATCAGCGGGTCGCGGGTTCGAATCCCTCATCGCCCATTTTGATAGGGGACTTGAATGGGATGGGAGAATTGACATGTCTGAGGAAATAATTGGGACGGTGTCGGATTTTTTTGCTCAGCCTGTGGTGGCTGGTATCGAGCTGACGGGCGGTTTGAAGGTTGGTGATAAGATACATATCAAGGGGCATACTACCGACCTGGAGATGGAAGTCGGCTCGATACAGATCGATAACGCTCAGATTGACGAGGCAAAAGCAGGCGATTCTATCGGGGTGAAGGTCGGCGAGCGAGTGAGGGGCGGCGATACGGTTTTTAAAGTAGCCTGACTGACTAATTGATTACTGATTATTGATTATTGGAATTGGGGTGTGTGAATCCTCTGGTGTCCATTTTTTTTGTTTGACGGGGTTAGCACAAATCGTTTATAGATAAGTACTTGCCGCTGGTAGTTTTTTTGACGTAAAAAAAACAAAAAAATTATCTTTTCCTAGTGGTAATGCCGATATAGACTTTGGATTACTCCCCCGATATTTGTACCGTTTTTGCGCGTGGTGTTCTGTGATAATTGTTTTTTAGCAATTCATTTTTATAAAAGGAGGAAAACAATGAAACGTACAGCAATGTTAGGTTTGATCGTAGTAGTGCTACTAGCGATTGCAATTCCAGCGGGTGCGAAGAAGCCGGTAGATGATAACGGCGTTCCTTTTGGTAATGGATTTCCGAGCGGTGGTCATTTTAATCTTAATATAATTGCCAAGAAGAATAATAATGATAATGGTAATTTTACTTGTCCTGGGCCGAAATATGATCCTTGTAATCCAAGCCAGCAGATTTATGGGAATGTGATCTTTATTCCGCGTATTCAGGGTACTGACCCGATCACGATTCTTATGGAGTCTGGAAAGAAGGGGCCTAAAGGCGCTGGCGAGATAGAGGTGCTGCAGGTTACGGACTGGTGCAGCGAAAGTTTTCCGGATGATGGGGGGCCTGGTAAGGGCGATAGTGCTATTTTGCGTTTGCCTGCTAATGATAAAGGGTATGCGGTGTATGCACGGATTACCGGTAAGCCTGGCGAGGATGGCGAGCCTAACGCGACGATTTCGCCGGGGCTGGTTTATGTTAAGGATGAGGCAGGTCGTGACCTTATTCTTCTTGGCTTGGTCGACAGGCAGGGAGTTTCGACATTCACGTCGGACGCAAATACCATTTACAGGACTACTATAGAGGCGCCTTCGAGTGGTAAGGGCGGCAAGGGAGTGCAGAAGGCAAGCAATATGACTGCACTTTTCGAATGGACGGGCGAAGTTTGCTATGTGCAGGAAGACAGTAATTTGTATTGTGAAAATGAGTTTGGGGAGTTCATTTGTTCGCTGCTTGATCTGTGCTGTGTGGATTCAGATTTAGATGGCGTATATGAACTCTGTGACCTTTTGACGGATGTTGGTGTTATAGACCCGTGCGATCCGGGTAATATTATTTGTCCTTTGGTGGATTCAAATGATAATCCATATCTGCCAGTTACGGCTGAGTGCAGATCGTATGAGAACGAGTGGATTTTTAATATCGCAGACTTTGTTGGTTATCTGTGGGATATTGATAGCTCAGGTGCGTATGTTATACAAGTTCGTTTCTATCCGTTATGATCAATCATAGCGGGTAGTGCAAAATCTCCGCAGGAGGGCCCTTCATGGGAAGGGCCCTTTTTTTTATGCGCTATGTTAAATGGTGGGGCGAGTTTTAGGTTTGGCATGGTTAAGAAGCTGGTTTAGCCTACTTTGACAATTGAGGAATTTTTAGAAAGGGTTGTTGTGCCTGATACGCTGACTATAACTATTATCTTTATTGCACTGGCGACGTTTGTGGGGGCGTTTGTCAGGAAGAGGAGTAAGGATAAATGTCTGAAGGATTTTTCCGGTTATCCTGTTACGCTGGAGCGGACGGGGGGCAAGACTATCTGGGGTACACTGCGGGTTGAGAGTACGGAATTTGAGCTGGTTTATGAGGAGTCGCATAAGGATAGCGAGGGGCATGATGAGGCGAGCTATATTCTTTATAAGCAGGAGTATTCGAATATCGACGCATTGGTTCGTTTTCATGAGCAGTTGAGTGTTGGCGATCGCGTGAGGCGTGACGCGGAGCTTAGGCGGACATACAGTCCTGGGTTTTTCAGGCGGCTTGGGCGGAGTGTGAAGAGTGTTTTTAAGACGGTGCGGGATTCGGTTATGGAAGTGCTGAACGTTTTGATAAGTCATACGAAAAAGACGACGCCAGCGGGGGCGATGCTGACGAGTCAGGATAAGTATGTGTCGCAGATGAAGAAGGAACTGATCAGTTCGGTGGGGACGGCTTTTGAGCCGCTTTTGGAGCGGCATATCGGGCGGAAGGTTGTGCTTGAATTGGTGAAGGGTGACAGGGTGCTTGAACTGCCGGGTGTGTTGAAGGATTATACATCGGAATTTGTTGAGCTGATGGATGTTGATTATAGAATCGGTGAGGGGGATGAGCCGCGAAAGGCGGATATTGTTGTGTTGCGGGGTTGTGCGGCACCTGTCTAATTGATGATTGATTACCTGTGGCAGAGCTAGTGATAATTGATTATTATTGGAATATGAGGTTATAAAAAAAAAGCGGGTTGTAACCCGCTCTTTTTGGAGGCTTCATGGTTTTCGCCATTCCCTCCTCCACTTCTTCTCATCATCCTCCGTTACTATTAATACCGCGGTTGGCTTTGGCAATCAAGAGAAATTCATCGATTTTTTTAAAAAATGTGCGGTACCTTTCTAATTTGATTATTAATAAGGATTGTAAGTAGTTGTGATTTCGGGAGTTAAATTTTTTATGCATTTATTGGTCGATTGTCCAGAGGTAAAGCAATTGTGGTGTGGTGAGGTCGTGGAGAATTTTTGAGTCGAGGTTCAGCAGTGTTTTGGAATTGAATCCGAAAAGTGAAGAGAAAGAGAATGGTCGTTGGTATTCAATGACTCGGGCTTGTTCGATGCCGGCGAGAGATTTTGCGAGTTTGATGGCGTCGGGTTGGTAGCCGATCTGGTCGATGAGTTTGTTTTCGACGGCTTGATCTGCGGTGTAGATGCTGCCGTCGGCGAGTTCTATTGTTTGTGTTAGTGACAGTTCGGGCCTGCCCTGTGCGACGAGTTTGACGAAGCGGTCGTATGCCGGGTCGATGATCTTATCGTGGAGATATTCGACTTGTTCGTCGGTGACTGGTTCGAAGGAGCTTGGCCAGTCTTTTTTTGGTCCTGACTTGATGACGACGGGTTTGATGCCGAGTTTGTCTTCGAGGAGTTCCTGTAGGACGAAGTGGCCGAGTATGACGCCGATCGAGCCTGTGATGGTGGTTGGTTCTGCGATGATCTTGTCGCATGCGACTGAGGTGTAGTAACCGCCTGACGCGGCGAGGCCTTCCATGTACGCGACGACTGGTTTTTTTGTGAGCATTCTTGTGCTAAGGATCTCGTAGTGAATCTGGTCGCTTGCGAAGACTGAGCCGCCCGGCGAGAATGTGCTGATGATGAGTGCTTTTACGTTTTTGTCATCGCGGGCGGTTTTTATTTGTTCGCGGATGTCTTCTGCGAGTTCGCGATTTATGACTCCGTGTAGTTTTATGATCGCGATCTTATTTTGAGCTGGGCCTGGTTCGATGATTTTTTCTGTGAAGACGTCAGTTCGGCCTGTACCGAGCAGAGCGACAGATGCGCCGACGAGGGCCATTAAGAGGATGACGTTGGCGATGATCGAAAGGGCGAAGATGATACGGCCGAGAATTTTCCAGATCGAGGTTTTTCTTTTTGGTTTTGCAAGCGGCGGGGGAGTGTATGGCGGTTGCTGGTAGTCGTTGGGGCTATCTTGTTCGAAATCCATTAGTATCCTTTCAAGCGTTAAATTGATTGTAGGCAGAGCTGTTGGTGGTGTCAAGGGGGAGGGTGGAATTTAGAATTGAGGAAAACAGAAAACAGATAATGAAGGGTGGAGAACAAATTCTATGTTTTTTGGCCTGAATTTCGTTAAAATTATAAAAGATTCAGAAAAATTCACTTTTATTTAAAGCAAAACGGCTTCTTCAAGTGTGAAGTAAGTAAGGAACGATCGTTTTGGTTAAGGACAGTAGATGCTGGAAGACAAACTGCTGATAGTAAGATTCAAACGCGGCAGCTCGGAAGCGCTTCGCCGGATATATGAAAAGTACAGGCTGTATTTGTTGAAATTGGCAGTTGCTCTTTTACATGATGTTAGTGCCGCTGAAGATGTTGTGCACGATGTGTTTGTCCGCTTTGCTCAATCGTCGGAGGCACTAAAAGTCAGTGGGAGCTTGAAGGCTTATTTAAGAACCTGCGTTGTCAACGGTGTTCGTAACAAGGTCAGGGCGGATGGCGTCAGGGGTTATGTGGAATTGAGCCAGGCAGGGCCAATCGCTTCGGGGCAGAATAGTTCGGAGCAATGGGTCATGCTAAAGGAAGAATCTGTGAGGATAAGTGAGGCGTTGGTTCGGATTCCATTCGAGCAAAGGGAAGTAGTTGTTCTGCGTCTGCACGGCGGCATGAAGTTTCGGGAGATAGCCAAATTGCAGGCTGTTTCGATAAAAACAATCCAAAGCCGGTACCGGTATGGATTAGATAAACTGCGGTCGATATTGATTAGTGAGGTAGAAAAATGAGGCCGGAAGAAAATATAGAAAAGATAATCAACAAATTTGATATTGATGTCAATGCCAAGAAAGACCGGGAGATTTTTGACGAGCTTCGAGAAGCACAAACAAAATCTAACCAATCAAAGCCGGGCTTTGGGCCTGACATATGGAGAATAATCATGACAAGCAAAATGGTAAAACTTACTACAGCAGCGGCGGTAATCTTAATTGCTCTGTTTGGTATTACATTTATAGACAAAGCGGTAACGCCGGCATGGGCGATTGAGCAAACAATCGAGTTATTAAAGAATTTTAATGGTATGCACGTTACAGGAACAATGCTGGATGATGAAGGAAAAGAAGTTTCCTTTGAGGCGTGGGCAAGAGCTAATGAAGGCCAAACAGCGTCAAATCATCTTCGGCTCGTAACTGGGACAGGGGAAATTGATGTTATTTCGGGAGATCGGCGTTACCAATACGACCCAGCGGCCCAAACTGTCAAACTAACAGAAGGTTATGGCGAGGCAATTGGCATATGGTTTGGAGCTGATTTCTTTGAATCGCTGAAGAAAATAGTGTTGGATTGGAACGAGACTTATGGCAAAGACCCAGCCACAGACAGAGATCGAATTTTTGTAACATGCAGCCATCCAGCAGCGCCGAGTCCGAGATCGCTTTGGTTCGAATTCGATGTTGAATCCAAACTGCCTGTAAGTTTCAAACAATGGGAAAACATGGCCAGAGAAGGCACACCTAGTTTTTATGTGAAGTCAATTAAATATCTTGATGATTTGCCGGATGAAACGTTTCATTTCGAGATACCTGAAGGAGCAAAAATCGTCCCTGCCCTTGCTGAAAGGAACAAAAAACTACAGGATCCAAACTCTGGGATGCTGCTTGGGGATATGAATGAAGAGCAGGCGAGCAAGGAAATTACAAGACGTTACTGGCAGGCAGTCATTGAACAGGATTGGCAAACAGTTGCGATATTACGACCAATATCAACAGCAGAGGAATGGGAAAATAAATACAGCGGCAGCAATTTCGAAGAAATTTTTGAAATCAAAGAGCCATATCAGGAATATGGGGCTACTATTGTACCTTGTGAAATAAGATTTGAGGGTAACACCACCAGAACAATAAGTACTTCCGTAATATTCAGGAAAATCGAAGGTCAACGATCGTGTGTAATAGTAAATACGTGGAGACAGGATTGGGATTAAGATGTAAAAGTAAAATGATTATACAACTTTAGTCGCAGATTAAACACTGCTGGAACTAGACAACCCAGCAGTGTTTTTTTTGCTGCCTGGCCTTTTTTATTGGTTGGATTGGTGGGGGAATAAATTGTGCATCTTGACAGTTGGGTGATTGTGCCTAAAATGGCTGGTTATGACGGAATCAGGCGAGCGGAAACGAAAAAGGGACAAAAAGCCTAATCCACTTTTTGTGGATTGGCTGATGTATTTGCTTTTGCGGCTGGTGGTGCCGATATTTTATCTTATCGGTGTGAATACCTGTTTGCGGTTTGCGTGTTTTATGGGGCGGGTGTTGTGGAGGCGATATGAGCGAGGGCGGATCCGGGCGCTTGATAATCTGCGAGCGAGTTTTCCTGATAAAGACCAGGCTTGGCTGGAGGAGATCGGGCGGCGGAGCTTCGAGCATATAGCGATGCTGCCGGTGGATATTATTTTTACGCCCCGGCTGGTGGAGAGGCATAACCGGGCGGAGTATTCACGGTATATTAATGTTGAGCGGACGAAGTGGCTGGTGCAGGAAGGACGGGGGATGTTGATGGTGGCGGCGCATTATTCGAACTTTGAGGTGCTGGGGTATATTTTTGCGGTGGCGGGGTTTGATATTTATAGTATTGCTCGGCCGTTGGATAATAAGTTTATAAATCGGTATTTGTATTCGGTGCGCGAGAAGCAGGGGCAAAAGATAATCGATAAGAAGGGGGCGGCGGAGATGATGGAGGCGATCGCTTCACAGCGGAGTGTTTTGGGATTTATCGCTGACCAGGATGCGGGCAAGAAGGGGGTGTTTGTTGATTTCTTCGGGCGCAAGGCGAGTTCTTATAAGAGTATCGGGCTTTTAGCGATGCAATATAAGATTCCGATCGCGGTGGTTTTCAGCAGACGGGTTGGGAATAGGTTTTTCTTCGAGGTTGGGGTTAAGAGGGTGATTATGCCGGAGGAGTGGGCGGACAAGGATTATCCTTTGGAGTGGATTACGGCGGAGTATACGAAAGCGACAGAGGAGTTTGTGCGAGAGGACCCGAGTCAGTACTGGTGGCTGCATCGTCGTTGGAAGACGCTGCCAAAAAAAGAGCGGGAGAGTAAGTCAAAAATTAAAATATAAAATGCACTATTAAGATATAACCAGACTGGTGATTTGTTATGAAAATCATTCGCAGTGAAACTAATCCATATAGGCGTTCTGGAATTTTTATTCTGTTTGTTCTAATCGTTATAGTTGGGGTTTTGGTTGCGATTGTACATTGGCCTGGGCTTAGCGCGAAGGCGATATCATTTGATGACAGGCAATATTTAATTGATAACATATTGGTTCAGAATCCGAGTTTGGATTCGGCTGGTCGATTTTTGTCTGAGGTTTTGGAGCCATCAACAGTTGGAGGTTACTATCAGCCCCTTTCGATGATTTCACTGATGATTGATCGTGCGGCAGGTGGTCAGATTGATAACCTGAGGCCGTTTCATCGTACGAGTCTTTTTTTGCATGTAGTTAATACGATATTGATAGTTTTGCTTTTGTATCAGTTGTTTGATCAAATCTGGATTGCCGCTATTGTGGGCTTATTGTTCGGACTTCACCCGATGACGGTGGAACCTATACCGTGGGTTGGTGAGCGGAAAACACTTTTGGCGGCGTTTTTCGCATTATGGTGTCTGGTTGTTTATGTTTGGTATGCTAAGCGCGGAAGCTGGAAGCTTTATATGATTTGTCTGGTGATGTATTTGTTGGCGCTTATGTCGAAGCCAACGAGTACGCCAGTGCCGGTGCTGCTGCTATTGCTTGATTATTGGCCTTTGAGGCGATTGGGTAAGCGGGCTGTTTTAGAGAAGATCCCATTTTTTGTGATGGGGGGAATATTTGCGATTATAACTTTTGTTTCGCAGACTCGTACCGCAGCTACAATGACGCCGGTAGAATATGGCATAGAGCGTGTCCCGCTGATTCTTTGTCACAATATTGTTTTTTATCTATCGAAGATTTTCTGGCCGATTAATTTGTCATCACATTATCCATTTCCTGAACCACTTGGTTTGTCGCAGCCGATGGTTTTGATCGGTGTTGTGGGCACAATTCTTTTGCTTGTAGTATTGGTGATTTCCTGCAAACAGAGTCGTGCTTTGGTGACCGGCTGGTTATTCTTCTTTTTGGCTATTCTGCCGACGATGCAGATTATCGGTTTTAGTAATGTTATTGCTTCTGACAAATTTGCGTACTTGCCTGCAGTTGGATTGCTGCTGCCGTTGACGGTTTTTTTGATACGTTTTTGGGAACGCACGGGAAAGATCGCAGTAAGAATTTTGTTTGTGTTGGTGATAGCTGCGTTGTGTTCGTCAGAGGCTGTTGCGACACGGCGATATCTGATTCATTGGCAGGATTCGGAGAGTTTGTGGCGATACATGGTTAGTAAGGCACCGGGAGCGTATGTTTTACATCGTGGTTTGGGAAAAGCGTTGGTGAGTCAGGGCAGAATTGATGATGCTATCCAGGAATATCGAGAGTCGCTTAAACTAAAGCCCAATAATGCTCTTTTGCATAATGACCTCGGTGTCGCGTTTTTGAAACAGGGTGAAATTAATTTGGCAATGGAACATTTTGAAAAGGCTTTGCAGCTTAGGCCTAATTTGCGGGCGGGGCTCAATAATATGGCGTGGGTCATGGCAACGAGCATGGAGCCGGGGCTGAGAAATCCTGATAAAGCGGTGCGTCTGGCAGAATTGGCATGCGAGCTTACTAAGTATAAAGACGCAGGCAAATTAGATACTTTGGGAGCAGCGTACGCTGCGGCGGGGAGGTTCGATGAGGCGATCGAGACTACGAAAAAAGCGTTGGAGATATTGCATGCTTTAGGCCAGGAGCGTCAGGCTGGGCAGGTTAGCAACAGATTGGATCTATACCGTAACCGTATGCCGTATTATAACGACTGAAAAGTTAAGGCGGAAAATGTGGGTGGAGTGAGTTCTTGACACGGCAGGCACATGGTTTATATTAGCTGATTGTGTTAGGTATTTGCTAAAGGGAGCGTAGAGATGGCTAAGGATAAAAAGAGCTGGGAGAGTCGGCTGAGCGGCGAGACGAGTGAATTGGCGGCGGACTTTGTGGAATCTTTGAGCTACGACAAGCGGCTGTATAAGTATGATATTGCAGGGTCGATCGTACATGCGGAGATGTTGGCTGGGCAGAAGCTGATAAGCAAAGCGGAATTTAAGCAGATCAAAGATGGGCTGATAGAGATAGATGAGGAGATCGGCGGGGGGCGGTTTAAATTTAAAAATGTTTATGAAGATATTCATATGGCGATTGAGGCGGCGCTGGTGGCGAAAATCGGTGATGTCGGTAAGAAGCTGCATACCGGCAGAAGTCGAAATGACCAGGTGGCTACGGATATGCGTTTGTGGATGCGTGATGAGATAGAGCTGTTGCAGGCGAAGATCGCGGGGTTGCAGAAGGGATTTGTCAAGCTTGCTGATAAATACAGTGATGCTTTGATGCCTGGGTATACTCATTTGCAGCGTGCTCAGCCTGTGGCGGTCGCGTCGTATTTGTTGAGTTTTGTCGAGCAGTTGGCGCGGGACGCCAAGCGTCTTGAGAACTGCGGCGGGCTTTTGAATGCGTGTCCATTAGGCGCAGGTGCGTTGGCGGGTTCGACGCTGGAACTTGATAGAAAGGCAGTGGCGAAGAATCTTGGGTTTGCGGATATTGCGTATAATAGTATTGACGCAGTGAGCGACAGAGATTTTTGTGCGGAGTTTATTTTTGATTGTGCATTGATCGCGACGCATTTGTCGCGGCTGGCGGAAGACTGGATAATTTATTCGTCGAGTGAATTCGGGTTTATTCGGATCGATGATAAGTTCTGTACGTCGTCGAGTATGATGCCGCAGAAGCGGAATCCTGATATGCTGGAATTGATCCGTGGTAAGGCGGGGCGAGTTTATGGTGGGTTGATGGCGATGCTGACGATTTTGAAGGGTCAGCCTACGGGTTATAATCGTGATTTGCAGGAAGATAAGATCCATATATTTGGTGCGGCTGATACTGTTGGGGCGTGTCTTGAGATGGCGGCGGCGGTAGTGGGCGGTACGAAATTTGATATGAAAAAAATCGCGGCAGGTCTTGATGAAGGTTTTATAGATGCGACGTCGCTGGCGGAATATCTGGTTGGAAAGAAAGTGCCTTTTAGAAAGGCACACCAGATTGTGGGGTCACTGGTCGCGGATTGTGAAAAGGACGGTAAGAAACTGGCGGAGCTTGAGCTTGGCGAGTTGAAGAAGCGGTGCGGCGTGATCGAGGCAGACGTGTATGAAAATCTTGGGGCGTGCAATGTTGCGGAGAAGTATGTTACGAATGGTGCGGCAGGTCCCAGGCAGGCGAAGAAGCAGATAGCATACTGGAAAAAGCGTTTGGCAGAGGCATGAGTTCGAAAGAAATTGAAATAACCGAATGGTTCGCACGCCAAAGCCAGCTATGCGGGGGCGATTTTCCCATTGGTATCGGTGATGACATGGCGCAGGTGCGGTTTGGTGGGGAAGCGTCTGTATTTATCACGTGTGATATGCTGCTTGAGGGGGTGCATTTTGATTTGGGCCAGGCGAGTATTGAGCAGGCTGGGTATAAGGCGATGGCGGTGAGCTTGAGTGATTGTGCGGCGATGGCGACGGTGCCGGTGTGTGCAGTGGTTAGTGTGGGGCTACCGAGTGGTTTTGGGAGTGAGGAGTTAAAGAAACTTCACAGCGGTATCGTTAAGGCTGGAGATGCGTTTGGGTGCGCGCTGGCTGGTGGTGATATTACCAAGTGGGCTGAAGAGAGTAGTAAGTTTGTGATAAGTGTTGCGATGATGAGCAGGTGCGGGGGAAATAGGCCTGTGCGGCGATCGGGGGCCAAGGCAGGTGACAGTATATGCGTGACGGGGTCATTGGGCGGAGCGGGCCAAGGGAAGCATTTGAGATTTGTTCCACGTGTAAAAGAGGCGCTTAAGATAGCGGCGATGGTTGGTTTGAATTCGATGATTGATATAAGTGATGGTTTGAGTACGGATATGGGTCATATCTGCAGGCTAAGTGGAGTCGGGGCTATCGTTGATGCGGAGAAGGTTCCGATTTCTGAAGCGGCGGGCAAAAGTCGTGATCCGTTGGAGGCAGCCTTGAATGATGGTGAAGATTTTGAGCTGCTTTTTACATTGAGCGAAAAAGATTGTGAGAGATTAATTTCTGAATGGGATATGGAATTGGCGGTGACGAAAATCGGAGTGATTACGGAGGGTGGGGGAGTGAAAATAAAGATGGAGGGGGGCGAGGTGTGTGAGTTGAAGGCTGGTGGGTATGACCATTTGGCAGGGGGGCAGTAGCTTATGGAGATGGAGTTTTTTTCAAAATCAGTGGATGAGACGATCGAGTTCGGTAAAGCGATAGGCTCGCAGTTAAAGGGCGGAGAAGTGATAGGGCTTGTTGGGCCCTTGGGGAGCGGGAAGACGCATTTGATCAAGGGGATTGCGGCGGGGGCGGGGGCTGCGGATAGTAGGCATGTTAATAGCCCGACGTTTGTGATAATAAACGAATACGAGGGCAGGTTCGATATATACCATGTTGACGCTTATCGGGTGGCCTCTGTTGGAGAATTCGAGAGGCTGGGGTTTGATGATCTGTGTTATCCGGGGTCGGTTGTGTTGATCGAATGGGCCGATAAAGTCGAGGGGGCTTTGGAAAACGTTGATTATATGAAAATTAAATTATCGCACGAAGGGGCGGAGTCGCGGAAGATAGTTGTTGCAAATTGGCCTGGTTATGTAAGGTTCGATAAAAATAAAAATTAAGGCGATTTCCGATAATTGCTTCTGTTTTTTTGCAGTCTCGCACATCTTTTTTCATTTCTGATTTTTGTTTGGTATGTGATTTGGCACATCTATTTTTGTTTCTTATATTTTTTTATGAAAGCAGCATGCAGCATTAATAACGGAATTTTAATGAAACTTTGATCAAAGTTAAAAAAATGCAGGATGCAGTAGTTGTTCTCGCCGAGGAATTTGAATGAGTAAGGGCGTTAAGTGTAGTTTAACTGGAAAGTCGATAGTGTAAAAGGCCAAAAAGTAAAAGGAGAAAGAAATGAAGGCTAAAAGCGGATTTACATTAGTAGAAATTTTGATCGTAGTGGTTATTTTAGGTATTCTGGCTGCGATAGTGATCCCTCAGTTTAGTGAGGCAAGCACTGAGGCCAGGACGAACAGTTTGTGTGCGGACCTTCAAACGATTCGTTCGCAGATTCAGCTGTATAAGATTCAGCATAGTGATACACTTCCTGGTACGGTTACTGGCGTAGACTTTGAAGCTTCCATGACCGGTTATACCGATTTTGATGGTGAGGTTTGGGTCGCAACGAGTACGGGCACGAAGTATGGTAGATATCTGCAGTCGATTCCTGAGAATCCTTTCACCGGTGGTTATGGCGTAAACGGTGCTCATAGTGACGGTAGTGTTCAGGGCTGGACATTTATTACCGCTGTAGGAACTACTGAAGGAAATTTCAATGCTTCTGATGCGGCACACAGTGGTCTCTAAGATGAGGATTTTGTTTTGGAAGCGTCAAGCATGAGATGTTAAGAATTTAAGATGCTGGCCGGTGCGGGAGGAATCCTGAAGCCGGCCAGCTTTTTAAGAAGAGATTGGTTTGGATAAATATGAAAAAAAGATTGAACAAGCGAAAAGGTTTTACGGTTGCAGAGGCTCTTATTGCGATGGTGCTGTTGGGGTTGGCAGCGAGTGGGATGTTGATTCCTTTTGCAAGCGGAACGTCGCTGCAGATCGAAGGGGGTCGAAAGACGTTAGCTTCGAAATTGGCGAGTGATTTGATGGAAGAGGTTATACAAACGGATTTTGATGAAATTATAGATACATATGACGAATATTCTGAAGAGAAGGGGCAGGCGAAGAATAGATGGGGAGAGCTTTTTGATAGTGATATTTATGACGAATTCAGCAGGACGGTCAGTTGCCAAGAGGTTTATATGCTTCAGCAGGAGGGGACGGATGCGGCTAACATCATTAAAGTTACGGTGGTGGTGAGTTATGACGGGCGGGAGATGGTGAGTTTATCAAGGCTTGTGAGCAGGTAGAGATTTAAGGTATGAAGTTGCGAAGCAAATCACGTTTTGGCGGTTTTACGCTAATTGAACTTATGGTTGGGCTGATGATATCGGCGATAATCATGAGTGCGGTGGCGTCTTTTGCGTATGCGTTCAGTACGGGCAATGAGAGTACGAAGAATATAAGCGAGAAGCAGGCGCAGGTTCGTATCGCGACGCTGCGGATAGCGGAACTTATCAAGCATTGCAAGCTGATATGTTCTGCGAGTTCCACTGAGTTGGCCATCTGGCGGGCGGATGATAATGATGATAATCAAATTAATGCCGGGGAGCTGGTTTATTTAGAGATGGGAAATGGTAAAGATTATGTCAGGCTTTTAGAGTTTTCCGCGTCTGAAGCTGTGGCAGATGTGGCCCTATCCATGGATCAAATCGGGGGCGGTTCTGTAAAGAGTCAGCTTATCAATGTTTGTGATGAGAATTATGCGGTACTTTTGCCTGAATGCGTCAAGGTGGAATTTCTGGTGGATGTGGCAGCACCCTGGAGCAGGCTGGTGAGTGTGTTGTTTTGGATCAATGAGGATGGTGAGGAGAAATATTATGAGGTCAATGCGTGGGTACGCGGCTGGGCAGGCAATCTTTTAAACAGTTATGGGCAGAAGATAGCGAGCGATGATGACTGATGGTTAAGTGTGCGAAAAAATCCGAGCGTGAGCGCGGGGCGGCGATGCTGGTTGTTTTGATAGTGATAATGGCGGTCACTGTTATGGGTGTAGGGTTTATAACTCGCAGTGATACGGAGCTTGCGTGGGGCGAGAATATGAAACTTCGGGCTCAGATGGATTATTTAGCTGAGTCGGGATTGGAACATGCTAAGGGGCTTTTGCTTTATCCCCATGATGTTGATCTTGGCGGCGCCGAGTACTGGGCTGGTGCGACGGAGCAGCAGTTAGTTGACGGGAATGATTATTATGATGTTAGTGTGGTAAGGCAAGCTTTTGGGCAGACAAAACGGTGCAGCTATAATATTACGAGTACGGCTTATAGAAATAAGGGTGGTGATGTTGTGGGGCGGAGCGTGTTAGAGGCGGAGTTGAGGTTTGATCCATATATTGCGTACTGGCAGAAGAATTCACAAGCGATACCATCGCAGGTTGCTATATATGGTGATATTTACTGCGATAATAATTTAACAATTAACGGCACGGTGCGTGGTGATGTTTATGCGAGTGGAAGTATAACAGGCGGCGGGACGGGGCAGGAATACAGTTCCGTATCGAGTCCTCCTGTAAGTTTGCCTGGCATTTCGGTGTCTGATTTTACCGGTCAGTATTATATTGGTTCCAATACGTATTCTGTCGGTATTTTATCAGAAGATCAGAGTGGTGTAACACTTGGTCCTACGGCGGGGAATCCAGCAGGGATATATTACCGCAATGGATACCTCGATATTGAAGGTGTGGTTGTGGTTCAAGGGATGTTGGTAGTAAAAGACGATTTGAGGATGAAGAGTAACGGGGCTCTGACGGTTACGGCGGTTAAGAACTTTCCCGCGATTTTAGTTGGTCATGACATAACGGTTGAGAGCGGCAATATATCCCTTATTGCAAACGGTTTCGTACAAGTGAGACGTCATATTGATATGAAAAATAAGGCTGGCAGCAGCATTGATATAGTTGGCGCGTTATACGTTTTTGGTGGCGGCATTAGAAATACGAGTAGTTGCAGTCTTGAGGTTACGGCGGCACCAATGAAGGCGGCGTTGCAGGTGTGGCCTGAGGCAGGTGTGCCATTGACGTGGACTAGCGCTGGGGGCGCATTTTATAAGAGCATCGCACGAAACTGAGGCTGGGGCGGCAGGTTTGTTATCGGCCTATAGCAGGCTTTAAAGTAAAGATTTAAAAGTTAATTAAAAAGATATGGCGGTTGCGTTTAGATAGAGTTGTCAAGCAGATTTTAGGGGCGGTAAGGATTATGCAGGGGATTAAAGAGGGTAAGACAGCGTTTTTTTGCATGTTAGTGTGTTGGGTCGAAAGGTGGCGGGATAAGATCGCGTTGGTGATGGTCCGAAAAGGCGAAATTATGGTTAAAGTTTCTTATCAGCCCGTCAGGAAGGATTTTTGGAGTGGTAAAGATGGGTATCGTGACTGACGACAATGATAATAGAGATATGTTTAGATTAACGAAAAAAATGAAAGAGACGGTTTCGGCTGGTTTCACGCTGATTGAGGTGCTCATCGTGCTTGTGATAATTTCGATAGCGGCGATGGCAGCGATACCAATGATGAGTTCAGCAGGGAGTATACAGATTCGTTCAGCGGCGAGTATGGTTGCTGCGGATCTGGCTTATGCCAAGGGTATAGCGATAAGCCGGCAACAGAATTATACGGTGGTTTTTGATGTGAGTAATGAAACGTATCAGATTGAAGATGCAGCGGGAGATGTGATTGGGCATCCTGTGAAGACAGGTTTTGATTACGTAGTCGATTTCAGCAGTGACAGCAGGTTTAGCAGGGTGGATATTTCGGGAGCGAATTTTGATGATACATCGAGCATTGAATTTGATTATCTCGGTAGTCCTTACAACGGTAGCGGCGGTGCGATGAATAGCGGCGTGATAACACTTGAGGCAGGTGAAGCGACGATGACGGTAACGGTTGAAGCGGTAACCGGATATATCACTATTAATTAGGCGAGAGAAAAAGTGATTATATTAGATTTATTATTTCAGAGGATATCTCCAATAGGGCTGGACATTGGTCATAGCTTTATCAAGATGATTCAACTGTCCAACAATAACGGTGAAATAAGCGTTATTGCCGCTGATCAGATGCCATTTGAGTGCGCCGACGATGCTGATGACGAGACACGGAGAGGCGTTGTCATATCGACGATTAAAGAGATGCTTTTGCGGACTAATTTCAAGGGCCGACAGGTTATTTCATGTTTGCCATATGAGGCATTGAAAATAACAAGCTTGAAGCTTGATATATCCGAGTACAGTAACGAATCAGATGAGATGCTTGAGGAAGAGATTGCCAATCGTCTTGGGCCTGATGTTGAAGATACCGAGACGGAGTACATGGTTGCCGGCAATGTCCGTCATGGTGATGAAATTAAAAAGGAAGTGATAGTATTTACTATCAAAAAGAAATTGATACGAGAGCATGTTGGGTTATTTGAAGAGCTTGAGCTTGAACTTGTCGGGATAGACGCAATGCCCTGTGCTTTGTTCAGGAGTTATGAGCGACTATTGCGCAGACAGGTTGACCAGGATGTTGTGAATGTTTTTGTAGATGTTGGCAGCTGGCTTACGACGGTGATAATAAGCCGAGGCAAAGACATCTGCCTTGTTAAACAGATTCCCATTGCCGGAAAACACTTCAACGCGGAAATTTCCAGTAAGCTTGGTATCGGGTTGAGTGAGGCAGGAATGTTGCGTGCCAAATTGAGGAACGACAATGAAAACAGTGTTGATTTACGCACGGGGCAGTTGGTACTTGATGCAATGAAGGTTGTTATGGACAAGCTTGCGAAGGAGATATCTCTTTGTTTTCGATATTACGCGGTTACATTTCGGGGCAGTCGGCCTGAGAAGGCGATATTTTCCGGTGGTGAAACGTGCGAGAAGGTTCTGATTGAGATGATGGAGCGTGAACTTTCGATGGATATCGAGACGGCTCAGCCATTGATAGGTTTTGAAACAGGCAGGGCAAATCTGCAGGGTGATGTTAACGGAAATCTTTCTGAATGGGCAGTTGCCGTTGGGCTTGGTCTGAAGAGACTGAAGGTTTTTACGGAAAGCAATGGAGTGACAGAAGAAAGCGCAGTGACAGAAAAACATAGAACAGCAGATGCGACAGAAGCGTCTGCAGGGGCAGAGAATAATGAAGGAAATTGATTTTCTTCCAGAATGGTACAGGGTCGGGCGGAAACGTCAGGTCAGTTATAAACGTCAATACGTCGTTATAATTTGTGTTGTCGTATGGATGATCGTCTGGAGTGTTTCGACCAATCAGACTATTTCCAAGGCTCAAGCTGAACACGAGCAGATGCTTATAGAGAACAGCAAAGGTATGCGTGTCATAAACAATGTTAATATGCTTCGTGAGAATATCGAACGTCTTCGAAGCGGTGAGCAACTGCTTGATAAACTTAAACCCCGGTTTGCCACATCCAATGTTATTGCAGAGTTGAGTTTTGTGCTTAAGCGTAAGGTTGTGTTGCGTGAGGTTTTAATCAGTGAGGAGATATTTACAGGCGGCGCCAACAAATCACGCGGCAGCGGAGTTTCGGTCAGGTCAGCCAAAGGTTCTGGTTCGAAGATGGATTTTTTGGGTGAGTCGATACGTCATAAGGTGGTTTTGGCAGGTGTGGCGGCAGATGCCGAAGAGGTGGCGAAGCTTGTATGTAACCTGGAAGAGTCGGATTACTTTTGTGAGGTTACGCCAAGTTTCAGCAGGAACAAGGAGATAGACAACTATAACTCAAGCGAATTTGAGATAAGTTGTTATATAGCAAATTATATTGAACGTTAGTGAGGCTATGATGCGTCCATTAGAAAAACAACAAATAGTAATAATAGGTGTAGTGGTTGCGATAGTTGGCGGCTTTTTGGTGTTGGAATGCTTTCCACTGCAGAAAAAGATACGCACACTTCGTGCAGCGAGGCTGGAGCAATCGATGTTCAGCACCAAGACAGCGATGAATCTTCAGCAGATGCCTATTCTTCAGAAGCATCTGGAAGACATTGAGCAGACAGTAGATAAAATCACGTTGAAAGTTCCCGAGTCTCCAGATCTTGGCCCTTTGCTTCGTCAATTGGCGTCTGTTATGAATAAGTATAAACTTCGCAAGCAATTGATTCAGCCTGGCACTGAACAGTGGGTGAATCAGCTTTGCCGGATACCACTTGATGTGCAGTGTAATGGTGGGTTACGAGAGATATATAAGTTTTTCAAGGCCATCGAGAAGTTGGACAGAATAATTCGAATTGAAAGTGTGCGACTAACCAGTAATACAACTTTGAGGGGCAATATTGCTTTGTCTATTCAGGCAAGTGTTTATTACGAATCGGTCCCAAATAGTAAGGGTTAGGAAAGACAGACGAGGCGAAAATGAGCGAAGAACAAAACATAGATGCCAATTTTAATAATGTTCAGCATATGGCTGTGCAAAAGAAGAAGGTGATTTTGGCGATATGCCTGGTTTCGGTTATGGTTTTTATGTGGGGTAAGGTTCTTTTCAGTAAGAAACCTTCGCCAGCATCAGTAGATGCGGCGATTGCGGCTGGGGCAGATATTGAATCGACATCGCAATCGCAGGAGAAGACGAAGATATCATATATTGAGTTGCCCGTGGTAGAGGGCAGGCATGATGTGTTGAAGACAGATTTTTTTGATACAAAAGGATGGAAAGGATTTGATGCGATCGATGATATCGACAAGTCCAATGGTATTAAAGTAATTACAAGTGGTGATGACGTTGAGAGTGAGAGGATTCTTGAAGTTATGAGGGATGTTCATCTTGAGGCGATAGCGTTAGGCGAGAATCCGCAGGCATTTATTAGTGATAAGCTGGTTTCGGTTGGTGAGGTATTGAGGCAGAAGCATAATGACGATGTTTATGAGTTGAAAGTTGTGGCAATTTTTGAAAACAAGATTGAGCTTGAATGTAATGGTGTGGTCATTTCGCTCCAAATTGCTCAGCCAACTGAATCGGCAGATTAGTAGAGAGGGACAAATTATGTTATATGACAGAAGCATATATAAGAAAAATGATTTTGGTAAAATTTCGACAACAACGATGTTTATTTTGTGTGCGATGTTTATTTCTTGTTTTGGGCAAGTTAGTCTCGCAAGCACGGATGGGTCAGAGCAGTCACAGGGCTTATTTCCGGTTCAAACTATTCAGTCCATCAACTTCAGGAAGGATATGACAGTACGCGATGCTCTTCGGTTTTTAGCAGCGAAGTATGAGAAGAACATTATTCCTTCTGCGAAAGTAAATAGTCAGCTTACGATTACGAGTCTTTATGATGTTACATTCGAAGAGGCTCTTGGTGCGATTCTTGGCCATGTATACAAGTACGAGGCAGAAGGCAATTTTATCAGGGTATACACGGCAGATGAGTATCAAAAGATAAAGCAGGACGAGAGCCGACTAATATGTAAAGTTTTTACGCTTTATTACATTACGGCCCAGGAAGCGTCGAAGCTGATTACACCTGTGGTGAGTAAATCCGGCCAGATACAAAGCAGCACGCCTGCCGATATTGGCGTGGCCACTGGTGATACAGTCGGTGGTCAGCCTGGCGGTGATACGGTTGCGATACATGATACGCTGGTTGTGTATGATTTTCCCGAGAATATTGCCAAGATTGGAGAATTGATCAAGTCTATTGATATCAGGCCTCAACAGGTTCTTGTTGAAGCGACGATTTTGAGTGCAACTTTGACTGAGGAAACCAAATTTGGTATCGATCTGAATCTTCTTGCCGGCCAAAGCATAACTGGAATTTCCAATATCGCAGGCGGCCTGCCAGGCGCTCTGATAGAGACTACAGGATTTGCCGCAGCTGGTACGGGTTTAAATGTTGGTGTGACTGCGGGTAAGAACGTTGCGATGTTTATAACTGCACTTGAGGAAATAACCGATACGACAGTAATAGCCAATCCCAAGATTCTTGCGGTTAATAAGCAGGTAGGCAGCGTTTTTATTGGCCAGAAATTAGGCTATCGAGAAGGCGATGTTGTTTCTGACGGCGGGGTTGTTACGGAAGGTGCGGTTAAGTTTCTCGATTCAGGCACAAAGTTGTCGTTCAGGCCATATATTTGTGGCGATGGTTACATACGGATGGATATTTATCCCAAGGATAGCAGTGCGGTGGTGAACGCAGACGGTGTTCCTACCGAGACTACGGCGGAGACAGCTACGAATGTAATGGTTAAAGACGGCGAAACAATTATTATCAGCGGTCTTTTCAGGGATGACATAACTGCGACGCGAACACAGGTTCCACTACTTGGTGATATACCTTTTCTGGGTGCATTATTCAGGAGTACCGATGACACTAATATACGTAAGGAAGTGATAATCCTGTTTACCTGCCATATTGTGAAAGACTCTGATGAGATTAACGGTGTGGCAAGTGCAGCGGATATCGACCGGAAGCGTATTGGTGCACGGGATTCGTTCCAGTGGGTTGACCGTACAAGGCAGGTAGAAGACAGGTATTCCAAGGCAGTTGAGTACTACAGCATGGGATATAAGCTAATGGCGCTGGAAGAATTGAATTGGGTCCTTGAGTTGCGTCCATCATATATAGAGGCACTTCGTCTTAAAGACAGGATTATTGGTGAGATGGAGCCTGACAATCCACAGAAGATAGAGCGTATTATGCTCGATACTATTGAGAAGCAGGATGGAAAGAATCTTTATAGAAGGTATGGTATCGACTGATTTATTAAATCGAAAACGAGCGAGCGAAAGTGAATAGAAAGATGTTTCGAAAAATAACGGTAGTGATTTTGTTTGTCACGTTGGCAGTTTGTGCGGGTTGCGAGCCACATTCTGAGCGGAAGAAAGCTGTACATCTTCGCTGGAAGCAATCTTCTACCCAGGTGAAGCTTCCCCTTGCACGCCAACATTTTGATAACGGCAGGTTCAAAGAAGCCGAGAAGATAGTTTCTGATAGTCTGAATTTTGATCCGAATATTCCTGAGGCGCATCTGCTTTTGGGCGAGATAATGCTTGAAAATGGTGATGTGCAGCGTGGAGTTTTTGCGTTGGAGACAGCAGTAAGGCTTGATGAGCGTCTTCATCGCGGCTGGTACCTGCTCGGTGTCTCGGCGTCAAACGATGGTTTATTAACTGAAGCTGCGGAGTACCATGCACTGGCGTCTAAACAGATGCCGAGAAATGCTGAATATGTGTTCGCTTTGGTGCGGGTTTATGTTGAGCAGGGTCAAATTGATAAAGCAATTGGCATTCTTGAGCACAAGTTAAGCCAGATTCCGCAAGATGTATCATTGAAGGTCGCAGCGGCAGGTTTGATGATCGAGCTTGGTAATCGCGACAGGGCGATAGAACTTTACCGACAGGCGCTTCTGATTTCAGGTGACGATCCCAAGATTATCGAATCTCTTGCGTATAGTTATTTTTTGAGTGAACGATGGTCCGAAGCCGCCAGGATGTTCGAGCGTATGGTCAAGGTTTGTCCTGAAGGACGGCAGGGTCTTTATATGAGGCTGATGGCAACGTGCAACATGAATGCGGGCCAATATCATGAGGCGGCCAGTTGTTATAACAAGTTGAGTGTTCAAGAGCGTGGCAATGCCGAGATTTGGTTGAAGATGGGTCATGCAGCATTAGGAGCAGGCTTAGCGGAGCGAGCGTTTTCGTATAGCCAAAAGGCGCTTTCGTTGAAACCCGGCTGGGCCGATGCAATCGTATTGCAGGGATGTGCACTGTATCTTAAAGGTGATTACAAAACAGCGATTAAAACATTTTCCAGGGTTAAATCAGATAAAGCGAACAGTGATTTAGCATACGTGATGATTGGAAGATGTTATGAGAAACTCGGATATAGTAGTAAAGCAAAGAGGGCATATAAAAATGCGAAAGAAATCAACCCCAGCAATAAGCTGCTTGCTTCAATGGCTGAAGAAAAAGATTAGGCAGGTACGGGCTTGCTTTAATGAAGAAAGCGGCTGGGATTTGCGTAATAAGATCCATTTGATAGTCCTGTCATTTGTGGCTTGTAGTTTGTTAATAAGCGCTTTTGGGGACTGTAAGAGTACGGCAGGGGCGTTAACTGTTCGGGGGTTGTCAGTTTTCGGTCTTATGGGTGTAGCGTGGCTTTGGCGTTATTGCTGGAGTCTGGTCAAGCCGATTTCGTCGATGGTAGAGAGTGTGAAAGATGGCAAAGCACACGTGATGAATTATCGCGGAGATACACTGGTGAAAGCGTTGAATGGGGCAATAATCGAGTGTGTCAACAATTACCGTTCTCAGGTAAAGAAGCTTGAGATTGAAGTCAAGGATTTGCAAATTCAGGTTCATATTTCTAAAAGACAGAGCCATGATACTGAAGCTATTATTTACAGTATACGTGATGCAGTTATCGTAACCGACAGTTTCGACAGGTTGCTGATGGCCAATAAGCCTGCACAGTTACTGTTTGGATTTGAAACGGACCAAGTGCAGTTGAAATCGGTAGAAGAGTTCATCCAAAACGACACTTTGCTAAAGCTGCTTCGTCAAAGTAAGCAGGGCAAGATACCACATGTCAAACGAGAGGTTGTGATTGAGACAGACGGAGAACCGAGGACGTATGACTGTATTATTTCGTGTATTCAGGATGAGTCAGAGAATCCAACAGGCACAGTAGCAGTATTGCATGATATTACTCGTGAAAAGCAAATATCTCAGATGAAGACGGATTTTGTAAGTCATGTATCTCACGAGTTGAAGACACCTTTGTCGTCTATTACGGCTTATGCGGAGATGCTTGCCGAAGGCGAAATCACGGACGAAGATACGCGCATCGAGTGTTATTCAACGATTCACAGTCAGGCTCAGCGTCTTAATCTTTTAATTGAAGATATTCTCAATATTTCCCGCATAGAGTCTGGTTTGGTGAAGATCAATAAAGAGTCGATAAGCTTGGCACTTCTTGTAAAGGACGCGGTTAAGGTGATTGAGACTCGTGCGGCTGAGAAGAAAATCAAAGTGAATGAGAAATGTTCCATAGTTTGCGATCAGGTCAACGCGGACAAAGAGATGATGTCACGAGTTATTATAAATTTGCTTAGCAACGCGGTCAAATACACGCCGGACAAAGGTAGTGTAACTATAGAGTCTGAAGTTGATGATGCGGATAATGTTGTCAGGGTCTTCGTTTCTGACACCGGCGTTGGAATTCCTGCAAAAGAAGTAGAACATGTTTTCGATAAGTTTTACAGAGTAAGTTCAAATAAGAAATTCGCAAAAGGAACGGGTTTGGGCTTAAACCTTGTTAAACAAATCGTTGAAAAAGTACATGACGGCCGAGTTTTCGTAGAAAGTGAGCAGGGAAAGGGGAGTAGATTTGGTTTTGAACTTCCTTTGCAAACGGGTCAGCCTGCCGTTGTGTCTTAATTAGAATATTTACCGAGGACAAAACAATGAGCGAGAAAAAAGTATTAGTAGTAGATGATGAAATTCACATTATTCACGTGGTTGCGATCAAGCTTCGCAATAATGGCTTTGAAGTAATCACAGCGGAAAATGGTGAGGAGGCATATGAGCTTGTTCAGAAGGACAGGCCAGACGTGATTGTTACGGATTTTCAGATGCCTATTATGACAGGTCTGGAACTTGTGGAGAAGCTTCGCAGTTCAGAAGACACAAAAGACATTCCTGTAATCATGTTAACTGCTCGCGGGTTTGCAGTTGAAGATGACCAGAGGGACGATTTGGGTATATCAGAATTTCTGAGCAAACCCTTCAGTCCTAAAGAGCTTTTGAGATGTATAGAAGATGTTCTTGAGCATGAAGCGGTGTCAAAATAAAACTGGGTTTGTTTTGGATTTGGTGACTGATGACAGAAATGCTTAATAAAAAATTAGGTACAGTTCAATTAGACGTCCTGAAAAAGTTTGGTGAGCGAATTGGTAAGCTTGGAGCTACTTTTGCGTTTTACGACTTAGACGGTGAGCTTGTTCTTGAGCATGGCTCAGGTACGTATGAAAGCGACTGGCAGTTTTTGGCGGGATATGCCAAGCAGGTGCCGGCGGATGATTGCGAACAGTTATATCGATATGATGAGGAGAATGGTGTAATATCGGCAAAGCTTAGAGCGGCGGGGGAATTAGTTGGGGTTGGGCTTATAGACCTGTCGCAACCGGGAGTTTTTGGCGGCGACAAAATAGATGAAGGTCTAGGTAGGTGTTACGAAGAAATGCTGAGCATGCTGGCGGAGAATTTTGATTCTGTCGGTAAGGCAGAAGCTCAAACAGAGATGGTCAGCAGCGAATTGGCACAGACTTACGAAGAGCTTGTGCTTCTTTATAAGATGAGCACTAACATGAAGGTCACGCATTCTGACTGCAATTACCTTCAAATGGCGTGTGATTGTCTGACGGATCTTGTTAGCGTTGAGGGGATAGCGATATTGCTTGAGAAGAAGGTTGATGGGGTGAATGAGTTGGTTCTTACGGCAGGTTCCGGTCTGATAGGTATAGATCCTCAAATGGCTCACGTTATATACTCCAGGCTAAACGAAGAATTAAAACTTGGCAGGGAAGTTATGCTTGATAGCGATGTGGATTCTGAATTCAAGTATGACTGGCCCGACCGAATAAAGAGTATTATTGCAGTGCCGTTGTATTCTGGCGACAAGAACACAGGCATGATGGTTGCTACCAACAGGCTCGGCAAGAGCGACTTTGATAGCATTGACATGAAACTTTTCAATTCAGTGGCCAATGAATGTGCGGTTTTTATTGAGAACGAGCGTTTATTCAAAGACTTAAAAGAGTTGTTTATCGGGGCGTTAAAGGCCTTGACCAATAGTATTGACGCAAAGGACCAATATACTCGTGGTCATTCTGAGAGGGTGGCGTTAATTTCGCGATGGATAGCAGATAAAGCCTCGGAGAAGTTTTCTCTTGGCGAAGAATGTGTACACAAAACCTATCTTGCCGGCCTGCTGCATGATGTTGGCAAAATTGGAATTGGTGAGAGCGTTTTGTGTAAGCAAGGACCATTAAATCCATCAGAGCGTAAACAAATTGAGGCACATCCGGCTATAGGTGCTGGCATTTTAAGTAATATAAAACAAATGGATGATATAATTTCCGGCGTTTTATGCCATCATGAGCGGATTGACGGCAAGGGTTATCCGAACGGTATTTGCGGTGACGAGATTGATTTGCTCGGAAAGATAGTTATGTTGGCGGATTCATTTGACGCGATGACGTCGAGGCGTTCATACAGAGAAGCAATGAGTATTGAGGAGGCTTTAGGTGAGATCGAGAGAGGTCTTGGTACGCAATTTGATAAAGAGCTTGGGATGGTTTTTCTTGATAGTGATGTTTATCGTCTTTGGGATATTATGCAGACCGGCAAGATGGATGAGTGGTCCGAAGATAGTTTTTCTGAATATAGTACAGTAGCAGTTGGGACGTTAATCCGATGAAAATTAAAACTCAAAGTTATAACGATGACATAGCGATAGTTGAACTTCAGGGCGAGTTTACAAGCGATTTTGCTAAGTCTTTTGAAGATACGGTTACGAATTTGGTTAAAGCTCATACGACTGGCCTTGTGCTGGACATGAGTAAAGTTAATTTCATAGACAGTGAGGCCCTTGAGCAGTTGCTTTGGCTCAGGGACTATTGTTTTGACAAGAGCGGGCAATTGAAACTTGCAGGTCTTGATGAAAACTGCGTATTGATTTTGAGAGTTACCCGTCTTGATAGCGAGTTCGATAGTTATGATGAATTAGGCGAGGCGATAAAGAGTTTTGCCTGATTAAAGAGAAGAAGAAAATGAAACAGTCAACCATAGAAGAAAATAAGTTGCAGCTTGGTCAGCTTCTTAAGAACCAGGGCGTGGTTACGCCTGAGCAGATCGAGGCAGCGTTAGTAGAGCAGAAGGAAAAGGGTCATCGCAAGCTTCTTGGTGAAGTTTTGGTGGAGATGGGCTTCTGCACTGATAATCAGGTAAGTTCGGCTCTTGCTGAGGCTTATGGTGTTCCTTATGCACAGATGAACCCGAAACTCTGTGATGCGAATGTGGTTGAGCTGCTTCCGCGACAATTTCGCGAGGAACATATTGTTCTACCGTTATTCAAGGTTCGTAACGTTTTGACGGTTGCAGTGAGTGAGCCTTCAAACTTATTTATCATCGATGAGATTGAGCAGATAACCGACTGTAAGGTCCAGCTGGTTTGTGCGACAATTCAGGACATCAAGGCAACGCTGCAGTCTTATATGCCGGCAGCAAACGTTTTTGTGATTGATGACATCATCGATGATTCTGCGATGGAAGATTTTACTCTGATAGAGAATATCGTCGAGGATATAAGTAATCTTGAAGAGGTCGCAGGTCAATCGCCGGTTGTAAAGCTGGTTAATTATTTGATTTATAACGCGGTTCGTGAAAACGCGAGTGATATACATATAGAGCCTGATGATAAACGTCTTCGAGTTCGTTACAGAGTTGACGGCAATTTGTATGAGAAGATGTCTCCTCCACATCAGATGCATTCAGCGATAGTGTCACGAATTAAGATTATGGCAGAGTTGGATATTGCCCAGCGTCGCCTTCCTCAGGATGGCGGCATTCATGTTCTGGTTCAGGAACGGCCTGTCGATTTGAGAGTATCTGTGATGCCAGGCAACTTTGGTGAAAAGGTTGTGATTCGAGTTCTTGACCCTCGCAGGATACTTTACAATCTTGAGTCGCTTGGATTTAGTTATGACAATTTACAGCTATTCAGAGAAAAGATTCAGTGTCCTAATGGTATCGTTCTTGTGACCGGTCCGACTGGTTCTGGTAAGAATACGACTCTTTATGCGGCATTGACGGAGCTTAACGGTGAAGAGGTGAATATCTGCACAATCGAGGATCCTGTTGAGTGTAATATAATAGGTTTGAATCAGTTCCAGGTAAATCAAACATCTGGTTTTGAATTTTCGACGGCTCTAAGGAGTTTATTGAGACAGGATCCTGATGTGGTAATGGTAGGCGAGATTCGAGATAAACCGACAGCAACGATAGCGGTTCAGGCGGCATTGACGGGCCATCTGGTTCTTTCAACACTTCATACTAATGATGCTCCCGGGGCGATAACTCGTCTGCTGGATTTGGGAGTGCCGCCATATCTTATTGGTGCATCGCTGGTTTGTGTATTAGCCCAGCGGCTTGTGCGTAAAATATGTCCGAACTGCAAGGAAGAATGCGAGGTTCCTATAAATATCAAGAAGCAGGTTGATAAGCTGGGATGTTCGGTGCCTGTGTATTATCGCGGTCTCGGTTGTAAGAAATGTCGTAATACCGGCTATGTTGGTCGGATCGCTATTCATGAATTATTTGCCCCGAACGATGAAATTATAGAACTGGTAATTAAAGATGTGTCGTTAAGAGATATTCGTAATGAGGCGATAAACAGCGGCATGGCGCCTCTTGTTCTTGATGGCATAGAGAAGGTCAAGGCAGGTATAACAACCGTTGAAGAGATACTGCGTGTTACAGATATAAATAAAAATTAGGAGCCGATTTAATGGCTATACCAGAAGCAATAACTCAGTTTAAGGGAAAGGTTCCGCTACGGGTTGCGGTGAACCTTAAAGTCAAGTCGGTTGACTTGATAATGTTTACAACTCAGCTATCAGTGATGCTTGAAAGCGGTGTAGTTTTAAGTGACGGGTTAGATGCTATTGCCAGCCAGATCAAGCCTGGCATTTTTAAGATGGTAGTAGATGATATAGCTGATCAAATCAGAAATGGTGAGAGTTTTTCGAATTCGCTGAGTAAATATCCGAAGATTTTTGATTCGATGTTTACAAGTATGGTAAAAGCTTCGGAAGCATCGGGCAAGATGCCTGAAATGCTTGATGTATTGAGTGGTTATATGGACGCTGAGGAAGAAACTCGTAAGCAGGTTAAAAGTGCGATGATATATCCATTTATAATGATGCTGATGGCGGTTGCGGCCACGGGCACACTGATGCTTTTCGTTTTGCCGAAATTCAGTAAGATCTACGAATCCAGAGGCGCAGCCCTTCCAAAGCTTACCCAAATGCTGGTTAGCACAAGCCAGGCACTTAGTAATATTCAGATAATGGCAACGTTTATCACATTTGTAGTAGTTGGCGGCTTTGGTTATCACTACTGGTCCAAGACACTTGGCGGCCGAAAGGCTATTGATTTTCTCAAAGTTCACACGCCGATATTCAGAACGATGTTTATTGATGCGGTGCTGACACGCAGTATGCGAATTATGGCGACGATGGTTAATACGGGAGTAAATCTGCTCGATGCGATAAACGTGATGCAGAGTTCGTGTGACAATTATTATTTTCATCGGCTTTGGGCTGAAACCGACAGAAAGATTCGAGATGGATATCAGTTGTCGGATTCGATAGTTCTTGCGCCTTACAGTGAGCTGGTAGCTCCCGGGATTATACAAATGCTGCGAGCTGGTGAAAAAAGTGGTCGTCTTGGGCAGGTTTGTGATAAGATTTCGGTTTTTTATGAAAAGAAGCTCCAGGCATCCATCAAGAACGCTACAGCCCTTATAGAGCCGTTGATGATAACGATAATGGGTTGTGTAATAGGTACAATCGCAATAGCATTGTTGCTGCCAATATTCCGCATATCAAGCGTAATGAGCCGGTAAGTCGCTGAGCCACCGTTGGGCAAACACTTCCTGTTTTATAGTTGCATGGTAATGTTTGCGCGTATACGGCTTTGCATGTCTTTAATCGTTATTTTTTAGAAAAGTATTGCATCTATTGAGGTTAGCGTTATAATTAAATTTTTGATGTAATGCAAGTAAAGAAGAATAGTTAGAAAAGAAGATTGGTGAAAGGGGTATTTGGCAAAAGATGTTGACGAAGGAAAAGAAAGAGGAAGTAATAGTTGAGTTTAAAACGCACGATGGTGATACGGGTTCGCCGGAAGTTCAAATCGCGATATTGACCCGGAGAATAAACGAACTTATCGAGCATCTCAAGCTGCATACCAAGGACCACGCCTCCCGAAGAGGTTTGCTTAAAATGGTTGGCAACAGGTCTGCGTTATTGAAATATATCAGCAAGAAGGACCTCAAACGTTATCAGGAAATTATTTCCAGACTCGGCTTACGCAAGTAAAGATTTTTCGAAGTAATATTATTAAGAGAAAAACTTGCGAGATCCTGAAAATCGAGGCGTGAATTAACCTATAAGTTTTTTGTGTAAAATTATCAGAATATAAGAAGAAGCGTAAAAAGGAAGAATATGTTTAATGTACAAAAAGTCGAGAGACAGATTGGTGACAAAAAGATTAGTATTGAGACGGGTAAATTAGCTCGTCAAGCAGATGGGGCAGTATTAGTTCAGTGTGGTGAAACTATAGTTCTTGTAACGGCTGTAAATGCACCTCCAAGATCGGAAGATATAGATTATTTTCCATTAAGCGTTGACTATCGGGAGAAGTATAGTGCTGTGGGTAAATTTCCCGGCGGGTTCATGAAACGTGAGGGTCGCCCCACAACAAAAGAGATTCTGACCGCAAGGATGATCGATCGTCCGATTCGACCTTTGTTTCCGGATGGTTATTTTAATGAGGTGCAAATTTTGGTAACTGTTATCAGTGCAGACAAGGAAAACGACCCTGATGTTCTGGCTATGATTGGTGCCAACGCGTCTTTATGTATAAGTAAAATACCATTTCTGGGTCCTTTGGGTGCGTGCAGGGTTAGCAGAGTTGATGGAGAGTTTGTTGTTTTTCCAACTCATCAGCAGCGTGAGAAGAGTGATTTCAATTTGATTCTGGCTGGTCGCAAAGATGCCATCAATATGATTGAA
>SDBV01002057.1_pt1 | contig 30184 bp, 24 predicted proteins | sample 2277081 | NCBI WGS metagenome assembly SDBV01 (sample SAMN10402039, study PRJNA504765) | marine sediment metagenome | isolation source: marine sediment core GS10_PC15, 223 cmbsf | place: Arctic Ocean: Southern Knipovich Ridge | collected 2010
GGCGCGCAGGAAGCCTTCCTTGCGACGCCCCGTGTGGATCAAAAGATACTGCAAACAAATGCCCGGCCACCTTTGGAAAAAAGGTACTGCATAGATTGCATTGAGTTGAAAACTACCTCAATATGATGGCCAAGTCCGATAAGATCACGGAACAGCAATCTGTCAAGGAAGGACCGACTCCGGCGATTTTCCGCCAAAGAGGCGTGTTTAATTCTATTAGCCAGTTATTTCACCTAAACAACAGTCACTATTGGCATAGAAAGGATATAGGTGTTTATTATGTCTAATATGGCAGATATATGGGCCTGCTTTGGCACCTTCGAATAGGCCTAAGGGCCTAGAAATGGTAATAGGGTAAAACCCGAAGGGTAATATTCGCATTAAATTTTTTGTGTATTAAGAGAAATTTCTTGACAATTGATTCTGGCTACTTTGGTGAGGAGGGAATAGCCGGTGGTTGAAGCTGATGCTCAGGTGAGCAGAATTATCCCCGCGTAAAGGCGACTTACAATCAAGTAATCCCGAGGATCCGCTTGAAGTTCAAACTGAAAATTGATTCGAGTTGCGAGTCGTTCAGCCCTGCCCCCATATAGCTTCCGATTACGCTTCGTGGGCAGCGAATTGGAAAGCCGCTGCCGAAAATCACCTTATGAGAAGCGACCGTATCGACCGCTTTTTTTATCAGTCCAAACCTGCTGGTTACGCTGTGGGATAAATCTACGTACAAGTTGGAGTTGTCGCGGATTAGTCCCAGCCAGGACTCCAAATCTGTAAATCCCATCTCAACATGAGAAAGAACGAAATTGAGATTAGGGAAATTACCGCACATCTTTTTTACGTAATCCATCCGGTCACAATTGATGCTTATGGGCAAGGAAAGGCTTCGGGCCAAGTCGTAAATCTCATAGGCGGCTGAAGAGACAAACGAACTCTGCCTTACGGAAGTAGTATATAACTCTCCTATCCAGCGGAACCCTTCCTCGTGATAGTAATATTCAATTTCCGCACAAGATCTGTTTGCATCTTCAAGATAGACTTGCAGGCCGGGCAGATAGAAATCACCAGCCTTATGACGAAACGTAAGAGCCGACTGATTCATCCTGGAAACGAGTGAGAATGCGTCCTCACCTTCAGGCCGGTATATCACCGCTCCGCAGCACCGGCTGATTCCAGCACCCTTGAGTTGGTCTACAAACTTCGCCGGTTCTTCAATAGGCATACTTTCAGGAAAGAAGTGATAGTTCCTGCCATCGCTTAAGGGCGGGTGAATATGACTGTCGATTATCTCCATAGTTTTTCACCTAGTTACGAATACCGTCATAGCCAAAGCTATTTAAGTGTACTTCAATAATTCAATGGGTATTCCGGATAGACTTGCCCACCCTCGTCGATTGGCGATGTGAAGCCATTATACCGCGGGTCAGATCTTTTCGCAATATCTGCCGCCGTTGCTTGGAAGGGTCAACTGTTGTGTGAATGTTTGGTTCTAGGTCATATGGCTTCGGACAGCGATAGTAGGGGGGCTATTCTCGAACTCAATGGCCGAGCCAATCTTTGTAGTTCGTCGTCATCGAGATGGTCACCTGTCCCTCCCGAAAACCCTATCCGGCTATGAATCAGCACGGCGGGGATCACGTGAACGGCTGGAATGAGGTCAGAAGGGGCCGGAAGTGTGGTGTGATAGGAACGGCCATTTCCTCCTAGTCGCATGATTTCCGCTGTCGGCGCAGACGGGGGACCATGGGGCGTAATCGGTATCGCAGATTCTTCTTAGCCGGTGCGTCGATACGTATGATGCAGGCCACCGAGGATGGGAGTCGATACAAGACGACCATTGGCCGGTGGGTCTGGCGTTCTGGGCAGGTGTCCCTCCCGAAAACCCTATCCGGGTATGAATCAAAGTGTTTCGGATCGCGTGAGCGGCTGGAATGACGGCAGAAGGGGCCGGCGGTGTGACGGTAAAGTTTTTCTGGTCGCAGAATAAGGGCACCAAGTTGGTCACCCAGTGCCGCGTCCAATACATAACTATTGACAATTACTAACGATAGAACTCAGTACTCTCACGTTGCCAACGTGAATGTCGTCAGTTCAAATCTGATCGCCCGCTTAGTTGACAATCAATGCCGATTGGTGACATGCGTTGCCAATCGGCCTTTTCTTTTGCCAACTGGGCCAACGTCGTAGCCCTGTGGCGACCCTCTCGCCGACCACCCATCCTGCCAATAAGTGACAATCCCGCCATGAACTGCCAACCCGGGACTACAGTAGAGCACCAAGTTGGTCACCGGTAGGGTGGGTAATTCGTAGCCTGTCCCTCCCGAAAACCCTATCCGGGCCTGAATCAAAGTGTTCCGGATTTGTGGGGTGCTGTAATGAAGGTAGAAGAGGCCGGAAGTACGGTGTTATGGGAACGGCCCTCGCTCTTAATAGAACCATTTTCGCTGTCAGCGCACACGGGGGAACATGGAGTCGATGGTTCTTTGGGACTCCGTGCCGTAAATCGAATCGTTGTCGCGCAGCAAGAATCGCGGCGCTGCCTCGTAAGGGAAGGCTTGGCGGACCTGTAGTGCTGTCCATGCAGCCGTTGGATTGGTGGTAACATTGACGTGCAGGATTCTTCGATCATCATGACGAAGAAGAACAAAGACATAGAGCACTCGGAATGTGACCGTAGGTACGGTGAAGACGTCACAGGCAACAATCTGACTGGCATGGTTGACCAGGAATGTCCGCCAGGTCTGCGATGGTGGCCTGGTTTGCCTGCTGATGTACTTTGCGACCGTTGATTCGGCGACTCCCAAAAGGGGAGATCGTAGCCGATCGTGTTAAAAAAATCACTTATCCTAAGAGCTTGTCATTATTTACGTATGAGGTTTTCGGAATGGACAAGTGCCACCTCCCGAGACTTTTCAATCGCGAAGTTGAAATCGCAGGAGTTGTGCCTATACTTAGTGGAACGTTCGGTTAAGAATTAGGGGATCGATAATGACTCATCGAGGCGAGCAAACCCGAGAGCGAATCCTGTCGCAGGCGACCCAGCTTGTGTTTCGGCGGGGGTTTGGGGCCACCAGTGTGAGCGATCTCGTCGAGGCCACCGGGGTGAATCGGGGATCACTGTACTTTCACTTTCCTGGCAAGGACCAATTGGGCTTGGCGGTTCTGAAGCGGGCTAGCGAGCAGTTCCAGGCGTTCATCCAAGAATCCCTGACGGGCAATAGCCCTGGCCGGCAGTTGGAGAACTTCTTCCGGGCTGCACTGAAGGCGCACGAGTCAGCCGAATTCGTCGGCGGTTGCTTGTGGGGCAACACGGCGTTGGAAATGTCCGATGCGGAAGGACAAGAGCAATTCGTTGAGATCGTTCGTGAGGTGTTTGCTACATGGATGGGTACTATCGAAGAAGTCATTGCTGCCGCTCAGCAGTGTGGTCAGGTGCAGGGCGATATCCCAGCCGCTACCTTAGCCACCGACGTTGTCGCAACAATCGAAGGCGGGATCATGTTATCGCGCCTGCATAAAGATCCTAAACCACTTCGCGATTGCTTGGACGGATTGCGACAGATGCTTCGATTGAGGACAGATAGTGAAAAATAAGGAGAAATTTAGCCATGAAAATAATGCTAACAGCATTGATCGCGACTTTCGCGTTGGCGATGATGGTCGGCTGCGATTCGAACGAATCGAACCAGGCCAATAGCCTCACAACACCACCGGCCAAGTCCGATCAACGCGATGGGCAGACCCATCTTGCGGCGCCAACCGATGCGGGGCAAGTGCGGCCGCTGGATGTAGGTGAGAAGGCACCCGTAGCGATTCTTCGTCGGCCTGATGGTAAAGCCGCTGACCTGGCCGCCCTGTACGCCCGCCAGCCCACAGTTCTGATCTTCTACCGCGGCGGATGGTGCCCGTACTGCAACACGCACCTGGCCCAGATCTCTGCGGCCGAGCCCGAGCTACTGAAGATGGGTTACCAGATTCTGGCCATCAGCCCTGACCGACCAGAAGAGTTGTCCAAGACGCTCGACAAGCAGCACTTGACCTATTACCTCCTGTCAGACAGCGATGTGGTCATTGCCCAGGCGTTTGGTCTGGTTTTCCGCGTTGATGATCCAACGCTGGAGAAGTACCGGGGTTTTGGCATTGATCTGGAAAAGGCATCCGGGCGGGACCACCACCTGCTGCCCGTGCCGGCGGTGTACATCGTGGACACAACGGGCACGATTCGATTTGCCCACTGGAACCCCGACTACAAGACGCGATTGGCATCTGAAGACCTGCTCAAAGCGGCCAGGGAAGAAGTCCAGGCATCCCGTACTGCTCAGGAACGAGGGATCTGAGACTGCAAGTCAAGTTTTGGCTGTCGCCAAAGCGGCGATGTTACCACCATCTAGTATTGAACTTAAGCCTACACACTACCTAAAGATCAGACATGATAGAGACAGACAAGGCAAGAACAGCCGCCAGCAGCGGCAACGTAGAGGGCGAGATTCTTCGCAGGTACAAGGCGGGAGCGAAACAGGTCGAGAAGGGGCTCTGCTGTCCCATCGAATACGACAGGGCGTCGCTGGACATCCTTCCGAAGGAGATTGTCGAGAAGGACTACGGCTGTGGCGACCCGTCGGAATACGTACGCGCCGGCGAGACGGTGCTCGACCTGGGCAGCGGGGCCGGGAAGATATGCTACATCCTGGCCCACAAGGTTGGTCTGGAGGGACGGGTTATCGGCGTGGACTTCAATGACGACATGCTGGCCCTGTCCCGCAAGTATCTCGCCGAGATGGCTGGCAAGCTCGGCTACCGCAACGTCCGCTTCGTCAAGGGAATGATTCAGGACCTCGCCCTTGACTTGGACAGGGCGCAGGCATGGCTGGATGATCACCCCATCAGCACGGTCGAAGGCCTGTACGACTACCAGGCCGAATGCGACCGTCTTCGCCGCGCCGCGCCGCTGATCGAAGACCGTAGCGTAGACGTGATCGTGTCGAACTGCGTGCTGAATTTGGCCCGTCCCCAAGACAAGGGCAGGCTCTTCGCCGAAATGCACCGCGTGCTGCGCAAAGGCGGCCGAGCGGTCATCTCCGATATCGTCTGTGACGAGGATCCCACGCCTGAAATCAAGGCCGATCCGGAGCTTTGGAGTGGGTGCATTGCCGGCGCGATGCGCGAAGATGAGTTCGTGGAAATGTTTGAACGGGTGGGTTTCTACGGCATCGAAGTCCTGGTTCGCCAAGAAGATCCGTGGCAGGTGATCGACGGCATTGAGTTCCGGTCGGTGACCGTCCAGGCCTTCAAGGGTAAGGAAGGCCCCTGCATCGAACGCAGTCAGGCGGTGATCTACAAAGGCCCATGGAAGTGTGTCTGCGACGACGATGGTCACACGCTCCAACGCGGTCGGCGCATGGCTGTCTGCGACAAGACATTCAACATCATGACCGCCCCCGACGGGCCTTATTCCGGGCAGGTCGTGCCCATGCCTCCGCGCGAGGAAGTGCCGCTGGATGAGGCCAAGCCTTTCGACTGCACCCGAAGTGACACACGCCATCCTCGCGAGACAAAGGGGCTGGAATACTACCCAACCGTCACGTCGAAGGGCGGGCCTTGCTGCGGGCCGGACGAAGGGGGTGGCGAGTGAGATGTGAATCCACGGAACGATCAGGAGCCATGTGCTTCGGCGAGTTCCTCGCCGCGCTGATATTGGAGAATATATGCCCCAGACACCATCAATGAGGGAAACGAGTCGCTTCGAGGCCCTGGTGTCACCGGAACCTCACGGACTGACGAGCCTTGGCATCGACATGATCCAAGTCAATGTCGGCCTGCGATGCAACCAGAACTGCTGCCACTGTCACCTGGAATGCTCGCCGGACCGCACCGAGTCGATGGACTGGGACACCATGTCGGCCTGCAAGGCGGCCGCCTTGCAGGCCGGAGCGTCGGTGGTGGATATCACTGGCGGCGCGCCGGAGCTGAACCCGTACCTGCGGCGATTCATCGCCGAGTTGCGGGAAGTTGGCCTAGATGTGCAGGTGCGGACCAATCTCACCGTCCTACTGGAGAGCGGCCAGGAAGGCATGATCGCCTTTCTGCGCGATCAGCAGGTGCGGCTGGTGGCTTCGATGCCGTGCTACCAGGAAGAAAACGTGAATGCCCAGCGAGGCCCGCATGCTTACGAGCACAGCATTGAGGCGATCCGGAGGTTGAACGCAGCCGGGTATGGGACGGAGAGCGGACTTCAGCTTAATCTGGTCTACAACCCAGCCGGACCATTCCTTCCGCCTGATCAGGCCGAGCTGGAACAGGATTACCGGCGCGAATTGCGGGATCGGTTCGGGATCGCCTTCAGCCATCTGCTGACGATTACCAACATGCCGCTGGGGCGTTTCGAGGCGGAACTCAAGTTGACCGGCCGGGACGGCGAGTACCTGCGGCTGCTGGAAAAATCCTTCAACCCAGCCACCGTGGAGGGCCTGATGTGTCGCCACCAGATCAGTGTCGGCTGGGATGGCACCCTTTACGATTGCGACTTCAACTTGGCTTTGAATCTTTCGGTGAATCACAGTGCGCCGGACCACATCAGCCGCTTCGACCCGGCCTCGCTGCGATATCGTCGGATCGTCACCGGGGAGCATTGCCTGGGCTGTACGGCTGGGCACGGGTCTTCGTGTGGAGGGTCACTGACACGAATGCACGCGTGATCGGTATCAACGACGTGACACTTTTCACGCAGCCGAGTAAGATCGTGCTGTTGACATCGGTAGTGATTGTAGGTCTCTTGACTATGCTCGGATGGCATCTCAATCAGACAAAGTTTGCTGGCCTGACGCATTTCAATACCGGCTTCTACGCTACGGCTGGCACGACTACGCAGGCAGTCTCATTTTCTTACGACGACTATGCGGCCACGCTTAAGACATACGTTGACGATGCGGGGATGGTCAGCTACCAGAAGATGAAGAACGACCACACAAAACTGGATGACTTCCTGATCGCGATGGATCACCTGGACCCGAAGGTGTACCAATCCTGGGACGTTAAGGCCAAGATTGCATTCTGGATTAACGCCTACAACGCCATGACGCTCAAGGCCATTATCGACCATTATCCGATCAAGGCCGGTCTGCTGAGGGGCTTGGCTTATCCAGCCAACAGCATTCGCCAGATCTCGGGCGTGTGGGACAAGATTCAGTTCACGGTCATGGGGCACAAGCTGACGCTCAACGAGATCGAGCACGGCATTCTTCGAGGGCAAAACAAGGACCTTCTCGAGAAGTACGGCCAATTCTATGAACCGCGAATTCACATGGCCTTAGTATGCGCCGCGATGAGTTGCCCCCAGTTGCGCAGCGAACCCTTCATCGGAGACAAGCTCGATCAACAGCTCGATGACCAGACCAGGGGATTCCTCTCGAAAGCCAACAAGTTCCGGATCGACCGCGATGGCGGTAGGGTGTACCTGTCCAGCATCTTCAAGTGGTTCGGCGAGGACTTCGTGAAGGGACACAAGCCCGAGGCCGGCTTTGCCTCCGGCGGCGACGCCGAGAAGGCAGTGCTGTATTTCGCATCGGCCTACGTTTCGACACAGAGCGCTGAGTACCTCCGGACGGGCAAATACAGGGTGAAGTACATAGATTATGACTGGTCGCTTAACGAGTTAGAGACAACCGTCCCTGAGCTCCGCTAAGTTGCCGGTACACGACAGGAATAGATGAGGTCGAAATGAAAGAATCTCTTCACAAGGAAATGATTGTTCGAGACGTTGTAACAGACTGTCATGGTGATGCTAGGGTGTTCCGTCGCCTGGGGATTGCCCCGAACGATACGTGTACGCTAGTCGAAGCCGCCTTGAAGAGGGGTATGTCGATAGAATTCCTGATGACGGCATTGGAGAGAACCTCCGAAGCGATGGGAGCCATCGGGAAAGCTGATGACAATACGTTCCAAGCTGCGTTGCTGGACGTGATCATCGAGTATATCGAGGAACGCCACCACGTATTCTTAAGAAGTGAACTTCCTCGACTGGAACAACTACTCGATAAGGTGATCAAAGTTCACCATCGCAGTCACGGCATCATGCTGGAGGCACTCAAGACGGTCTTCCTGTCCTTCAAGACAAACATCGAAGAGCATCTGGGTATCGAGGAGGATATTCTCTTCCCGCGGCTCCGCAATATTGAACTGTACACTGCGGGCAGTCAGTTGCCTGCAAACATATCTGGAAGGTCATCGCCCATCAGTGCAATTGAAGAGATGGAACACGAGCATGAGTTGCTGGAATGGGCGTTGAGTGAGATGAGGGCACTGACTTCCAACTACACCCCCCCAGACGACGCATCCGACGCCCTCACTTTGCTGTACGAGGGGCTTGTAGAGACCGAAGCCGACTTTCAAGAGCACGCTCGTCTGGAAAATGACTTCCTGTGGCCGGCGGAAAACACAATGCAGGCTCCAGTAGATTTAGCCATTGCCACAGATAGGGGGGCGCCAGCCAGGGACAAAGAGGATCTTATGTGTCCTCGGACTAACCTGCCATGCGAGAATGGCCCGCCTGCGGGATGCAAGAAATTCTGGGAATGCGTTCGACAAGCGATGCATCAGCGGTGGGCCAAAGCGAATGAAAGTGACAACAATGGCCGGGCAGCCTGAAAAAAGTTTAAACACGACCAAGCGTCACTGGGGCAAGCCTCTCGTACTCGGTCTGATCCTAACGGTTCTGGCAGTAGCATCTGCATTCATGCCAGTTTTGGACTATATGGCTGCGGTCTTGAACTGGGCACAGGGACTTGGTTTTTGGGGACCGTTCTTCATGGCTGCCTTCTATATCCCCGCCTGCGTGCTCCTGCTGCCGGGGGGAATCATCACCCTGGCGGCGGGCTTCTTGTTCGGCGTGGTAGCCGGAACTATCGCTGTCTCGATTGGCAGTACACTCGGGGCTACCGTCGCTTTCCTGGTCGGCAGGACGTTCGCCCGCGACTGGGTCCAGCGGAAGGTGGCGGGCCGGCCTAAGTTCTCTGCCATCGACCGGGCCGTGGGCGAGCAGGGCTTCAAGATAGTCTTGTTAACTCGGCTGAGCCCGATCTTCCCATTCAACATGCAGAACTACGCCTACGGCCTGACTGGCGTGAAGCTCTGGAAGTACGTGTTGGCTTCCTGGATCGGCATGCTGCCCGGGACTATGGCCTACGTTTATATAGGCTCGGGGATGCGTGAGCTGACTAAGGAAGCCGTAGGCAGTGTGGAGGGTGGTTGGGTCCAGCGCGTCTTCTTCTGGGGCGGTATGGTCGCAACCCTGATGGTGATGGTGGTCGTAACCCACATCGCCAGCCGTGCGATGAAGCAAGCTATCCCGCAGACAGACCAGCCTGAACTTAAGGAGTTATGACATAAGCAAGCACGTCGCCCCGGATGTCGTGAAAAGATGGGAGGGTAATCCGATCATCTCAGCAGAGGATATACCTTTTCCCTGCAACACAGTGTTCAACGCTGGTGCGGTGAAGGTGGGTGAGGAGTACATCCTTCTGCTTCGCGTGGAGGATCTGCGCGGTCACTCGGTACTGGCCCTTGCTTGCAGCGAAGATGGCTACCATTTTACCATACATGACGAGCCGGTCATGGTTCCCAGCAAACAGGGGCAATTCGCCATCTATGAACGCAAGGGCATCGAGGATCCGAGGATTACAAAAATCGAGGGCACGTACTATATTATCTACACGGCTGTCTCTGATTTAGGAGCGCGTCTGGCGCTGGCGAAGACGGAGGATTTCCGGAGCTTCGAGCGGATCGCCCTTATTTCTGAGCCTGAGAACAAGGATGGAGCCTTGTTCCCACGAAAGATTGGCGGCCAGTATGTACGTCTGGACCGACCGATGGTCGGCAGCACCGGAAACATATGGATCAGTTATTCGGATGACCTTGTAAGCTGGCGTGACTCCCGCGTGCTCATGACGGTGCGTGGGGATTGCTGGGATTCGTGGCGAATCGGCGCCTCCGTGCCGCCGATCGAGACCAAGTTCGGCTGGTTGGAAATATACCACGGCGTCAAAGAGACATCGCACGGGCCAATCTACCGCCTTGGCGCAGCCATGCTAGATAAGGATGACCCCACGAAGATTCTCTGTCGATCTGCGATCCCAATCCTCGCTCCGCGGGAGGGCTACGAGCGGACCGGCGATATTCCCAATGTCGTTTATTCCACCGGAGCGATCATGGAAGACGACGGGACCTTGAAGATCTACTACAGCGGCGCCGATACGTGCATTTGTGTCGGGACGGTCCGTCTGGAAGAATTGATGCGGTTCTGTGCCATCGGGGAGGAAGACCAATGAGTCTTACGATGAAGCAAGCGATGCGAGCTCAGACTGACACTCACGGATCAATATCCTGATGGCCTTCTCCGCCGGTGCCATCCTGTTCGGCTGCCTGTTCCTGCTGCTAGTGGTCCTCGTGGAGCACATCGCTCGTCGCTGGATGTTTCCGGTCGTCGGCTGGCTGCTGGTGGTGGGCCTGGGCTACGGCTTGGCCCGGCGGTTGGGGCTGAACTGGCTGCCGACCGTTGTACTGTCGCCTGAAATCGTAGTCTTAGTCTTCCTGCCACTGTTGATCTTTGGCTCCTCACGGAAGATTCCAGTCCGAGCCTTGGTCGCCGAATGGCCCGAGATCACTTATCTAAGCTTCATCGGACCGCTAGTGGGCATGTTCCTGCTGGCCCTGCCGCTGGTGCTGCTGGGCTGGCTGCACGCGATGTTGTTCGGGGCGGCCCTGGCGGCGACCGATCCCCTGGCTGTGGGGGCGTTGCTCAAGAAGATGCACGTCCCCCGGAGGCTGCTGGCGCTGATCGAAGGAGAGTCACTGCTCAATGACGCCGTGGTGATCATCCTGTTCTCCGCACTTTCGAGCGCGGCACTGGGGGAGTCCGAATTGAGCCTGCCGGCTTCAGTGGGCGGCTTGGTCTACTCACTGGTGGGGGCCGTTGCATTGGGCATGCTGGCTGGTGGGCTGGTGGGTGGCCTGCTACGAGCCTGGCACGACATGCACGACCGCTTCATTGGGGCCGTGCTGCCTCTGGTGATGGCCTATGGAGTGTTTGCGCTTGCGCACAGCATCCTCCACGTCTCCGGTGTGGTGGCCGTGGTGGCGGCCACGCTGACCCTGACTTCGCTGCACACTCATTGCGAGCGACGGACGGAGGCCCAGATGCGGTCGGATAACTTCTTCGAAGACTTCTGGGACTTCCTTGACACCTTGGCCAATGCGGTGCTTTTCTTCGGCATCGGCGCGATGGTCGGCCAGCATGAATGGCTTCTGCCATGGATTCTCGTGCCCATGACCTGTGTAGCCCTGGTGTTGAGCCGCATTGCAACGGTCTACCCCATGGGACTTATCGCAGGGGTTGCTGGGAGACGCATTCCGCTCGCCTGGCAACACATGGTTGCCGCCAGCGGGCTTCGCGGTGGGCTGTCGGTGGTGCTGCTACTGTCTCTTCCCGCATCCTATCAGTACCGCGTCGCGATGCTGTGTATTGCCTTCGCTCTCCTGCTTTTCTCGTTGGCGGCGTATATGGCCAGCGATCGCTTCTATCTTTGCAAGGTTGATCTTTCTGAACACGGCACCTCCCCGAAAGGAGCGAGACCATGATCGGCTGTGCAGAACTCGGTCCGATGGATAAACACAACGAAGAACTTCTTACCAACGTCCATCCCTCGGGTTGGAAGAACCCGTCGCCATCGGGACGCTACAACATGGTGGTCGTTGGGGCGGGCACGGCCGGGCTGGTGACGGCCGCCGGCGTGGCGGGCCTGGGGGGAAAGGTCGCACTTGTCGAGCGCTACTTACTCGGGGGCGACTGCCTGAACTTCGGCTGCGTGCCCAGCAAGACGCTGATCGCAGCCTCTCGCGCCGCAGCAGAGGTCCGAAGTGCCGATCGCTACGGCGTGAAACCAGCCGCCGGCGAGGTGGACTTTGCAGCTGTCATGGAACGCCTCCGTCGCATTCGCGGCGAGATTAGCCGCAATGACGCCGTTGCCAAGTTCCGGGACATGGGTGTGGATGTTTTTCTTGGCCAAGGGTCTTTCACAAGTCCAGAGTCGTTGGAGGTCGAGGGGCAAACACTGCGTTTCGCCCGGGCTTGTATCGCTACCGGTGCGAGGGCGTTTCGTCCGGACATCAAGGGCCTTGCAGAGGCCGGCTTCCACACCAACGAGACGATTTTCTCCCTGACGGAACTGCCGCGCCGCCTGGCGGTGCTGGGCTCGGGTCCCATCGGATGCGAACTCGGTCAGGCATTCGCCCGGCTCGGCAGCGACGTGACGATCATTGAGAAAGTTCCGCAGTTCCTGGCTAAGGAGGATCGTGACGCCGCTGAGATAGTCGGGGAAGCCTTCATGAGGGACGGCATTCGCTGCGTGCTCAACGCCGAGGTCTTCCGAGCGACGCGCGATGATGACGGCAAGCACGTCCACGTCAGAACGCCGGACGGCGAGCAGGTGATTACTGCTGACGAGATCCTGGTCGGCTTTGGGCGCGTGCCGAATGTCGATGGGCTGGGGCTGGACGCGGCCGGAGTCGACTATGACGCCAGGCATGGCGTGAAGGTGGATGACCAACTGCGGACCACGAACAAGCGTATCTACGCCGCCGGCGACGTCTGCCTTAAGCACAAGTTCACGCACACCGCCGACGCTACGGCCCGCATCGTCATCCAGAATGCCCTGTTCTGGGGACGTAAGAAGCTCAGCGCCCTGACGATTCCCTGGTGCACGTACACCGATCCGGAGGTCGCTCACGTCGGCCTCTATGAGCACGAGGCGAAGAATCGTGGGATTGAGGTGGACACGTTCACAAAGCCTTTCACGGAAAACGACCGGGCCTTGACCGAGAGCGCAGATGAAGGCTTCGTCCGCATCCATGTGAACAAGGGAACCGACCAGATCGTTGGCGCTACCATCGTCGGTCGGCATGCCGGCGACATGATCAGCGAGTTGTCCGTCGCGATGGCCGGCAAGGTTGGTCTCGGCAAGCTCGCCAGCGTAATTCATCCGTACCCCACGCTGGCTGAGGCGATCAAGGGCGTGGGCGATATGTACAATCGGACCCGCCTGACGCCGCTGACGGCGAGTCTGCTACGGTGCATCCTGAAATGGCGGAGATAGGTCTCGTCCCTTGCCCCGAGTGAAGTGTGAAAGGTCTGGCCAGTGAGCCACGTGCAAGATACAACCAAAGACAACCTCCCACAGCCCACTGAGCTCCCCTTGGGCCATCGCGTTCGCTACGTTATAGCCCGGCTGCTTTGTCGCCTGGGACCGCTGGGTAGGCAGATGAAACGCGTGGGGTGTTGGCTGGAAGACGATGTTTTCGGGGCTGGAGGCATCCCTGGCCAAGATGCCCTGATGCTCAACGTGCATTCCTCCGGGAGTCTCTCTCTGGTCCAGCAGGTCACCGAAGACGTTCCCACCATTGGCGACTGTCGTGAGTTGTGTGACCTGCTTGGGCGACTGGGTATCCATCACATCCGCGTTGATACCCGGCTAGAGAGCAATCAGATCCAGGACCTGCTGACTTTTCTATATGCTCATGGACCGGAGTTGGCCTCGCGCCACGGCACCGGCCGGTCGAGAAGTATCGTCGCGCAATTGCAGTCCCAAGACGGCCTGCACTTCAACTGCATGCAGATTCGCTTGTGCGATGACCTACTCGTCGTCAAGTACAGCTACTGCGTTACGCGGTTGAGCCTAGCTGTGCGGTGGTTTGAGCGCCGCCATCGCCGCTTAGGCGACCACCGGGCACTCTTTCATGCGGCTCCACGATATGGCATCTTGGCCGTGGCGCTGCCCCTGGCAGTGCTGATGGGCTTCCTGCTCACACGAAGCGTGGCATTCCTTGCAGCAGCGACGGTAGTCGAGGCGGCAATTCTCTTTGCGGCTGTCTACGTGTTCATGCGGGGCATGGGCGGCATCGAATATGACAATGAGGAGAATGCCTATCGCCTTGGGCAAGCCCATACGACATTGACCCGCTATGCCGACCGGATTCGTCAGGACCTGACGCTGGCACGGACGGTCCAGCAGAAGCTCCTGCCGGATCGAGAGCAAATGCCATTGGCTGATTGCATCGAATGGGCCACCAACTTCAACCCGGAAACCGAGGTGGGAGGAGATTACTTCGATGCAGCCGCGCTGGACGAGCACAGGGCCGCGATTGTCTTCGCCGATGTCAGCGGCCACGGAATGGCGGCCGCGCTCATCACCGTGATCGTTAAGATGGCATTCCAGTCCTGGGTGGACTCTGGCTGGTCGGTGAGCGACTTTGTTCGCTGCGTCAACCGCGATCTCTGCCGCTTCACACCGGACGGCAGTTTTGTTGTGCTGGTCGCGGCCGTGTATGACGATGAACAGAAACGCCTGATCTTTGTGAACTGCGGCCATGCGCCCGAGCCTTTCTACTTGCCGGCCAGACCAGACCAACCGGTCGCCAGATTGACGCAGCTTGGCTCGATGCTCCTGGGCGTGCTGGAGGATGTCGAGGTTCGCGAGACAAACCTTCCGCTTGCGCCAGGGGATGCCATCCTCTTGGCAACCGACGGACTGACAGAAGCTAGAAATAACCAGGACGAGTTGTATGGCAAAGACCGTCTGAGAGAATATATTCTGGCCCATCAAACGAAACCCCTGGCGGATTTGGTTGAGTCCCTGGTTCAGGACGTCTCCCACTTCACACAGGGAACCGCCCAGACCGATGACCGGACTGTTTTGGCCTTTCGAGTCCTTTGCGAAATATCCTCAGAGGACAGACGGCCCTCATGACGGGCGGGAAGCTGCGGTATTGCAAGGGGCGTCGCGATGGCTTTGATACCAATCGGATGGCATGTACATAAACTTTACATAGGAGTCAATTATGGGTAACAAAAGAGTGTTCTATCTTGTTGGCGTGGTGCTGCTGGCGATCTGTGCCAAAGGAATTCTGACCTGGGCCGCCGAACCCGACTCGGTCTCATCGCCCAAGGATTCCCGTCTGGCCGTGGTCTGGACCAGCGCCGACCCGGACGTGGCAAATCGGGTATGTCTCATGTACACGCACGCCGCTGCCAAGAACAAGTGGTTCGACGAGGTGCGATTAATTGTCTGGGGCCCGTCGGCGAGGTTACTGGCGGGCGACAAGGACCTCCAGGCCAAGATCAAGGCGATGATAAACGACGGGGTTCTCGTCCAGGCATGCATCGCCTGTGCCGACTCCTACGGCGTCTCCGAGACGCTTGGCGGGTTAGGCATCGAGGTCAAGCTTATGGGGAAACCTTTGACGGACATTCTCCAGAGCGACTATAAGGTACTGACGTTCTGACGATTCGTTTCCCTCGAGCAAAGTAAAGGTGAATGAGGAGTACCCATGAAATTTTAGGAATCTCAGGGAGCCCCCGCAAGGGCTCGACAACCGATCAACTCGTCCAAGAAGTGCTCAATGGCGTGGAATGCGACAAGGAATTCGTTTCGCTGTCGGGCAAGCGGATCGGCTCCTGCATTGCCTGCCTGGGCTGCGTGAAGGATAACGTGTGTGTTCTCGATGACGACATGCGTGAGCTGCGGGAGAAGATCGTCTCGGCGGATGCCTACGTCATCGGTGCGGCCAACTACTTTTCCATCCTCAATGGATTGGCTCATTGCTTCCTGGAGCGGTGGTATCAGTTCCGCCACCGCGAGGGCAAAGCTCTTGCCGGGAAACTGGGCGTGGCGGTGGGAGTTGGCGGTGGAATGCCTGATGCACCGGCCCAGAATATCGGGAAGTTCTTCGAGTACAACCAGATCGAGTGCATCGGCTCCGTCACAGCCCAGGGACCGGCGTCGTGCTTCACCTGCGGCTACGGCGAGACGTGCAAAGTCGGGGCGATTCACATGTTCTTCGGGCCGGGAACGAAGATTACGCCCGAGATCACTCCTGACCTGGCCAAGCAGCCGGAGAGCATTACTGAGGCCCGGCGGCTGGGCGAGGAGTTGACCCGCCGCCTGAAAGAGTTCGGCCAAGCTACCTGAGAAGGCCGAGACAGTCCACAGGCACCCCATGGCACGGTGACGATGATGAGACCGCATGCATCTACGCATTCACAGGAGCAGACAACGGACGGCAATGCTGCCCGCCAGGTGCGTCGCTGCGCTGTATCTGACCGTCAGCATACCGCGATCTGGTTGGCGGGCGGGGCCATCCTGACTGCCAGCATGTGGCTGTTCGTCTGGGCCAGAGCCAACCACCATGTGTCCTACAGTGTGCTGATGCTGGCCGGTGTTGGCATGGGCGTGGTCTATCTGGCGTTGTTACTCATTCGACCTGGCCATGTATCGCGGTACGTTTGGCTGGGGATGATTCTGATGGCCGTCCTGATGAGATTGCCATGGTTCTTCGTACCCGCTGCGAGCGGAGAAGATTACTGCCGATATCTGTGGGATGGAGCCGTTACTGCCAACGGCATCAACCCATACGTGCATGCTCCACAAGATGTGGCCGATGGGCAAACTGACAACACAACAATGAGGCAGCTCGCGCAGTCCGGGCGCGTTATGCTCGAAGGGATCAACCACCCCCAACTGCGAACAATCTATCCACCGGTCGCCCAAGGCGCTTTTGCGCTGGCGTACTGGATCACGCCCTTCGATCTGATCGGCTGGCGGATCGTCTTATTGGCCTTCGATGCCTTGGCGGCGCTGGCTGTGCTGGGGTTGCTGCGCGCCGCTGTGCTGCCTTCGCTGTTAGTGTTCTTCTACCTGTGGAACCCTTTGCTCGTGAGAGAAAGTTACGGCAGTTGTCACCTGGACCTGCTCGTCGCTGCGATGGTCGCCGTGTTTGCGTGGGCGCTGGCTTCGAAACGACCGATTTTCGCTACCATCACTCTTGTATTAGCTATCGGCGTAAAGCTCTGGCCTATTCTCCTGCTGCCATTTCTGTTGCGGTTGTTATGGGGCAAGTGGCGACAGTTTGCCTTAGCGGCAGCCTTGTTCGCCTTGCTGTTTACGGCGATGGCCATTCCTTTCGCCAGCGCTTTCGGAACAGACTCCCACAGCGGTCTGCTTACCTATTCGCGAATCTGGGCGGGCAGATCCGGTGTATACCAGGTCTTCGACGAATCAGGTTGGTGGTTGCGGTCCCGCTGTTCTCTCGAAATCGACGGCCACTATGTCGGCCGAGGCCTGATGATGCTTGTCCTCCTGCCTGCCGCCCTGTGGCTTGGACTTCGGCGGGCACAGAGTCCGACGATCCTGTGCCGCCGCATCGGGCTCGTCATCCTGTTGATGCTCCTGCTGGGACCGGTGCTCTGGCCGTGGTACTACATTGCCGTCATTCCGCTGGCGACCATAGCTACGCTCCGTCCAGGCCTGTTGCTATGGACGGCATTGTTGCCTCTGTGCTATCTGGAAGGATCTGGTCTTTCGGCAACGCACCTGACATGGCTCGTCCATGTCCCTATCTGGCTGCTGCTGGCGGCCGAATGGGCTTGGCCTCGTGCAAAGCGACGACTTGACGAGAGGGCGACGCATGCTTAACGGGGTGACAATCAAAGTGATCATCCCGGCACTCAATGAGGCCGCTTCCATCGCCAAAGTGCTGGCCGACATCCCCAAGTGGGTGGATCAGATCATCGTTGTGGACAACGGCTCTACCGACAACACTGCCAACGTAGCCTCCGCAGCTGGTGCGTGCGTCGTCCGCGAGGACCGCAGCGGCTACGGCCAGGCGTGCCTGACTGGCATGGCGGCCATCGGCTGGTGCGACGTAGTCGTCTTTCTGGACGGCGATTACAGCGATTTTCCTGAGCAGATGAGTCGCCTAGTTCGCCCGATTGCCGAAGATCGAGCCGACATGGTCCTTGGCCGGCGCATCGCGGTCCACGGAGATGCCCAAGCCTTCACGCCGTCGCAGCGGTTCGGCACAGCCTTGGCGTGCGGCCTGATGCGGCTGTTCTGGAATGGTCGCTACCAGGATATGGGGCCGTTCCGGGCCGTCCGCTGGAGCAGTCTCCGCTCGTTGAGAATGGAGGACACTACCTATGGCTGGACCGTCGAAATGCAGATCAAGGCACTTCTGGCCGGGCTGAGGGTACTGGAAGTGCGTGTGGACTATCGCCGGCGGATCGGCACGTCCAAAATCTCGGGCACAATACGCGGTGTGTGTGGCGCGGGAACGAAAATCATCGGGACGATCGGCAAGTACCTGCTCTGCCCGCCAAGACTGCCTATAAGTTGCTCCGAAAGACTGATCGTTTTCAGTCGCTGGCCAGTGCCCGGCGAGACCAAGACGAGGCTTATCCCTGCCTTGGGGTCCCTTCGGGCGGCGGAACTTCAGCGAAAAATGACCCTCCGAACGATGGAAACATCGCGCCAATGGGCAAGTAGGGATCAACGTCAGGTCGAGGTCTGCCACGAAGGCGGCACTTGGCGACAAATGCGACGCTGGCTGGGCTCGGGGCCGATGTATCGACATCAGCGTCCTGGCGGTCTGGGCTTTCGCATGGCAGCTACACTCACCGACGCCTTCAACGAGGGCTGTCGGCGGGTACTCCTGTTCGGCACGGACAGTCCCGGCATCACGTCGGCCTTGCTGGATGAAGCGATGGCCGCTCTGGACAGCCACGATCTGGTCCTTGGTCCGACGCTCGATGGCGGCTACTGGCTGGTCGGCATGAAACGCCCGCTTCCGGTGTTCGATGGCATCTCCTGGAGCACGGATTCCGTCTTGGCCCAGACGCTCGACTTGGCCCGCAGACAAGGCCTCCAGGTCCACCTGCTGTCGAGGCTGACCGATGTCGATTTGCCGGAAGACCTGCTCCACACCAACGCCTTCTTCGACCAGCAACGTCCAGTTATCTCGGTTGTCATCCCTGCCCTCAATGAGGCAGGCAACATCGAAGCCACGATCCAGTCGGCGACCGCCCCGGGCGTTGAGATCATCGTGGTCGATGGCGGCAGCACCGATGGCACGCCGGTGCGAGCTGCCGCCCTGGGGGCCAGGGGGATCCAGAGCCAACCGGGGCGAGCCACGCAGCAGAATGCCGGGGCTGGCCTGGCCGGTGCGGACATTCTGTTGTTTCTTCATGCTGACACCATGCTGCCTGCCGGTTGGCAGGATGATGTGTTTGAGTCTCTTCTGGACCCATCGGCCGTTGGCGGCGGTTTTCTCTGGAGCACTGATTTTGATAACCTTTACATGCGAGTTGCCCGATTCTTCGTCCGCCTGAGAACTATCTACGGCCAGGAGCCGTGGGGTGACCAGGCAATCTTCGTGCGGAAAGCGGACTTTGAAGCCATCGGAGGTTTCCCGGATGTGGCCATTGCCGAGGATTGGGACTTCGTGCGGACGTTGCGACGGCGGGGTAGGATCATCGCGATTCCAAAGGATGTCTCAACCTCCGGCCGGCGGTGGAATCGAATCGGCGTGGCCAGAGGGTTCTTAACCAACCGCCTAATCATCCTTGGCTGTCTGTTGGGGCTTCCCAGGCGTTTGCTGGCCAGGCTCTACTGAGACACGCGGTCTCCAGGTAAGCAACCCCCCAAAGGGCGAACTCCCCGAACAACCTGTTCGGGCTACATAGGTAGGTGCTACCAAATGGTCACTGAGACCAACGAAAAGCCTTGCCAGAACTCGTCGGGCTGCATGCCCGATGGTCAAAGACTGGGCAGAGGTGTCCCTCCCGAAAACCCTATCCGGGAATGAATCAAAGTGTTTCGGATCGCATAATCGGCTGGAATGACGGCAGGAGGGGCCGGCGGTGTGATGGTAAAGTATTTCTGGTCGCAGAATCAGGGCACCGAGTTGGTCACCCAGTGTCGCGTCCGACACATAACTATCGACAATTACTAACTATAGAACTCAGTGCTTCTACGTTGCCAATCGGTGTTTTCTTTTGCCAACAGGGCCAACCTCGCGGCCCTGTGGCGAACCTCGCTCAGCTCACCCATCCTGCCAATAGGCGACAATCACGCCATGAACTGCCAATCCGGGACTACAGTAGAGCACCAAGTTGGTCACCGGTGATATCATCTTGATCTTGCCACCATATCACCCTTGGCAGCGTTGGCTCCGACGATGTATACTAAAAACTGCGATGAATTTATCTTGGCACATTGAACCAAGCTGAATGCATGCATGCATTATCAAATGCTTCCGGAGAGAACCACGCATGGCAAGTGAATGGCAAATTAAGCGGGATATCTGCGACATCGGCCGACGGCTTTACGACAAGGGTTTCGTAGCGGCCAACGATGGCAATATCAGCTACCGGATCGGACCTAACCGATTTCTCTGCACCCCAACGGGCGTATCGAAGGGCTTCCTAAAGCCGGCTGATATTGCAGTTGTTGACGGAACAGGCAAGCAGCTTTCAGGGAACCTGCCCCGGACGTCGGAGATCCTTCTCCACTTGGAGGTATACCACGAACTGCCTGAGATCAACGCTGTCATTCACGCTCACCCGCCCCATGCGACGGCCTTTGCCGTAGCTGGGATTCCAGTGCCCCAAAACATCCTGCCGGAAGTGGAAGTTTTCATCGGGCAGATTCCTCTGGCTGAATACGATACCCCCGGCAGCAAGACTCTGCCTAAGACGATCCTGCCTCACCTGCGTAACAAGGCAAATACGATCCTGCTGGCTAACCATGGCGCAATGGCGTGCGACAAGAGCCTCGAACAAGCACACTTCCACCTCGAAACGCTGGATATGTACTGCGACATCCTTTTGCTATCCAAGCAGGTGGGCAACATCCGCCAGCTCTCCGAGGACAAGGTACGCGAGCTTCTACAGTTCAAAAAGAAGCTGGGCATTGACGATCCCCGTCTCGATGGCGACATGGCTACGTGCGACCTCTCCGGCAGCGATGATTTTCTGCGAGGTTTTTCCGAAAGGCCGATCCCGCAGCACACACCCGACGCCAATGGTCACGGCCGGGGAAATGGAATCGCCGGAGCGCCCACGCAGGCCGGCCAGCCTCAGCCCACATTGCAAACCATGCGATCGTCGGCGGGTTCGGTTAGCCCGCCGGGGTTCGGTTCGAGCAGTTCTACCGCCAGAGACCGTGCGGCTGAAGATGAAATCGAACGCCTCGTGCAGTTAATCACCGACGAGATCGTCGGGTCTGTGTAAGGCTTACTTTCGCACAAGCCGGCCGATCAGCTACTCAACGCCTGAATCTGGACATTGATATTGCCCAGAGCAGTTGCTTCTATCGGGCCGACGATTACGTTTACACCCGCGCGATCGGCGGTAAGCTCGTTGAGATATGCGTTGCGAGACAAGCCCCCCATCATATAAAGGTTCCCCAGTGGCCAGCCTGTCTTGTCCCGGATAACCTCGATCGCTTCGGCGTAGCTTTGCGCCAAAGAGGCGAATATCACGTGTGCGAACTGTCCCGGCGTCTGCGGGATCGGTTGATTGGTATCACGGCAGTAATTTGCGATGGCTTGTGGCATGTTCTTCGGATGTGTAAAGGCTGGACTCGATGTATCGAGGATCGCCGATGCTTCGGCGGTCCCGGCTGCGGCGCGGGCCTCGGCGATCAGCCCTTCATGCGTGACCTCATCTCCGGCAGTATCCCACACCGCCTTGCACTGGTTTATCAGCCATGCTCCAGTGAGATTGCTGACGATCCGCAACGACCCGTCAGGATTCGCCTCATAGCCGAACTTTGTTGGGTCCAGCGAACTAGCAGGCAGATGTTCGGTAACGAACACGCCAAGAACCGCCCACGTTCCCGAGGATATCACAACCAGATCCTCGGCCGGCGGTAGATTTTCATTTCGAGCCAGCCCAAAAGCTGCTCCCGAATCGTGGCCTGCCCCGGCAACTACCGGGACGGCGCCCAGGCCGGTCTTTTTCTGAATCGCTTCGCCGAGTGGGGCAACTATGGTAGGGCAGTGAAGAACCTGCGGGAGTATCTTTACCGGCAGAGATAACTCGCCCAGAATATCCGCAGCCCATTCTCGCCGAACAACGTCATACATCTGGCTGGTCGAAGCGAACGTGCAATCGACGCAAGCCATCGCGGCGCGATCGGGGTTATCCCGGCCGCCACATAGCCAGTACCTAAACAGGTCCGGCATGAACAGCAGCAACTCTGCCCGGTCGAGAAGTTCGGGCGTATTCTCAGCTACGGCGAAAAATTGACAGAGACTTGCATGGTCCTGGTGCATCGAGCCTGTCCGTTCGAGTAGCCTTCCAGGACCGATCTTCTCGGACAATTGTTTGCTCATACCGGCGTTGCGCGGCTCGCGATAGCACCTGGGAGGCTCGACAAGCTCACCGCCCGAATCCAGCAGAGCAAAATCCACTCCCCATGTATCGATGCCTATCGCTCGCGGGGCGACGCCCATATCGGCGACCATACGCATTGCCCGCAGCATCTCGTCGAACAGTTTCTCGACATCCCAAAAGAGTCCAGCCTCTGTCGTTACAGGTCTGTTGTCGAACCGATGCACCTCCTGCAGCTCAATGGACCCGTCGGGGCAGAGATAGCCGAGAATCGCACGCCCGCTTGAGGCACCCAGATCGAAGGCGAGATATGGTTTATCTGTCCGGTCAGCCATATTGTTGTCCCGATATATGCGACTTCGCGAAAGGTTCTTGTTGCGGAGATGATACGCGTCGCAACCAAACGTAGCAAGTTTCTGCTCATGCGAGTAACATTTCATCGGGAGTGAAAAATGAGCGGAACAAAGACAATCAATATGCTGTATGGCCGGGATGGCATGGCGCTTGACGTGCCGGAATCGGCAGTTGTTCTGGAAGGTGAGAATCCACCCGCACTAACCGATGCGCAGGCGGAGGTGGCTGCATCGCTGGCGAATCCTATCGGCTGCGCGCCGCTCAGTGAGCTTCTGGCTGTAAAGCAGCCGAGCAGTGTAGCCATTACGATTTCGGACATCACCCGAACCGTGCCGAACAGGGAGTTCCTTCCGGCGCTGCTGGAGGCCTTGAACGCAGCAGGCATCGATGACAGTCAGATTGTGATCATCATCGGTACGGGCATGCACCGACCCAGCACCGAACCTGAGCGTGAAATATTAGTAGGCCGCGAACTGCTTCAGCGACTGGAGGTGGTCGATCATCTCGCGGACGCCCCCCAGACGCTGGTGACGGTATGCGGTGGCGACGACGGCCAGCCGATCGTCAGGGTTAATCGCCGGTTCGTCGAGGCGGATTTTCGGATCGTTACCGGCTACATTGAGCCGCACTTCATGGCCGGCTTCTCCGGTGGTCGCAAGGGCGTATTTCCAGCCCTGGTGGACCTTGAGACAATCCAACGTTTCCACGGCTTTGATACACTCGCCAATCCAATGGCCGACAATGGCCTGCTCGAATCCAACCCCTGCCACGAAATTGCACTGCAAGTTGCAAAAACTGTCGGTGTGGATTTTCTTTTCAACGTTGCTATCACGCGCGACCGGCGGATTGCGGGAATTTACTGCGGGGAATTAGAGGCAGCTCACCTCGCCGGATGCGAGCAGGTAGGTAAGTGGACCTCGGCGACGGTCGATCGGCCGTTCGATCTGGTTATTACCAATGGCGGTGGATACCCGCTGGATGCGACTTTCTACCAGACGGTAAAGGGGATGTGCACCGCGCTACCGGCCCTGGGCGAAGAATCCACGCTACTCCAGGTAAGTTGCTGCGACGAGCAACTGGGCTCAGCCGCCTACACAGAACTGATGCTGCAGTACGACGGCGACTGGCGACGATTCCTGCGAGATATCGAGACCAATCGCGGCCGGACTTTAGTGGACCAGTGGGAGTTCCAAATGCACGCACGTGTACTGGACCGCATCGGCATTGAGAATCTCTGGTTCGTAAGTGACGGCCTAGACTCCGAGACGCAAAAACACATCGGAGTCACGCCGATTCTTGGCCCAGCCGACGCAGCCAGCAGAGCTCAAAAAGCCATTGATGATTACCTCAGCGAGCATCCCGATGCGCGCGTGGCTGTGATTCCCGATGGCCCTTACACCATGCTGCGATAACGTAGCTAGGGAGCTATACGAAGCATGTCTGCTTATCTACTTCTGCAACTTATATGGCGTGTTATTCAGCCGTTCGGCGCCGGTAGCGGTGATCAGGTAACCATCCTCAAGACGCAGGCCGCCCCAGGGGGTGTTGAACATGGGGACATCAACGGAGACGACCATATTTTCGGCCAGTTTAGCATCGCTGCTCGGGCCGAAGATCGGCGGTTCGAACTCTACGACACCCACACTATGCATGCCCGAATATAAGAAGTATGACTCCAGGTCGGCCTCCTTAAGAATACTTCGGGCGATGGCTTCAACTTCTCTGCCTTCGATGCCTGGACGCAACGCCTCGAAGCAGGCTGCCTGAGCCTTCGCGGCCACGGCCAGGGCACGGTCGATTTCATCGCCTGGGTCGCCGACAAGCACCGGGCGGCCGATGGCTCCGTGGTAGCCTTCGTAACGAGGCACGATGGTAAGCAGCACCAACTCGTTCGCCTGAATTTTCCTGAAGGTTGATCGTGCAAGAATGGGCCTGTTATTCGGCCCCGAGGCGACGATTGTATCGATACCCGTGCCTTCGGCTCCGCCGCGGCGCATGGCTGATTCGATTTCGGCAGCTACTTCTCTTTCCGTTACTCCAACCTTAATTGCATCGAGGGCCGCCTGGAGGCCAATTTCAGCGAGCTTGTAGCCGTATCGAGTTACTTCGATCTCGGCCGGGGTTTTCACAGCTCTCAGGTCGCAGAGGGCATTTTCTACATCTACCCACTGGGCGTCGGGCATTGCCTTGTTGAAGGCAGCCATCAGATCGGCGCTGATCAGACCACCGCCGGCGAGGCCGATCCTCTTGACGGATTTCAAATCACCAGCAACTTCGCCCATAATCTCAGCGAGGCTTTGCATCTGCGAGTGCGGATAATCCTCATCCGGATGGGTGAACTCTTCGAGGATTTTAACGTTAGCAATATGTCCCCTCAAAAGGGCATATTCATCGCTTTCGGGGCCGACCAGCATAACCGGGTCGCCCTGGGGGGCAATCAAAACGCAGACGGGCTCGAAGTGAACCGGCAGGTCCGCTAGCCAGCGGGCATGGGCGGGGCCGAAAACGGCTCGGTCGTCGGCATAGGCCAGCAGGAAATCAAGCCCTTGACCAGCCATCATCTCCTGAACTCGATGCCAACGCTGAGGGTACTCGCTTGCGGGTATGGTGGGTTTGGTTTCTTGCGGGGCCATTAACTGCTCCTTCGACTGAATATTTTTTAGAGTTGGGTTTCTCGTCTAGCGGCAGAGGCGACTCACGGCAAACTGATGTTTTCAGTATCATATCTATCTCAAAAAAAAGCCAGCCTAAGGTCGTTGCTTGTACGATAATTAATGCTCTGATATGCTCATGGTCGTGAAAGAGGTATGTTGAAAATGTCCAATATAACTAATCGACAGCGTGTCACCGCAATCATGCACTATCAGGCCTATGACAGGCTCCCGATCGTCAACTTCGGATATTGGAACGAAACCCTCCACAAGTGGTCGGACCAGGGGCACATCACGCCGGACCAAGCCGATCAATGGAACGACGGCAACCCGATTGATATGCAGATCTCCGCCAAGCTCGGTTTTGATTTCAACTGGTACTCGGTGTTCTGTCCGGAGGTGGATCTGCAACCATACTTCAAGCGGGAGGTAGTCAATGAATTTCCGGACGGCTTGCGACATGTGCGGAACGAGTACGGAAATGTGATTGTCAAGTCGCCCGGCGCGACGGGCATCCCTTCGGAGCTCAGCCATCTGCTCAAGGGACGCAAGGAATGGGATGAACATTACCTGCACAGGCTGCAGTTTACTGCCGACCGCGTCAATAAAGCGATTGTTAACGTAGATGGTGAAATGGTTCCCTTCGGCCAGGGCGGAATGGCCCATCTGCTAAAAGACGATCGAACGTACCACTACGGGCTACATTGCGGCAGCCTGTTTGGAACGATCCGGGAGTGGCTCGGCCTCGAGGGTGCCTGCTACTTGTATTATGATGACGAAGACCTGTTCGACGAGATAATCCAGACTGCTAGCCAAATCTGCTTTGAATGCGTCAAGATGACGCTCGCCACAGGCGCGAAGTTCGATTTTGCTCACTTCTGGGAGGATATTTGCTTCAAGAACGGCCCGCTGGTCGTCCCGTCGGTATTTGATGAGAAGGTCGGCCCGCACTATAAGCGAATTACAGATCTGGTGCGCAGCTTCGGCATCGATATCATCTCGCTGGACTGCGACGGCGTGATCGATACTCTGATTCCCACGTGGATTAATAACGGCGTGAACACGATGTTCCCCATCGAAGTGGGCACCTGGGACGCCAGCATCGCGCCGTGGCGCGAGAAGTATGGCCGGGATCTGCGGGGCGTAGGCGGTATGAACAAGACGGTTTTCGCCAAAGGCCGAGCGGCCGTCGACGCAGAGATCGAACGACTAGTACCCCTGGTGGATCTGGGCGGATACATTCCGTGCCCGGATCATCGGATCGCGCCTGATGCTGAGTGGGACACAGTGCGTTACTACTGCGACCGTATGCGTGAGGTATTCGCTTGAGTCAAGGATCCGGTTGCAGCATCTGCTAATGAAGAATTATGCACTTAGAAAGCAGTCAATAATGAAACGAATGACTCGGCGGGATTTTCTCCAGCAAGCGGGAGCGGGTGTGGTCAGCGCATCTATGCTCGCCAGTGGCGGAAGCGTCTTGGGATCAACGCAAGATCAAGACGCAGGCGAGGCCAATGGCAAGAGGCCCAACATCCTGTTTATCATGACCGATCAGCAGTCGGCTACGATGATGAGCTGCACCGGGAACAAGTGGGTCAATACCCCTGCCATGGACTCGCTCATGGAACGTGGGATGCGCTTCGAGAAGACCTATGCAACGAATCCAGTCTGCGTGCCGTCGCGTTTCAGCCTGATGACCGGCTGCTACCCTTCAGCAATAGGCATGCGATCCAACGGTGAAGTCGAAGGCACGGAACGTTTCGTCCCGCTCGCTATGGGCCACACCCTCAGGGCCGCTGGATACAAGACCGTCTACGGCGGCAAGGTACACCTCCCGGGACACCTGGACGATATCGAAGCTTGCGGGTTCGACTCGCTCGGAAAGAACGCCCGCGACGAGCTGGCCGATAATTGCGCAGCCTTCTTGAAGCAGCCCCACGATCAGCCGTTCCTGCTCGTCGCGTCATTTATCAATCCGCACGACATTTGCTATCAGGCAATCATGGCCCACGATCCGGAGAGCCCGTTCGGCAAGAATAAATGGGCAGTTAACGTGATGCGAGAGGCTGAGGCGATGCCGCCAGGCGTCACTGAGGAGCAGTTCTACGAAACGATCTGCCCTCCGTTGCGCGACAACCACGAGATCACCCAAGGCGAGCCGCCTGCCCTTACGCGCTGTGTCAGGGGTCGCAAGTTCAGGGGATGGATTCGAGACAACTGGGGCGAAAAAGAATGGCGCCTCCATCGCTGGGCGTACTGCCAACTGACCGAGCGAGTTGATCGGCAGATCGGAATCGTACTCGATGCACTTAGCGAGGCAGGTTTGGGAGACGATACGGTGGTTGTGTTTACCTCCGATCACGGCGACATGGACGGTGCGCACCGCATAGAACATAAATCCATGACATACGAGGAGGCTGCGCGTGTACCGTTGATGATTCGCTGGCCTGGCCTGACCAAGCCAGGGCATGTGGATAACCAGCACCTTATCAGTAACGGGCTGGATATACTTCCGACCTTGTGCGACTTCGCTGGTGCAAAACCACCCGATGGGCTGAAGGGACGATCACTAAAACCTCTGCTCGGTGGCGATAAGCTGGCGTCATGGCGGGAAGACCTGATGATCGAGACCCAGTTCGCACACGGCGTGACGGACGGCCGCTATAAGTACACACTCTTCGACAGGTTCGGCTCTGATGAAATGCTCTGCGATCTGCAGACCGACCCGGGGGAGATGAAAAACCTTGCCGGCCAGGAACAGCATGCTGACACTCTGGGCCGCATGCGAAAGATCCTGGTCGCCCAGGCCGCCGCACACAATGCAAAACTGAAACACGACGTGCCGACGCAATAGAACTACCAGAAAGAAAAACAAATGAGCGACTGGAAAAAGCGTATTGAAGATGATGGCATTGACCTGAACTCGGTCTTAGCGCAACTTAAGACTTTCGAAATCGAGACACCCAGCTGGGGCTATGCCAATACCGGCACGCGTTTCGGCAAGTTCGGCCAGGCCTCGGCTGCGATGACGCTAGCCCATAGAATTGAAGATGCAGGCGAGGTCCACAGGCTCACCGGAATTGCCCCGCGGATGGCAGTGCATGTTCTGTGGGATTTTCCCGATGGCTTTGATCCTGACGTCGTTGAACTCGCCGCCGGGCACGGGCTGAAGATCGGCGCTATCAACCCCAATCTGTTCCAGAACCAACAGTACAAGTTCGGCAGCTTCGCCAATCCTGATCCGGCGATTCGCAAGATGGCCGTCCAGCACTGTCTGGAATCAATCAAGATCGGCCAGCAGGTGGGCAGTGAGTATCTGAGTATGTGGTTTGCCGATGGCACGAACTATCCCGGCCAGGACGACCTCGTGCGTCGCAGGCATGCAATGGCGGAGTGCCTGGCTGAAGTAACAGCCGCGATGGGCGAAGATATGACCTTGCTGCTGGAGTATAAACCCTTCGAGCCGGCCTTCTATCACACCGATATTTCAGACTGGGGAGCCGCGGCGATGTTCTGTCGCGCAGCCGGCGATCGCGCCAAGGTCCTCCTCGATACAGGCCATCACTTGCCAGGTACCAACGTCGAGCACATCGTAGCGATCCTGCTTGACGAAGGACTGCTCGGCGGGTTCCACTTCAATGACCGCAAATATGCCGATGATGATCTGACTGCAGGCAGTATAAATCCATATCAGCTCTTCCTGATCTTCGATCAGATCCTAGCCGCCCGCGCCAAAGGCATTGACGTGCCGGTCGCCTACATGATCGACCAGTCACACAACCTAAAGCCCAAGCTCGAAGCTATGGTCCAAAGCGTTCTCAACATTCAAGAGCTTTACGCGAAGGCTCTGCTGGTGAACCGTCAAAAGCTGCAGGCCACCCAGTCCGCCGGGGATATCGTCGCCGCCGAAGAAGTCCTGCGGCGCGGATTTTTCACCGACACGAGACCGCTTTTAGAGGAGCTGCGCGCGGAGATGGGCGTCCCGTCCGATCCGCTTGATGCGCTTCGAGCCAGTGGGATTATCCCCAAGCGCGCAGCCGAGCGCAAAGCCGATCAGGCCGGTAGCGCCAGCTTCGCATAAATCATCTGCTGCATCCTGCCTGTTTGCGAGGTAGAAAACGTTTGGCGAGGGTCATTAATCAAGAGCACCGAGTTGGTCACCCAGCGTCGTGTCCAACACATAACTATTGGCAATTACTAACTATAGAACTTAGTACTCTCACGTTGCCAACGTGAATGTCGTCAGTTCAAATCTGATCGCCCGCTTTTGTGACAATCAATGCCGATTGGTGACATGAGTTGCCAATCGGTGTTTTCTTTTGCCAACTGGGCCAACGTCGTAGCCCTGTGGCGAACCTCTCGCCAGACGGCCATCCTGCCAATAAGTGACAGTCACGCCATGAACTGCCAATCCCGGGACTTCAGTAGAGCACCAAGTTGGTCACCGGTAGGTGGGCATAATGCACCGTTTGGACGCTGTACGGCATCAGCCTATTTAGCTATTTTAAGCCATTTCTTAGTTACCAAGCCGTCGATGGCTTGGTTTACATCTAGAAGGTCTATGGGCTAGGCGACTTCGCGGGGCTGGGGATAGGGACATAGTTCAACTAATCAGTCAGGGCTTCTTTTAGCAACAATACGAACCCACATTCCCTCAACGGACCATTTGCCATCTGCGAGAGGCTTCAGTCGCAGCCGATCCGCACCACCATGATCGCGAACAAGATCGGCTTGCTGTTGATTCAGAAACGGAAAGGAATATCTCCAGCATTCTGGTTCGCTCGCGCTAAGGCCGACGCTATTAAGCTCTTTGACGATTCTCTCCGGCTGGTAGTAATACAGGTGGTGCGTCGAGTCCATAAGAATCATGAAACCATTGAGCACCTCAGCAAAATCTTGGTCCCAATAGTTGCATGGAGCCTGCAAGACAAGCAGACCTCCAGGCTTGAGCAATCTCGCGATTTCT
>SDBV01002058.1_pt1 | contig 30182 bp, 17 predicted proteins | sample 2277081 | NCBI WGS metagenome assembly SDBV01 (sample SAMN10402039, study PRJNA504765) | marine sediment metagenome | isolation source: marine sediment core GS10_PC15, 223 cmbsf | place: Arctic Ocean: Southern Knipovich Ridge | collected 2010
TCCGCAGCCGCGTGGGGCTCGACCGGCTCGCCGGGCACGGAGGCTGCATCCGGGCGCTGGTCTACGCGAACCGGCCGACGGGTCAACCATTATATCAAAGCCTCCACTTGATCGGCTCGGCCCAAGCAGCCGATACGGGCACGATCCAACTGGCGGGTCCCGGCGGCACACAGCAATCCCTGGTGCTGGTGGCCGACGCGGCACACGACGACCGCCCCCGGGGCGCCGATCCCCTGGACATCCGCGATACGGCCGACTGGCTCGAGCCGATCCTCCAGCTCGATCCGGCGAAGTTGAAGACCGAGATCGGCCGGTTCCTGCCCGCCACGATCCCGGCGTGGGGCGGTTGGACGGCGACCGTCGACGGCGATCGGCCGCTTCGGCTGCCAGCCCGTTGGGACGAAACCGACCGCGAGCATCCGCAATACGTCGTTTCGGTGGGAACCGGCAAGCAAACGCTGACGCTGTCCGCCCGGGGGCGCGTCTCGGCAAAGGACAACGGCCTGCGGCTGCGGCTAAGGCAAGTGGTTCCCCAGGCGAGTCCCGGCCGGATCGAAGTCCGCCAGAACGGCCGGCCGATTGCACGCTTCGACGTACCGCAGTACGGATGGGCTCCTCGCTTGCTGGTCCCGTTGCCGGGAGAACCGGCGGAAGAACGTGCGATCCAGGTGGTCTATTCGCCCCGCGACGACAACGAGCGGATCGAGTGGCTTGCCTTGGATCCGATCGACTGGCTTCGGCCGGTTCGCTGGACCGCGCTCGAGCCGACCCTTGTCCCATCGAAGGCGGTCCGGTCCGTCGGCGGCGCCACCCTGACGCCGCAGGAAGACCGTTCGATTCTCGTCGGCGGCGCGGCGCCGGATCAGGACACCTACGTGATCACGGCCATGGCCGACCTGGAGAACATCACCGCGTTTCGGCTTGAGGCCCTTGCCGACGAGTCGCTCGCCGAAGAAGGGCCGGGGCGGGCCGCCGACGGCAGCTTCGAGCTGACCCGGTTTACCGCCGGATTCGTGCCGCCGAAGGACGAGGTATTTGAAGGCCGATTCGTTCGCATCGACCTGCCGCGAGAGAACCAGAAGATCCTTTCGCTCGCCGAGGTCCAGGTGTTCAGCGGCTCGAAGAACGTGGCCACCGGCGGCAAGGCCACCCAATCGACCGTTGCCTGGGAGGGACTGCCCCAACGGGCGATCGACGGCAATACGAGCGGGAACTTTGTCGACGAAACCATCTCTCACACTGCGGAAGACGAAAACAATCCTTGGTGGGAAGTTGACCTGGGCAACGTGCACAAGCTCGACCGGATCGTGATCTTCAACCGCACCGACAGCGGCGGCATGTTAGCCGGACGCCTGAGTTGCTTCCGCGTCACCGTGCTCCGCGCGGATCGCAAGACGATGTGGCAAAGAGCGATCGCCGATCCGCCGTTTCCGAGTACGGAGCTGGTCGGATCGATGAACATCGAGATTCCGCTGAAATCGACCCGCGTCCCCTCGATGCCGGACGGCGAGACGGTCGCAAACCCGCGCGGCAGCGTGTGGCCGGCGAGCCAGGTTTGGGCCATGATGCCCGAGGCCGGCAGCCCCCATACGGCGGTGTTCGCCACCCGGCAGCCCGTCGACTCGCGAGGCCGAGAGTTGGTTTTCGAATTGAAAACGGGAGCCCATGGTCCGCGACGCACGCTGGGCCGGTTCCGCCTATCGGCCACCACGGACCCGTTGCCGACGCCATGAAGGCGACGATCCGATAGAGGGCCATTCTTCGTGCAGCCGGTACTACGACGCGGCACTGCCCGCCGTCGCGCGCGCCTGCTCCAACATCTTGATCCAGGGGCCGATGTAATGGCCGTGATCGTGGTAGGTTCGGCCGCTGACCAGGTTGCCGTCGATCACGCAGGCCTCGTCGACAAACGTGCCGCCGCAGACTTCCAGGTCGAACTTGCACTTTGGCACCGTGGCCATCCGACGCCCCTTGACGCAATCCGCGTAGGCGGGAATCTCCACGCCGTGGCAGACGCTGGCGATCGGCTTGTTCTGCTCGAAGAAGTGCCGCGTAATTCGCAGCAGGTCTTGATCGTAGCGAATGTACTCGGGCGCCCGGCCGCCGGAGAAGAAGATGCCGGCGTACTGCTGGGGTCTGACGTCGCGAAAGGCGATGTCCGACTGAATCGTGTAGCCCTCCCACTCCTTGGTGATCGTCCAGCCGGGCTTCACCTCGTGCATCACCATCTGGTAGCGATGCACCTCGGGCCCGGCCACCACCGGTTGGAAACCGCCCTCGATCAACCGGTAGTAGGGATAGAGCGTGTCGACCGTTTCGCTGGCGTCGCCGACGATGATCAATACTCTTTCCATGTGTCGTTTTCCTCTCGAGTGTATGGACTCAGGCCACCTCGAATCCCTTGCGCTGCTCGCGGCCCAGCCACCGATTCGCCTCGGAGTCACCGATGAATTGCTCTTTCCCGGCATCCCACTTCAGCGGCCGTCCCAAGCGTATGGAGAGGTTGATCAGGTGGCAGGTGGTGGCGCTGCGATGTTGGCTTTCGCAATCGGAGATAGGCTTCTTTCGCGTCCGGACGCAGTCGAAGAAATTGCCCATGTGATTGACGATGGCATCCAGCTTGCCGACCCGCTGCGGCCGCTGGTGATTGTCGAAGTCGTAAAGCTGGAACTGCTGGCGCGGCAAAGGATCTTCCTCGAGTCCGTCGACAGGTACGCCGGCGAGGCTTCCCCGGTTGACGAACATGCGGCCCTTCTCGCCCTCGAACAACACGCCCGCCCGCCCTTCTTCCCCGACGACCAACTCCACACCACTGGGATAACGCACTGCGGCGTGGAATGTCGCGGGCACGTTGTAGCCGTTGTGTATCGTGGGCAGATTGCCGTTGGCGTCGATTTCGGCCGGGTATTCGTCGATCGCCCATTGAGCAATGTCGATGTCGTGGGCGCCCCAGTCGGTGACCTTTCCGCCCGCATACTCGAACCACCAACGGAACGTGTAGTGGCAGCGCTGTTCCACGTAGGGTACTTTCGCCGCCTGCCCCAACCAGAGATCCCAATTCAAGTGGCCGGGAACCGGGCGCTGGGGGAACGGACCGCCGGTCGGGTTGGGGCCCGTTGCGCAGGTCACTTTCTGCAATTTGCCCAGCCGCCGGGCACGGACCATTTCAACCGCCAGGCGATACCGGGCGTCGCTCCGCTGCCAGGAGCCGACCTGGATGACGCGACCGGTCTGCTGGGCAACGCGGCGCAAGATCTTGCCCTCGTCGATGGTCAGCGAGATCGGCTTCTCCACGTAAACATCTTTGCCGGCCCGACAGGCGTCAATGGCCATCTTCACGTGCCAATGGTCGGGTGCACCGATCATCACCAGGTCGACGTCCTTGCGGTCGAGCAACTCGCGGTAGTCTTCGAAGATCTTCGGCGTGCTGCCGAAGCCTGCCCGCGCTTGTTCGCGAACATGGCGATCGACGTCGGCAATCGCGACCACGTCGCCGTGTGCTTGGGCCTTCACCGCGATCACGGTGCCTTGATACCGCATCCCAATCGCTCCGATGCCCGGCCGGTCGTTTCTCGATCGCGGCGGCGACTGGGCTTGGCAGACCCCGGTGAGGACGTGCGGAGCGATCGAGCCGGCCCCGATGATCCCGGCGGACCCCCTCAGAAAGTCTCGACGATCGGTTTGCATCTTGTGGTTCCTTGCCCATTGGGTGGCCAATGAATTACACCTGCGGCACGCCTGGACAGTCTTCACCAGGCATTGTAAACTGCTGGCAGGCCGTTGTAAACGGGGAGTTTGTAAGTTACGTGACGCAGGCGTGAAAACTGGGTGGAAAAAGTCACAAGAAGGGCGGTCGGAGGGTTGCATCATGGGCGGCGGGAGATCAAAATCTCTATTAGATCGGTGGGGGATCAAAACTCCTATCCATTGCTGAAAGCTCCAAATGCCGTACTCGCGTCGACCAAAATTCGTTTGTCTGGTTCTAGTTCCTCTGCTTTTGTCATGCCGGTTCTCTAGTCCGCCGTCGTCCGGCGCTGAAACCGATGTCGACCCCAAGCACACGAACTCGCTGATCCACGAAAGAAGCCCTTATCTGCGGCAACACGCCCACAACCCCGTTGACTGGGTCCCCTGGTCGCAGGAGGCGCTGCAGCGGGCAAAGAAGGAAGACAAGCTGATCTTCCTCTCGATTGGCTACTCGACTTGTCATTGGTGCCACGTCATGGAGCGAGAGTGCTTTGAAGACGAGGAAGTGGCTGCGCTGCTGAACCGGGATTTCGTCTGCATCAAGGTCGATCGCGAAGAGCGGCCGGATGTGGACGACGTGTACATGAACATCGCCCAAGCGCTGGGCAGCGGCAACGGCTGGCCGCTGACCGTCGTGATGACCCCCCACGGGCGGCCCTTCTTTGCCGGTACCTACATCCCTAAACACGATAAGTACAGGATCCTCGGGTTGATGAAGCGGCTGCCGATCCTCGTGCGGCAAGTACGCTTCGGCAGCAACATGCTGGACGAGGCAGTCCAGCGGGCTCAGCGGCGGATCGAGCTGCTGGGCCGGCCCGCGCGGCCGATGGACGTGTTGATTGAGGACGCCCAGTTGGACGAAGTCTTCGGACGGCTGATGATGTCGCACGACCCGGTCCACGGCGGGTTTGGGGTGTCGATGAAGTTTCCTCGGCCGCATCAACTCTTGTATTTGCTCAGCTATCATCAGCGAACGGGCAACCATCAGGCCCTGGCCGCGGTCAAGCTGACGCTGGATCGGATTCGAGCCGGCGGGATCTACGACCAGGTGGGCTACGGCATCCACCGTTACGCCACCGACAGAATCTGGAAGGTCCCCCATTTTGAGAAGATGCTGTACGACCAGGCACAACTGGCCATGGCATCGGCCGAATGCTTTCGCGCAAGCGGGCAAGAGAAGTATCGCCGGATGACCGACGAACTGTTCGAGTACGTGTTGCGCGATCTGACGTCGCCACAAGGGGCCTTCTACTCGGCCGAAGACGCCGACAGCGAAGGCGAAGAGGGCAAGTTCTACCTGTGGACCACCGACGAACTGCGGGAAGTGCTTACGGAGGAGCAGTTTGCGGCCCTCAGCCGGATCGATGACATTCACCAGGACGGGAATTGGACCGATGGAGCCAGCGGCGAGCCTCAGCCGACAAACATCCTCTACCGACTCACCGGCGACGCAGCCAAATCGCTTGGCCGGATTCCAGACGAGTTGCAGAAGCCGTTCGAGGCGGCTCGCCGGGCACTGTTTGAGAAACGCTCGCGGCGCGTGCGGCCGCTGCGCGACGAGAAAATCCTCACCGACCTGAACGGGTTGATGATTGCGTCACTGGCTCGCGGCGGACGGCTCTTTCACGAAGAGCGATACGTTCGGGCGGCGGCCAGCGCATTCGATTTCATCGACACCTATCTGCGCGACCGGCGCGGTCGGTTACTTCACGTTTGGTGTGGGGGCAGCGCCACGGTTCCCGCCTTTCTGGACGACCATGCCTTTCTCGCATTCGCTGCCGTCGAACTCTACAAGGCAACCTACGATCCGAAGTACCTGGAGTCCTCGCGGCAATTGGTCGATGCGATGCACGAGCTCTTCGCCGACGAGGCGGAAGGTGGCTACTTCTTCACGGCCAAAGACGCGGAGCGGCTGCCGATTCGCCCCAAGAAGTTCGGCGACATGGCAGTACCCTCGGGCAACTCGGTGGCCACACTCGTTTTGTCGGAGCTGGCGCGTCTGTCAGGCGAACCGAAATACGAGGCCCGGGCGGCACAACTGGAACGGGTTCTCTCAATCGGCCTGATGAACATGCCCGCCCGTGGTACACAGTTCGCCGTCGCGTTGGAATACCGGCGAAGACCCGGCGTGGAGGTGGTCATCGTCGGGGACCCCGCAGCCGCGGACACGCGGCAGATGCTCGCGAGTCTCGAACAAAACGCATCGAAGCAGACCGTCACGATTCTGGTCAAAGACACCGAGGACCCAACCCACGCGAAATTGTTGTCCGAGGTGGCACCTTTTACGAAGCCCTACGCCCAGGTCGACGGCAAGGCGACGGCGTACGTGTGCCGGAATCGGATTTGTCAACTCCCGACGAATAATCCGCAAATCATGCTCGGCCAACTCAGCGAGCCGAGGTAAAATCAGACACCCACGTCGTGCCGAGACCGCGTCAAAGGCATGGGTGCCTTCGGCATCAAAACATTTCGAGGAACTCATATGTATTACGCGACGTGTCAAAATACGACCGTATTGCCGGACTCCACGTGAGCCTGAAAGTGTCTCCATGGTGCCCTGATATGCCCGGCGAGCGGTTACCCGGATCTTTCGTCGCTGCTGGCTCGCACAAGTAGTTCCGAATTCGAATAGTTGCTGCCTCCAGGGTCTTTATGTTGCTTTCACTGCCGACACCAATTACACTCAGCTATAGATAGCGTGTGGTCCGACTGGGAAGCCTGCGCTGAGTGCCGCGTTGTGCTTGAAAACGGTGTTGTCCAAACCCGGCCCCCGGATCGCCCATCGACCAACCTGGCAGCCTCGGTGGAACCGAACGACTCGATTGTTCAGGCCAACGATACCGGACTGGTCCAGCCCGGATCGGTGACGATCCACAGCACGATCGGCGACGGGGCTTTTGGCGCCACGAGCGGCGACTACGACTTCTTCCGCTTCGAGGCGGGCATGGGACAAAGGATCTCGATCGAGGTCAACGTCTTCGTGGTCGAGAGCGCGTTGGATAGCATGATCCTGTTGTACGACGGCGCCGGCAACGTCTTGGAGATCGTCGATTCGGCGAGTGCCGGCGACAACGAACTTCTCAGTTACCTGACCGACAAAGCGGACACGTACTATGTGGCCGTCGCCGCTTGGGAGAGCTGGGAGCCCGACGACCCGTTTACCGCCGGCACCGGACAGGGCGCCGGCCCCGACAACACCGGAGCGTTTCAACTCAGCGTCCGGACAGAGGCGATAGGACCCGGCGCAATCGAACAGGCCAGCATACCTGTCCAGCCAGGCGACGCGGTGCTGCTGTTGGTCACCGGCGAGGAAGGCTCCAGCGGCGACTTCAATCTCAAGGCGACGAACCTCGACCAGTGGATTACCCCGGAGAGCGAGACGCTGTTCTTTCCCGCCGGGGCAGGTCCTTCCGAGGCGGCCTTCGGTGACCTCAACAACGATGGGCGTCCCGACCTGGTAGTCTCCAACGGGCTGAGCGACACGATCAGCGTGTTGCTGGGCAACGGCGACGGCACGTTCCAAGCCCCTCGCCAGTTTGCCATCGGCGCCTTCGTTTCACCCAGCCGGATCGGAGAGAGCCGCACGCCGAACTATCGGCGAGACCTGGTGATTGCCGACTTCGACCGCGACGGGGCCGCCGACGTGGCGGTGACGAACTATGATTCTTCGGACGTTTCCGTCCTGCTGGGCAGGGGAGACGGCACGTTTGAGCCGCAGGGTAGTGGTACACTTTGAAGGTTTTTCAGGCAGAGTCAAGGAAAAACTCCTCAGGCGGCCATCGCCGCTTCATACAGATCCTCGAAAGACCACAGCCGATCGGTCACGCCGGCCATCATGGCGGCGGTCGGTCGGAGTCGTCCCGGCTGCCCGCTTCGATCCGGGTACCGCGTCCGCCAGACGAAGTTGTAGTAGGCCAGCAACACACTGCACGCGGCTTTCAGGTTGTCCAGCTTCTTACTGAACCCGGGCGAGAGTCGGGTGAATCGCTTCAGCAACGTCCTGACCGTCCAATTGTGTCGTTCAATGTGCGATGTGCATATCGTCCGGACTTCGTCTTCTCGGATACCGAAGATGCCTTTTCGCTCGGTCCCCACCATTTCCGGCGGAGCGTAGCGGCCGGGCTGATCCGCGTTGCGGTAGTCCTTCTTGATCGTGCCGAACTTGACGTACGGGCCGAAAGCCAGGTCGACGGCTTCCGGGTAGGCCGCGAAGGCGTCTGAGCTGATCTGACAGATGGGCTGGAATCCACCGGGACGGTAGCCGTGAGAATCACTCTCGTGGGGCTTGGGGAAACGCAGCCGGCCAGCCAAGCCTTTCACGAATCGACGGGCGTTGTCGGCGGATCGCTTACCGACCAGAAACGCGGGGACCAACTTGGTTTCCTGATCGATGGCCGTCCAGAGATAGACGTCGCCGATATCGTGCCGGGTAGCCTTTTCGTCGACGGTCAGCTTGCCCTGCTTCTTTTCGACGAATGTCCACATTTCGTCGACTTCTACGTGGTCCAGCGTGAGGGCCTGGAATTCACGATCCATCAGGCGTTGGCAGGCTTTGCCGAACCGGACCATCAGGCGCATGATCGTGGTGCGATGCACGCCCGTCAGCCGGGCGGTAGAGCGGAGGGTGTTACCCTCGACTAGGTGGTGAAGTACAGCGATTTGCTGCTCTCGGGGCAGTACGTTTGCCATGGCGAACCAGCCTTTGCTTTTGCGGCTGATTCGCGGTAGAATTCCGTTGCCAGACGTGAATTCGGGCGAACCAGCCTGAGTCATGTTGACCCCGGCAGGGTTCCAGCCTTGTCGGGGTTTTTCATTCCACTAACTAATTGTAGTGACATTGTCACTACAAGTCAATAGGTGGGCTTGATTTGTATGGCTGTTGTCACTACAATTCCATTATGAGCAATAAACGACAGACTCCTCTAGGCGGTGGTTCCCCTCCCAAGGCGGACTACTTTCAGTTCCGCCTCACGGCCGAAGAGAAGCAGGCATTCAGTGAAGCGGCCGAACTAGCCGGATTGCCATTGTCCGCATGGATTCGAGAGCGGTCGAGGTTGGCGGCAGTTCGCGAACTTGAATCCGCGGGGCTCCAGATCCCATTCCTTAAACAGCGGAAGAATCCGTCATGACGAACCCTGGGACAATCGACTTTGTTCACCTTGGAATCGGAAGGGCAATTCGGAACGACAACCACCGTGTTCCGTTAAATCAACGTGAGTACTCCTGGAAAAGCGAGCACGTTCTCGACCTATTCCAAGACTGGAGCAACGCTGTCACCAAGGGTGCGTACTTTCTTGGAACGATCGTTCTTACGCGTGACACCGAGGGTCGTCTTGAGGTTGCCGATGGCCAGCAGAGACTGGCTACAACAACGATTTTGCTCGCCGCCATTCGTGACTATTTCCACAAAGCAAAGGACGACCTCAGTGTTCGGGCAATCACAGACCAGTTTTTGATGACCATCGATTTAGAAGCACGCCAATATGTACCGAAACTGACACTGAACGTCGATGACAACCAGTTCTTTTATGAGAGGATACTACTGCCTCCAAACGATCCGCAGCGACATGCCGCCAAGCCGAGGCGGCAGTCTCATCGCAGGATCGAAAAGGCAGCAAAGTTGGCGGCAGATCACGTGCGAGACATCACGAAGCCTCTTGCCGAAAAGGACCGCGCTGCAACGCTTCTTCATTGGAAGGGATTTATTGAAGATCGGGCGCAAGTTATTATGCTGGTGGTGCCGGATCAGCTCAACGCGTTTCGGATGTTTGAGACCCTCAACGACAGGGGGTTAAAAACCTCTCAGGCTGACCTCCTAAAAAACTACCTGCTCGGCGAAGCAGGTGACCGCCTGCAAGAAGCCCAGCATTGCTGGGCAGGAATGTCGACGACTCTTGAATCACTTGGTGAAGACGATCTGACCATCACGTTCCTGCGACACCTGCTTACCGCAAAGCATGGGGCAACTCGGGAACGAGAAGTGTATGACAAGATTAAGCGAGAGGTCAGCGGCCAATTTCCAGCCATGTCGTTCCTCGGTGAGTTAAGCGATTATGCGATGAACTACAGTGCGATTCTCAATCCGTCACACTCTCATTGGAATGAGTACGGCGCATTCAGCACTCGCATCAGGCGGCACATTATGACGCTAAATGAACTGCGGGTCACACAAGTGCGCCCGTTAATCCTCGCTTGCATGAAAACGCTCTCCCACCGCGACCTAGAGGCCGTTGTGCGTCAGTGCATCCGTTGGGCCGTTCGTTTTTTGGTTGCGGGCGGCCCAACTGGCGTAGTTGAAAAGCATTACGCTGGCCGCGCGGTCGATGTGTGGCGCGGAGACATTACCACGGCGGCAGAACTTGATGCGGCGATGAGGAAACACGTTCCCCGCGATACCGACTTCCAGGAAGCATTCTCTCGTATCCAGATCAGAAAATCGCACATCGCTAGGTATCTACTCCGCTCGCTTGAACAGCAAATGAAAGAAGATCCCAACCCAGACTGGGTCGTCAACGATGACCAGCAAATTATCAATCTTGAGCACGTCTTGCCTCAGCAACCGTCTCAAAGTTGGTCGGGCATTAGTGAAGATGATGCCGATTCCAATTACCGCCGGATTGGCAATTTAGTGTTATTGAGGGCGGGCACAAATTCAATTCTCGGGAATGCAGGATTCGAGGAAAAACGGTCTGCCTATCAGGAATCGAGCACATACATCACTACTCAGATGGTTCTGGACTACGACAACTGGGGGCTGACCGAGATCGCGGATCGCCAAGCACGCCTAGCCAAAGAGGCCGTGAAGGTGTGGCCGCTGGCAATGGAACAGTCGTAGCGGAAAGCGGGGGAATCGAACCCGTCCGGCACAGCCAGCCCCTCCGCTCGCTTATAAGGCAAGTGCGCCACCAAGACGCGGGCCGCAATCCTGGCTGCGTGCCGGTTTTGTACCGGTAGCAGCCATTGCACAATTGACACCCCCAATGCCAACGGGTTCGCGCCAGCAACACACTCTTAGGACACTACCAAGTCTTTTCAATCGTGCAGCGGGACCATCCAATGAAGCTCTGGACGTGGCACGGAACTGATTTCTCTCTGACTTCCGGGTGCGTCGACCTTTCGCGTTCCCCGTACTATCACATGCCAAAATACCGGTTTGCCCATGCAGAACTCGCCCGCCGGGTCGGCACAGACCAAATCATTTGGTGCTACGTGCGGCGCACAAAACATGAAGAACGAGAGCGAATCGAGCGGGTACTCAAGGTACCAAAGGACAGACTACTCCGCATCATCGACTCACCCATTTGGGAGAGAATCATCGACGGGGCAATTCCGCCCGACGTGCGTGAGCAATGGTACTGCGAAGCTCGCCAGAGAAAGCTGTTTTTTAGTGATCGTGAGAAATTCATTGAAAAGAAAGAGAAGGAATACTCTGATCAGCCACCACCGAAGGGCGGATGGTGGACAAAACTGTTCATCGACGACATCACCGCTGAAGGCGCAGAAGTTCTACTAAAACACCCAATTCCCGATTCGTGGGTCGCACCCCACTGAAGTCGCCGGTTCGCCAGACCGGCGGCCCCAAAACTCCCACTTTCTGCCCTTTTTTCCTTGGCACAATTCAAAGTGTACCACTACCAAATCTTGGACGTCATTGACAAGGACAGGCAGCTTTCGTTCTTTGAATTCAGAGCTTGGAAATGCCTGGGGGCGAGAACACTCGACCAGCGCATGGCTGTTTTCGCTCGGGCCGACAAGAATCGAGACCGCTTTCTGAACGAACAGGAATTCTATTCGGCGTGGAGTGAAGTGGTAACGACACAAACGGATGAGGGCTACCGGCCGCTGGGCACAAACGCACACGGCGACGGCCGCAACGGCGAGCCTGTCACCTACGCGGTTGACAACGTTGATGAAGAACCCGTCTCACGCGGTCGCTCGGAGTCGGCCGGGGCAAAACAATACCCGTTGCCGGCGGTGACCGTGGCACGCGCGTTCGACGCTGTCCATGCCGACGCTGTCCATGCCGACGCTGTCCATGCCGACGCCGCCAACATCGGTGACGAAGCCCTTCAGCCAACACCCAAAGGGCTGCTGGCAAACCTGGCCGAGCTACTCGGCTTCCTCTGGAATCTGCTTACCCTGGGCGTGGGAGGATGAGATGGTTCCCAACTCGGACGGCCGCGACGAAGAACTGCAGGGCTACCGCGATTACCTCCGCGTGTTGGCGGAACTGCAGCTCGATCGCCGGTTGCGCGCCAAGGTGGACCCCTTGGACGTCGTAGCACGATCGCGCCAAGAAGGAACGGCCGCAGGCTTCCCATCCGCGTACACCAACCACCGCCATGGACCACTTCCTCCTCGGCGAAGACTACCGGACCGCCGCCACGCGACGACGGCAGCCGGGCGACGACCCGTGGACCTGGGGCATCGACCGTGATGCCTTGTCGCGGGCCAGGACCCAATACCGCAAGGCGCTTCAGACCGACCCCCGCCACTTCTGGTCGCATCTGCAACTGGGGCGGTGTTTGCTCAGCCTCGGGCAGCACGCCGAAGCGGTAGAAGCCCTCGGCGTTTGTGTGGCCGTGAAGCCCGACTCGCCCTGGAGTTACAGTGCACGGGGGATCGCGCTGGCCTTGTGCGAGCGTTTTGACGAAGCCCGCCGCGACCTCGACCGGGCGATCGAGCTCGGCCGCCGGATCGAAGAAGCTCATCACTTCTGGCCCGCCCGACTCAACCGCGGAGTCGTCTACTTCCTCCAAGGACAAGCAGAGAAGGCCCTGGACGACTTCAACGCGGTGTGGCGAGCACCGGAGGAAGAACGACTCATCGAGGCCGCCTACTATCGCGGCCTGGTGCACCTGTCGGCGGGCAAACTCGACGAGGCCCTCGAAGACTTCGACCGAGTCGTGCGACGGCGGCCCGGCTTCCGCGAGGTCTATCGAATTCGTGCCGAAGTGCATTTTCTCCGCGAAGAAAACGGGCGGGGGATCGACGACCTCAATACGTTTCTCTCGCTCGCTGCCGCCGAGTCGGCTGATGCCGAGTCGGTTGATGCCCAGTCGTTTGACGCCGAGTCCTGGCAGGCCTATCACCTTCGCGGCCGGTGGTTGCTGCGCGAACTGCTGCCCAAGCTGCCGGCTGCCGCAAAACAGAGAACGCTTGCCCTGAGACAATTGGCGAAAACCGAGCTGCAAAAGGCGATCGACAAGGGGGGGGACTCGCCGAAGCTGTTCCACGACATGGCCATCGTGCTGAGGCGGAGTGGTCAAGATCGTGAGGCCCTCAGCGTGTTGTCCCGGGGGATCGAGCTGTCGCCGGGCGACGTGCCGCTGCTGATTGTGCGGGGCTGGACCCATCAGGCGGCGCCTGACAGTGACGACGAGGCGTTGGACGATTTCCGCAAGGCGACTGCTCTCGACCCCGAATACGCCGAGGCCCGTACCGGACTGGGCTTCATGCGCGCGAAACGTGGCTTGCGTGACGACGCCGAGAATGACGCGGTGCGGGCGCTGCTGGCCTCCAAAGCGGGGCCGCAACTCGACGTGACGGGCGCCGGCGACTGGGTGATCCTGCACAACGTCGCCTGCATCTACGCCCAGCTGTCCGGGGCCGACGTCGACCGCCGACCGCAGTACGAGGACCTGGCGATGGACGTGATTCGCCGCGAGGTCGAGCTGTGGCAGCGTGGCGAGCGGCATGGCCCCAACGCGCTGGAGTCCATTGACGACGAAGCGGCCTTCAAGCCGTTGCGCAGCCGTGCGGACTTTCAGGAGTTGATCCGCCAACCGTAGGGGAAACCACCATGCCCGGCAATCCATCTTGTGGCACGACGTGCGTCCCTCTGTTGCAGCAGACGCAGGCGTACTTGCAGACGCTGCTGCGGCGTCAGGCCCCCGATTCCGTGCTGGCCGAGGCGTGGCAGGAGTTCTATCGCGTCTACAACAAGCTGATCCGCCGGTTTGCCGTCGCCCGCGGCATGCGCCACGCCGACGTCGACGACTGCGTCCAGGAGGTCTGCAACGCGGTGGCCGCAAAACTGACCGACTTCAAGCGTCCGGAGGATCGCCCGGGCTTGCGGGCCTGGCTCTATACGCTGGTCCGCAGCAAGGCCACCGATCTGATCCGCCGCAAGGGCCGGCACGCGGCCCGGCGCCTTGGCCACCAGAGTCAGGCGGCCGGAGAGCCCCGCGGCAAAGAGCCCGACCCGGCGGATCTGTTCGAGCGGCAATGGGAATCCGCCATGCTGCAGACGGCCCTGGACGAGTTGCGCACGGAAGTTTCCGAGCTGAACCATCGCGTGCCGCAGATGCGGCTGCTCGAGGCCCGCGGCGTGGCCGAGGTGGCCGCCGAGCTGGACATCCCCTTGGCCCAGGTCCGCTATCGCCAGCATCGCACGCTCAAAAAGCTCCGCGCCCGGATGGCCGTCTACACCGGAGAGCATTTCGGCCAGGACGGCTGACCGTCTGTCCCCTTCCCTTTCTCTCTATCTTTTGCGTCTTTGCGCCTTTGCGTGAGCCGCTTTCCCCGGACCACGCCGCCGGCGAGCCGCGTTTTTTCCAGAATTCCGCGCAACAACCTCGCCCCGCCTGCGTTTCACCCGCAGAAAGGGAGACAAGCGACGACCCTTGGCGTGGAGGGGAGCTCAGCCATGCCGTCGACTTCAACCCCTCCCTTCGTTCCCACCAACAGCGTGGGAGCGTGGCATTTCAGCGTGCGGCGTGGTTCCACACGCCGTGGCCGGCGACGGGAACCCCAACCCGGGGGTCATGCCCGTCCACGCACGCGCCTTCGGCACCACCTACGGCGACTTGGCCGGCCAGTGGTGGAGCTGGGCGCTGAACATCCCTCCGGAAATCAATCCCGTATTGGATGTCTCCGGAGAGTTCTGCGACGTGGACCAATCGGGCAAGGTCTGGTTCCTGGCGGGAACGTTCGGCGGCCACGCCGATCGCGTCTGCGAGGTGCCTGCCGGAAAGGCCCTCTTCTTCCCCCTGACCAATGCCGTGGCCTGGGCCACCGAGCCGGAAGAGACGGAGGAAGAGATCCGCGACATCGTCAACGAAAGCACCGACGCGATTACCATCTTGGAATGCTCGGTCGACGGCGTACCGTTGCAGGATCTGTTCAGTTATCGGGCCCAGTCGCCGGCCTTTGTGCTGCCGGTGACCGAGGGCTCGTTGGCCAACACCGTGGTCGACGTGGGAGAGTACTTTCCCGCGGTGGCCGACGGATATTGGGTGCTGCTGGCGCCTTTGTCCAAGGGCCCCCACGTGATTGAATTCCGCGGCGGCGCCGGCGATCCCGACGCCCCCGATTGGGAAGTGTCGGTAACTTACTTCCTTACGGTCGTCGGCGGAGGCAAGTAACCGCCGGGACGAACCCGAGTCGCATCGCGTCAAGCTCAACCCGCCCCCTGCGGCGTAGAGATGCCCTCTCAAGCGGCATTTCACCAAGCAGGGGGCGTTTTTCTTTGGTTTATTCTCGCTCCCACGGTCTGCGTCAGGACCAGGGGAAGCATAACCTACTTGGCTGCGGCCTCGAGGTCAACCAGCGCCCATCTTCAATTGTACCCGACATTGGCCCGGCTGCGAGAGAGGGTGGGCAGTAACCACCGATCCTCTTGTGACTCCGTCAAGGGAGGATCTTTTGCCAGCCCCCTACTGCCGCCTTGAGTTCTTCCCACTCGTCGAACAAGGGACCTTCAGTCAGACCACCAAGGTGAGCCAGGAAAGCTTTTACCAGATCCGGTTGCATTGCGCGTTCAATTTCCCTGTCCATCTCAGCGGCTTGCTTGAGCTGGATCAGTGAACTCCAATCGAGCTGCTTCCGGTTAGAACCGCCGTCACTTGGCCAGCCGTGACGGGAGGACAGACACCTACAAAGGCCCTGCAATACTTCCTTTCCCGACCAGTCGATTCGCCATCCGTCGTCACTGTAGGCCATACCGGACCACTCGCTGAACTTGTCCGTGAAGTCGTGCAAGCACGCCTCTCCGGAGAACGGCTCCCTGAGTTGCGAGTCTTGACTAAACTTTTCGCGCCATTTCTGAAGGTTACGTGCAAGGCTCTCTCGAATATCCTCGAAGCGGGGCGCAGCGAGGGATTTTGACGACTCATCCCATTGCGGTCGATGCCCCAATTCTTGCCGCAGGGGGCTCGTTGGGTCCGACTTACTCCACGATTGCCGGTTGTGGTAAAGTGCGTGGTCCACCGCTTGGAACACCGTGAGCGCAGTCAATGTGTCGCCGACCGCATCACGCACTTGATCTTCAGTGCATGCAAACCAGTCGCGCATGACGGGAATAAGGATTGGCTTTTCAAGGAAGTAGTTTTCAATCTCGTGGCGTTTCCAGCATCGCCACTGAAGAATGCGAACAGCTCGTTTTCGACGATCTTTCTCCCTACCCCTGCAATACTTGGTAGCATTGTCCTCGCATCGGAAGTCCCGATCCTCTATCACAACCAACGGGCGACTTCGGCCAATGGCGTCGCTTACTCCAAACAAGGACTCGCCCGTGCCACAAGGCCACACGTCAACGAGCGGGTGCGTGCCAAACTGCCGATCCGCCCACTGCCGGAGAATGCTCGCTTCATACGCGGCAACGTCGCCCTCACAAAGGATGGCAACGTTACCTAACCGCGGATACGAGTCGCCCTGCGCCACAATACGGCTCATTCGCCTTCACCTCCAAGTGGACCAAGTGTCATCGAGGCACCCTCCTCCGCGGCAATTCTTCGGAGTTCTTCGCAATGCGTGGTCATAATGTACTGGTTCCCTTCACCGATTTCCGGCAAAGCGCGAAAAAGCTGCCGAACCCAACCTGCATGCAAATGCAACTCCGGTTCGTCAATAAGTATCAGGCTATGGTTCATTGGACTCGGATACGACAATCGGGCAATGTACTCAATGATAACCTGTTCCCCCGATGAAGCCATGTGCAGGGGGTAGACCGAGTTGCCATCGCGGAAATAGGGCGCGCCGACACGGGTTTCTCGATCGAACATGACGCCCAGATACTCCTTCGGGGCGCAGATTCTGTTAAACATTTCTTTTACGCTCTCCTCCCAAGGTTCCGGACGTGCGTCATCAAGGCGTGCGCCTCGCGCATATTCGCTCAGGTATTTCAATATGCTGTCAACACTGACAAAGCTCCTGCGTCCCTGGCGACGGTCATCCGAACCGGTTCCCACATTACCGTTTTCCACGTCGCCTTCCGCCAGATCAGAATCCTCGCCCAGCACGCGCGACTTCAATCCCCGATCTTGCGGAAAAAGGTAGAGCCCGCCGACCTTGTCCAGGAGTTGTCGGCTTCGGAGTTGTCGATTCCGCAATCCTTGGATGGCATATTGGCAGCCTCGAAACCACGGCAAGGCATTCCGGGGCTCCGTCCAGCTCAGATGCCAAACCGGTCGCAGTGTTCCGTCGGGTAGTCTTGACGGCGGGTACTTCCATTGGGCACGAATGCGACCGTCCGGCAGGTCCGGCGGTTGCCTTGAATCAGAACGCTGATCTCGAGTGTCCTCGAAAACCTGGGGGATGGCGATGCGTTCCACCTCATCAAATTCGACTTCGAACTCAACGGACGCCTCGATCGGTTCCGGTGACAGCCCTCCAACACCCTCCGCTTGATGAATATCGGCTTGAGACGGCGGTGGAACATCCATGGTCTGGTAGCCCATCACGCCACGCAAAGCCTGCACTACGCCGAAGAGCAGGGAAGTCTTGCCGCACCCGTTCGGCCCCGCGATGACCGTAAGCGGTCGAATACGCCCGATCGGATCGAAAAAGTCGAGCGTGAGCGTGTCAATTGCCCGGAAATTCCGGATCGTAACGGAACGCAGTCGCATGGTTTCGTGCTCCCATGAGGGGGAATCGGCTCGCACAACAGGTCATCGCGAGGACAACAACACATCATCCTATCTTTGCGTTTTCCCCGCAACGGGTCAACCCACAATGCGAACCTACAAGCGTGGCAGCCTAGCCTGGCGAGGTCACACTCTGAGTATTCAATTTGCCCAACCCCGATCAAATGGTTGATGGGCTACTGGGCTTCAGTCCCCGAGGTCAGTTGAGACATCTGGATGGCGAGTTTCGTGACTACGGGTTGATTCAAACTGATGCCTTCCTCGGCTGCCTCTCGCTCCAGTGCGGCGTGCAAGGATCGTGGCAGGCGCACCATGAACTTTCCGCTTTTCTTGGGAGTTGCCCCGGCAAATAGCCCGGTCTGATCCATTGCCGTTTCCCGGAGCTTTCGGATTGCCCTATACGCTTTCGTCTTCAAGAAAGCCTCTCGCTCTTCGCGAGTCGGATAGGCCTTGATGAGCAACCCGTCATCCGGGTTGAACAGGGCATTGGACAAGTCGGCCCAGGTGTCGACGGACGACGCCACGTCCTTGGCGGATTCGAGAATCTTCGAGGATTTGTTGGTCATGACGAACGTTCCTTCCGTCGTTGTAGTTCAACGGAATGAGCAGGATCAACTTCGGCAATGAGTCATCTATGGCGGAGAGGTTGTGAGTCTTTGGAGTGCGGCGACTTGTCGCCGCTTTCTTTCTCCGGCCGATTCGCGGTGGCGAGGGTCATTCGTCGGGGAAAATGGTTGGAAAAGGAAAGCGGCGACAAGTCGCCGCACTCCAAAGCTGTTTCTTCACAACCTCTGAGAGGCCCTTCTACTAGATATGATACCATATTTGATATCACCGTCAAGTCTGCACCCAACCCCAATGAGGGGACAGTACCTTTTCTCCGCCTACTGCCCCGCAACCGCACACTCGCACGCCTCCTCCGTCATGTCCATTCGCGGACGCTGCTCGAGCAACTCCTGGATCGGCTGGAACGTGGCCAGGATTGCCCGGTAATCGGGATCGTTCTTCGAGGCGAAGATCGGCTTGCCGCAGGCTTCGGTGCCGCCGGACGATTTGGCTAAGGGGGCCAATAGAAAACTGTTGTTCTCGGGCTCGAGGATGCGGGTGTAAAACTTCCGTGGGACGCCCTGCTGGTGACACGACGCACAGCGCCGGGCCGCCACGGTCTTGAGCACCGCGTCGAGATCGTCGGGCATCATGCGGCGGCTGCCCTTGCGCTGGTAGTGGTTCGATACGGACGTGTGGTAGTAGGGGACGTTCAGATCGATCCACGTCATTACCCGGCGCCCGCTGGCGGAGTCCATGGTGAAACGCCGCTGGCCCTGCTCGTCCGGGTGGCCGCTTAGGATGATCTCGGTGAGTTGGCTGGCCGGCGAGCCCCAGGTCCGCGGCGTGACCTTTAGGATGTTGGCTTCCTCGCCGTTGTAGGTGGAGATCCAGCTTGTGTAGGGGCTCTGGCCCATCAGGCCGCCGTGGGCCCCGTGCCGGGCGAAATCGGTCTCGCCGAGGGTCCCCTTTCGGGCCAGGATGTCGTAGGAGACGTTGAAGAAGTCGGTCTTGTCGCCGCTTAAGTCCACGTCGCCTGCCGCCTCCCGCTCGTTATGACACTTCACGCAATACTTGTCCCAGACCGGCTGCACGACCCGGGGATAGCTGAAGCCCTCGACGCCCCACTCGGGCGGCTCGAGCTGCTGCGGGGCGTGGTCGAAGGCCATCGACAGGTTTTCGTTGCGGGTGGTGACCGTGTTGCGGTCGGCATGGCAGCCGGTGCAGCCCTGCACTTCGCCGGGCATCAGGTGGGTGAAGCTACGCATCCGCTGCACGGCCCGGCCCTCGGCGTCGATGGCCATGAAGTAGATCGGCAGTCCGGCGGGGACCTTGAAATTGGCCGAGCCGTCCTCTTCCACCTTGGCGTAGCCCCAAACCTTCTTGGGCGAGTAGGTCGCTCCGCACGAGACCAGCGGGAACTGGAAACCGAAGCAGGCGATGTTGCCGCTTTGCGGAGGGGAAAACGCCTGCGGGGCCCAGCGGCTCTTTTCGATCTCCTGGACCACGCAGATCTGCTTGATCTGGCCGCGCTCGACGTGTGGCTGAAGCCCGATGTAGACGTCCTGCAAACAGACGGTCGCCCACGATTCCGTCTCGGCGTCCGGCAGCCTGGCCGGGGGAATCACCGGCGGCGCCGGGCGGGCCATCACCGGCGTGGGGCTGTAGTAGCCCAGGCCGCCGGCCGGGCGAAGCAACGCGGCCTGCCGGGTGCCGTCGTAGTTGCGGATCAAAATGGAGCCACGCTTGGACACCAGAAAATACTCGTCGTCGATGGGATACGGGTTTTCGTACGGCCCGCGGACGTTGTTCCCGTCGCCATGGCCGACCGGGCCCACCTTGACCTCCGGCGTAAGGTTGCGAATCGCCTCCTGGGCATTGGGGCCGAGGCTGCGGTCGATGATGCCGATCGCCCCGCGGCAGGGGCCGTTGTGGCTGGTCAGCACGCACAGCAGATTCTTGCTGCCGGGGATCGAGCGGGCCTCCATGAACGTGGCCGGACTGAGCACGCGGTTGCCGAAAACGACCGAAAGCCCGGTGCCGTCTGGGTTGATGCTCCAAAGGGCCTGAATCGGGATCGCCGGGCGGTCGACGTATTCCCAGCGGCTGTACGTGATCCGTCCGTCGTCGGTCACGTGCGGGGTGAAGTCGTTGAGATAATTGGCCGAGATCCGCTTGACGTTCTCACCGTTGCGGTCCATGCGGTAGAGCGTCGGCGAGGTGGAGACGAAGCAGTACGCAAACGCCGGCTTGCGGTCGGAGAGAAACGCGATGCCGCCGTCGGGCAGCCAACAGGGATTCATGTTGTTCGAGGTGCCGGGCGTAATCGCCGTCAGCCCGGTGCCGTCGACGTTCATCCGGTAGATCCGATACATGTGATCCGGATCCGTATCCGGCGGCAGACTCCGGTCAAACTGGGCGCCATACTCCCGGCCGCCGCCCTTGCGGCTAAACAGCACTTCCTTGCCATCGTAGGAGAGGTCGCAATCGAGGATCTGGCCGTCGGGCGAGTCGACCAGTAGTTTCAACTGGCCGCCGTCCTTATCCGGAGTGAAGAGGTACAGCCCTCCGCCGGGGCGGAAACCTTCGACGTGGTAGGTGTAGACGTGCGACGGGTTGAGTTCGTAGCGGAGGATCACGAGCATCTTGTCGAACTGCTTCGGCATCCACTCGGGGACCTCGACCGCCGACTCGTCGTACTTGGCAAAATACTCCTTCGGCGGGCTGGCGGCGAAGGCCATGATTTCGGACGCTCCGGGGTTCGGCCCGCCGTAGGAGTTGAGCAGCTTCAGCGTGACCCGTCCGACGCTGGTCTTGGGGATCTTGATCCGTTGCGGGCCGTGCATCATCCGGAACGTCCCCTTGGCGACCGGCGACTGTTGGCCGTCGAGGTAGACTTCGTAGTCTTTGAAACACTCCTCGGTCACCCAGCCGGTGCGGCCGAAGTAGACCAGCTCGGCGAGTTGGACCGACTGGGGCCATTCGAGCGTGAAATCGGCCTTACCCCGGGCGGTGCTTCCCTGTACGCACCACGCCTTGCCGGCGTCGTCCTGCCGATTGCAACCGGGCACTTTGCCGTCGATCGCGAATCGGGCGGCGTACCGACCGTCATGTTCGGAACTGGCCGAAACCTTGGCCTTTGCGGCAAGGTTTTCCGGCGCTGCCTCGGCGGCCAGGCCGGGCGAAACACAGCCAACCAACAGGGAAAACGCAACGACGAGACGGGCGTTCATGGCGTACACCTCCGTTTGGAAGAAGTGGGAAGGTCTAGCCCCGACGGCCACGCCGGGAAATTACGCCGGGAAATCACACCGCGTGGCCGCGGCGGCTAAACGGTCTTTCTTTCGGAATCACGGTTTTCCTTCCGGAATCACGTCATCCTGTGCAACCCGGATGGTACACCACGCCTCGGGGGGCCGTCAAGATACCCGCCGACGCTTGCCTCTCGGCAGGCCGGCCGCCGACGAACTGGAACTGGGCGGCGAACCAGGCACCCACTCCCCATTTTTCCGCGAACTTGACAGCCGCTGCGGTGTCCTGTAGACTTGGAGCGTTCGGGGGTGGCCAAAGCGCCCCCGAAACGCCGAAGATGTTTTTCAAGGAGTTTTCCATGGGCATCCTGATGACTCTACTGCCGTTGTTGTTACCGGCCCTTGCCGGACGTCGGCCGTAGGGTTTGCGCGGAGCCGCTGCTACCTGATTCGCTTTGCCGAACCCCAAGGCCGACGACGGCTTGGGGTTTTTTTGTGTCTTGGTGTTTTTTTGTGATGAGGACCTTCCCGATGCAGTCTCGTACCGACAGCCGACGGCGCCGAGGCCCCACGAGGGCGCGGTTGGTGTTGCCCGGGCCGACCAGGGGTCGGCCATAACGGATCGGATACGAGTTTTCTTCACCCTGTAGCACGGGAAACAAACGATGACAGATATACCAACGACGGATAACACGTCACGACAGATTGTGATTTTCGATACCACGCTCCGCGACGGCGAACAGTCGCCCGGGGCCAGTATGAACCTGGTCGAGAAGCTCGAGGTCGCCCAGGCCCTGGTGGAACTGGGAGTGGACGTGATCGAAGCCGGTTTTCCGATCACCTCGCCGGACGACTTCGAGGCGGTCCGCCAGATTGCCGGTTCGGTGCGGGGATCGGTGATTTGCGGCCTGGCCCGGTGCCGGGACGCCGACATCGATCGCGCCTGGGAGGCCGTTCAAAGCGCCGAGCAGGCCCGCATCCACGTCTTCCTGGCGACCAGTGCGATCCATCGCGAGTTCAAACTCAGGATGGACAAGGAGGAGATCATTCGCCGGGCGGTTTCGGGGGTGCAACGGGCGGCCGGGTATTGCGGCGACGTCGAGTTCTCGCCCGAGGACGCCGCCCGCACCGAAGCCGATTTCCTTTGCCGAGTGGTCGAGGCCGCCATCGACGCCGGCGCTACCACGGTCAACATCCCCGACACCGTGGGCTACGCCACGCCTGCCCACATGAGCCAAGTGATCCGCGTCCTGCGCGACCGGGTGCCAAACATCGACAAGGCCGTGATCAGCATCCACTGCCACAACGACCTGGGAATGGCCGTGGCCAACAGCCTGGCCGCGGTCGAGGCGGGGGCCGGTCAGGTCGAGTGTACGGTCAACGGGCTTGGGGAACGGGCGGGAAACTGCTCGCTCGAAGAGATCGTCATGGCTCTGCGGACCCGAAACGATTACTATCATGCCCACACTGCGGTGGTCAACCGGCGGCTGGTGCCTACCAGCCGGCTGGTGGCCAACATCACGGGCATTGCGGTTCAGCGGAACAAAGCCATTGTGGGCCGCAACGCGTTCGCCCACGAGGCCGGCATCCATCAGGACGGCATGCTCAAGGAACGCACCACCTACGAAATCATGCGGCCCGAGGACGTCGGCTTTGCCAAGACCGACCTGGTGCTGGGCAAGCACAGCGGCCGGGCCGCGCTGGCTGATCGAGCTCAGGCGATGGGATATCACCTCGACGCCGAGCAACTCGCCCAGGTCTTCGAGCAGTTCAAGGCCCTGGCGGACAAGAAGAAGGAGATCTACGACGGCGACGTCGCCGCGCTGATCGAACAGGAAATCCATGCCGTAGCCGAACGCTGGTCGCTGCAATCGTACGAGGTAACCTCGGGCACGGAACGGGTCCCGCAGGTGAGGCTCGAACTGCGGCACGGCGACGAGGAGTTTTCCACCGAGATGACCTGCGGCGACGGGCCGATCGACGCGATCTATCTGGCCATCGAGCAGCTCACCGGGATTTCGGTGGTGTGCAAGGATTTCGACGTCCACAGCGTCACGGTCGGCAAGGACGCCCAAGGCGAGGTGATGGTTCAGGTCGAGTACCAGGGCCGCATGTACCGCGGCCGCGGCGTCTCGACCGACAGCGTGGAGGCCGCCGCCAAGGCGTTCCTCAACGCTATCAACCGCATTGAGGCGATCGCCAACGGGGATCACGGAGGGCCCGATTCCTAGCAAATCATGACAGCCCGGGCCGAGTGGCGGAATTGGCAGACGCTAAGGATTTAAAATCCTTTGGGAGTAATTCCCGTGCGGGTTCGAGTCCCGCCTCGGCTAGATTTTAACTCTCTGTGACATAGTAGTTTAGGGAACGACGGCGCTCTTGAGCGATACCTTGGCCAGAAAGACGATCTACACGCCGGCCGAACGCCCCGTGTGAAAGGTGATGGTCTGACCGTCCGGGACTTGGCCAATCGGTTCCTGACGAGCAAGCAGCGGCTGCTAAGCGCCGGGGAGTTGACCGCCCTCTCTTTCCGCGACTATCACCACCCTCGACGTCGGAACCGCCGTAGTGCGATGGGAGCTTTTCCCGGGCCACCCTATCGACCAGGGTACGTACGGCGGCCGTCGCCCTTGCAGCGGCCGGCGGCGTCATCCGTTGCAGAGCGAGGTCACTTTCCGGATTGGTCATGTGCGGGCATGACGATTCGCAGCCGTTTTTTATGACCCCCTCGCCAGAAATACTCCAATGGGCGAACATAACTAATTCACCAAGTAGCGCACCATCCCCCTTTCGTCGGGATCAGGGCCGTGAAATTACAATTGTAGATTTGTCAATTGCGACTAACCGACCGACACAACAGATGTTATGGAAGTCTGAAAATCGTTAATACAATCATATAAACTTCACCCGGTTTTTATTGCACAATCGGAATATTCTGCTACGATCAAGGATAATCTGTGGCGAGATGCCATCGTTTGACAACGCGAGCCGCACCCGCCCGAAGAATTCTCGGACTGCGAACTTGTGCTATTGAGACAGTGTTTTCTGCGGCTGATTCGGGGGTTTTCCGGAAAGAGAAGTGGCATACGGTGACAGAGGAACCGGTGGCGCGATAGGTCGCGTTTTACCTTTGCCGGCAAGGATGAGGCACCTTGAGGAAGTATGTTGTTCACTCTTCTTAGACCCGTTTTAGGAGCTGCGTTATGAAGAATCTAGTGAGCGTATGCGCGCTGGCCGCGGTGTTGTTCAGCGGTGGCCTGGCATCGGTTGACGCCGGCGTGATCAGCTACGTTAAGCTCAACCCTGACACGGCCGACGCCGACTCGGGAATCAGCTCGGGCAACTTCTACACGCATTCGTTGGACTTCGGCACAGGCGCGGCGGCCACGGTCAACGGTGTGCCGTTCACGCAGGTGACGCTGGGCAACATCGATTCCATTGCCGACTTCAGCTACACGGTCAACACCAGCGGCCGCAACCATCACGGCGGCAACGCCAACACGGGCGTCGATGCCGGGCAGGGCATCAGCGATCTGCTGTGGGATATGGTCTACAACGGCAACAACGCGGCCGGTGGGGTGGCCACGATCACGCTTTCCGGTCTGGTGCCCGGTCTTGGGTACGATACGCGGATCTACAACCGGCAATGGGGCTTGTCTGCGGACAGGACGGCCACGTTCGATTTTGACACCGACGGAGTTGCCGGCCCCGAAGACACGATTGCCCTGATCAACCAGGACGACGCCAGTTGGGTGCCGCCGAGCGATGGGACCTTTGCCAGTGACACGGCCTATGCCATGGCCTATCAGTTCACGGCCCAGAGCGACACCATGACCGTCGCGATTACCGAGAACGTTTTCAACTTCTCTTGGCACATCTACGGTTTGACGAACCAGGAACTCGTCAACGATCCTTTGACCTGGGACGGCCTGGGCGACGGCAACTTCAACTCGACGACCCAGTGGACCGGCGGTGCCGCCGGCGCGACTCCTGATCTGGAGACCGATGCGACGGTGCGGACCAACACGGTCACCGTCACCGAGCCTGCCGAGGCCCACTCGCTGGCGGTCGTCAACAACGGCGGCATCGCGATAGGCGGCAGCCAGACGCTCACGGTACTGCGTGGTATTGATTTTGCCCCGGGCACTACGCTGGCCATGGGGGCGGGGGCCTCGCTGTCGGCCGGCTTCGGCAACCTTCCGAGCATCGCCCCGGCCGGCGACGTTACGATCGGCGCGACTTCGGGCGAGTTGACCCTCGCCGGCTACGACGACGGCGGCGGTACCCCGCGTGTTTTCACCAAGACCGGCGACGGGATCTTGGAGTTCAAAAGCGGAACCGTGGTCGCTGGTTCCACAATCGTCAAGGTCGCCGGCGGCACGCTACGCTCAGCAGGTCCCGATCCGCTAGGTGGATCGACCTCGCTCGAGTTGGCCGGCGGGAGGCTGAGCCTCGGTGACGCCTGGGGCGCACCGGGGGCGGCTCCGCCCGGCGCGGACGTTTATTACTCTTTTGACGATTCCGGTGATCCGGGCAACGACGATAGCGGCAATGGACACGTCGGTACCTTGTTCGACGTGAATTGGACGGACGCCGGGAAGATCAACGGCGGGCTCCAGTACACCGGACAGACCAGCAGGATGGATGCGATTCCCGAGGTCGATCTCGCCACCGAATGGACGATCGTCACGTGGTACAAGGGGCTCGCTGAATCCGGCACATGGCAGACGTTGACCAGGGGCGCTACGGGCGACCACCACGTTATTGTCGATGGAGCCGGCAACCTGGGAATGTATGACAACTCAACCGGTGGCGGTTTCAGACCCAGCGGGTTCAATATGGGCAGCTTGAACAATGACATGTGGCACCATATCGCGGCCGTGGCGGACGGTACGTCCACCAGCTTTTTCATCGACGGGCAACCCGTGGGAACCTCCGACCGTAGCCCGGACACTGAGGTGACCAGCATCGGCAACTATCTGACCGGCACGCAACTGTTCGGCGGCACGCTTGACGAGTTTCGCGTTTACGGCTCCATGCTTACGGCCGGGCAAATCGCCACGATGGCCGGCCCGCTGCTTGCTCCGGATATGGCAGCCACCGACGTGTTGGTGACGGCTCCTTCTGAGCTTGAAGTGAATTCCAACAGCGCGGTTGCTTTCGGTCAATTGACCTTGCAGGACGGCGGAGCGATCACCACCATGGGGACGACTCCCGGCTTCTCCTTTGCCGGTACGACGATTGACGCGGCCGCCGCCGCGGTCGGTTTCGGTCCCGACGTGCCCACCGACTACGGCACGATCACCAACAATTCGACCCAAGAGTTGACGATTTCCAAGACCGGTTCGGGCACCTGGCGCCGCGACGGGCCACTGGCCGGCAACACCAGCAACCTTAGCTGGCGGGTCGAAGACGGCACGTTCATGGTCCGGGGCCCGACTACGCTCAGCAGCGGGCCGATCACCGTCGCCGGCGGCACGCTGGACGTGATCGGCGAGACCTCGCTGGCTGGCGTGGACATCGAACTGTCCGGCGGCCGGCTCTACGTCGAGGGCACGCCCGGTAATCCGGCCCCCGGTCCCGCCGGCGCGATCGCCCACTATCCGCTGGATTCGGCATCCGCCGGAATTACCTCCAACGACGGCTCGGCCGGCTCCATCCTGGACGGCCTCTTAACGGGCGATGCCACCGTGACCATCGGTGGCCGCGGCAGGATCGGCGAGGCGATGCAGTTCAATGGCAGCGGCTACGTCGAGGTGCTTTACGACGCGGCTTCACTCGGAAATCTCAACACCTTTACCGTTTCCGCCTGGGTCAACATCGACAGCGAGCCGGGTACGAATGCACAGGGGATCCTTGGGACCCGAATCAACCCTGACGGCTCCGCCTCCGGTGGCGACACGTTTGACGTAAAGGTCTGGAACGACACGATCCACGGGGACGTGGGCATGGGCGCAGGCTGGATCAGCACCGCTGTGGACATCCGTGCGACGGATACCGGCAGCAGTGGGCAGGGAGGAGACATCGCTCCCGGCGAGTGGCACCTGGTCACCTATGTGATCGACGATGCCGCCAAGCAGTTCCAGCTCTATCTTGACGGCGACCTGAAGCGGACCATGGATTACGACGCCGGCCAGACCCCGCTTTTCATGGATTCCGACCAGAAGCTGTGGATCGGCGATGATTACTTTGGCCGTGAGGAAATGATCGGCCGGATCGACGAAGTCTACATTTACGGCCGTACACTGGATGCCGGCGAGGTGGACACCCTGTGGGGCAACGGCTTCGGACCCAACGACGGCACGGCGGGACTGGACATGAGCAACACGGACTTGTTGGTCACCGCCGATTCCGCGGTCTATGCGGCGCAGGCGGCGGTGGGTGGCGGCCCCGCCCCCTTCGGCCAACTCACGCTTAACGATGGCGTGCTGAGTACCGGGGGAGGACCGGCCGGCCTCAGCTTCGCCGGAACCACCATCCCGACCGAGGCCACTGCGGTGGGCTTCGATCCGCGGACGGCTACCGACGTCGGCGTGATCGACGCCAACGGGGCCAAGGTGACCATCTCCAAGGTGGGTCCGGGCGACCTGGTCCTGGACAAGATCAACGTCAACTTGGGCAACGCCACGTTCGATGCCCAGGAAGGCCGGCTGATCGGGCTGAAGACGGAGTGGCCGCTGCCCACTGCCGATCCGTTTGGCAATGCCCCCCTGCAGCTCAGCGGCGGCGAAGTGGTCCTGGCCAGCGGCGCGGACCCGGTGGGCGTCAGTTTCCGCAACCAGGTGACCGTCACTGCCGACAGCACCTTGACCGCCGGGACCGGCGGCGTCGGCGAACCGGCCATGGCGGTCGTCCTCGGCAGTTTCGCCCATACCCTGGAAGTGGTTGACAGCACATTGACGTTACGGAGCACCGACGGCTATAGCCTTAACGTCGCCAGCCCCGTCAGCGGCACCGGCGGAGTCAGCGTCAGCGAAGGTGACGTGACTCTGACCGCCGACGTCGACGTCAACTGGCTCGGTTCCACCGGCGGTGTGCTCAATGCCGATGGCCATGTCACGGCGGCCGACGCCCGCGTCAGCGGCGGAGTTGCCGTGATGTCCGGCGGCGGCGATATCGATTCGCTGCTGGTTTCCGCCGGCACGCTCAATACGGCCGTTGCCGACGTGATGGTCGACGACTTGAGCGTCCGCGGGGCCGGTCAGATCAGCACCGACGCGGTGGGCGTCACCGTCAACGACGGCGGTGGAATGCACCTCGGGGGGACCGATTACGTCGCGGCCGGTAGCTCGTTTAACGTCAGCGGCCAGATCGACGGGAACGTCGCGGAAACCCTCACCTTCGGTGGCGGTACGGTAACCGTCTCCGCTCTGCCTCCGGATGTCGCTGGGTTAAGTTACGTGCTGATCACGGGTGACGCAGATTCCGGGATCGATCCGTCGAAGACTTACACTCACGCCATCGATCCCGGCTCCAGCGGCACGGCCACCGTCAACGGCGTGGCGTTTGACAACGATTTCATTCCCGGCACCGGCAGCGAGAACATCCCCGCCCGCCACGGAGGCAGCCTGGACACCGCCGTCACCGGCGACATCGCCATGGTGTTCCAGGACATGGACTACAACGCCAATCCGGCCGAGATCATTCTCACCGGCCTGACGGAAGGGCAACTGTATGATTTCCGGATCTACAACCGATCCTGGGGGGCAGGCGCCAACCGCAGCCAGCGGTTCGACTACGACGTCGACAACGACGGCTCAATCGACGAGTCGGTCGAGTTGAATCCGGATATCCCCACCGAGGATCCGCCCGGATTCACCACTGCCGCCTGGAACATCGGATACGCCATGTCCTACGTCTATACGGCGGGAGCAAGCGGTGAGATCAGGCTCGACGTGACACCGCTCAACTTGGACCCCGTTCACTCGTTTCACCTGTACGGCCTGACCAACGAGGAACTCGTGGTTCCGCCGGGGCAGGCGACGTTGAACAACCTGGCCGGCAACGGCACCCTCGCCGGTGAGGCCCTCATCCTCGGCTCCGTCGCTCCCGGCCTCAGCACCGGCGTGCTGACCTTCGACCCGGGGCCGGGTGGCTGGGTCGAGTTCGACGTGGTCAACGGAGATCCGAGTTACGACGTCGAATTCGCCGCATGGGACGAGGACACCTACCCCGACCCCTGGGACCCCATCCCGCCGACCGGAGCGGTCAACGACCTGATCGTGATCGCCACCGGCTCGTTCAGCGTGGAGGGCGAACTGGACGGCGAGCCGAAGATGGGCACGCTGAATCTGACGGCGATCAGCCAACTCAGACCTGATTCCTCCTGGGCCGGCACCCAAACCCGGACGATCATCCAGAAGGGGGTGGGCAATAACAATGAGGACGCCATCGACGGCGAATTCGCGGAAGTGCCCGTGGGCAAGCACTTGGGCTACGGCGTGTTTGTGGCCGAGCCGGGCGTGGAAGTAACTGCCGCGGGGAACATGGAGGTGACGCTGTTGCAGGCCCTGGCCGGTGATACCAACGGCGATCGTGTGGTGGACATTGCCAACGATGGATCGGCGTTGATCCTGAATCTCGGCACCTCGACTGGGATGGGCTGGACGGACGGCGACTTCAACCATGACCAGGGCGTGGACATCGGCAACGACGGATCGGCTTTGATCCTGAATCTCGGCACCGCCTATAAGGGTGGGTCGCCGGGTGCGGGTAAGGATGTGGCGCCGGGTGAGGGTGGTGGCTTCGTCGACCAGGATGGAAACATCTTCCT
>SDBV01002059.1_pt1 | contig 30179 bp, 18 predicted proteins | sample 2277081 | NCBI WGS metagenome assembly SDBV01 (sample SAMN10402039, study PRJNA504765) | marine sediment metagenome | isolation source: marine sediment core GS10_PC15, 223 cmbsf | place: Arctic Ocean: Southern Knipovich Ridge | collected 2010
TAAGGGACATATCTGTAATTAGGCAATGTAGTTACAATTTATAGGCCTTAATTGAACATCGAGTGCATTCCGGCGCAGCTTGCTGCGCCGGAGTATTCAAAAACTTCCTTATAACAACTTAGTCGTCCAATTTTTCAAAGGTCTCAACAAATAACACTTGGTTAGAGATGGAAAAGCAAACTCTCGGTTTCAAAATTGAAAAAACGGATTTAGATATCCTCTGTCCCCACCGGGACACACCGGCTGCCTGCCTGTAGCGCTGCGGCCCGGACAAATTTCGCCACGGGAGCAAGCCCGCCATGTCCTCTTTCATAAAGTACGCCGCCATCCTGCTGCTTTGCGCAGCCTTCCCGCTCCGGGCCGGTTGGAACCAGTATCGGGGCGATGCCACCCGTGGTGGATTCACTGCCGAGCCGCTGCCCGGAAGGCTCTACCTCCAGTGGGTCTTCCATCCGGCCCAGCCGCCATCACCCGCCTGGCAGGGAGTAGACACCCGCATGCCGTTCGATTACGCCTTCCACACCGTGGCCGCCGGGGGAAAGCTGTTTTTCGGCAGTAGCGCCGACTGCAAGCTCTACGCCCTGGACGCATCGAACGGCAGGGAACTCTGGAGTTTCTTTACCGGATCGCCGGTGCGTTTTGCTCCGGCAGTTGTGGCGGAGATGGTTTACGCTCTCAGCGATGACGGTTTCCTCTACTGCCTGTCGGCAGCCGATGGCCGGTTGCTGTGGAAAGTGCGTGGCGGCCCCGGCAATGGCCTTGTGCTGGGCAATGACCATCTGGTCTCGCGCTGGCCCGCGCGAGGAGGGCTGGTGGTGGCCGGTGACACGGTGTTTTTCGCGGCTGGAATCTGGCCCAGCGAGGGTATTTACCTCCATGCCGTTGATGCCCGTAGCGGCGTTTCGATCTGGGTTAACGACAGCAGCGGGGGGATGGTGATGGACAAGCCCCACGGCGGAGCGCAAGCCAGAAGCGGAGTCTCGGCCCAGGGTTACCTTGCGCTCGACGGCGCTACCCTGCTGGTCCCCACAGGCCGCTCGGTCCCCGCCGCGTTCGACAGCCGCACCGGACGGTTCCGCTACTTTCACCAGCAGAGCAACCGCTCACTGGGCGGCTCCAGAGTGATAGCCACGGCGGGATTCTTTATGGCCGATGCTGGTAATACCCGCTCAACCCAGTTGAGTGCCGGCCCGGACAAAGCGCTGTTCCGCGTCTCGGATGGCTCACGGGCGGCAGTCAACGAGCTGCACAGCACGGCGGTAGCTTTCACTCCCGATGGGTGGCTTTACTGCGCGGACCGCTCCGGGTTGCATGGCTGGGACCTGGACAGCGCGTTCGAGCAGCGGACGGCTCGTGGCCAGGAGAACTCCCGCGACTACCTTAAAGCGCCCTCACTGAATATTCCAACTCCCGGTTTGGGCGATGGCATATCGCTGATTATCGCCGCGGACAAGGCGGTGATTGGTACGGCCGATGGCCGCGTGGCGGTGCTGGACCTGACAGCCGAACGGCTGACCTGGTCGGCATCGGTAGAGGGCCGGCCACTGGGACTGGCGGCCTCCGGGGGCAAGCTGTTTGTCAGCTCGGACAATGGCTCGATCTACTGCTTTGGCGGCGAGGCCACTTCCGGACCGGAACATATCCACCAGCCGAGGGTCAACGAGCCTTACGGGGACAACAGCCTTTACAGGCGGGCCGCACTCGAGATAATCGAGCGCACGGGGATTACCGAAGGCTACTGTGTGGACCTGGGCTGCGGCGATGGCCGGTTGGCGTTGGAGCTGGCCCGGCTGACCAACTTGCGGATTTACGCAGTAAGCCCGGACCCGAAGCAGGTGGCCCGCGCCCGCCGTCTGCTCGATTCAGCCGGGCTGTACGGCACACGGGTTACAGTCCACCTGGCCGACCCTGAAGCAACTGATTACCCGGATTATTTCGCCAACCTGGTTGTATCCGCCCAATCGGTAGAGCAGAAAACGCAGACGTTCGCCGGGATCGAGGCCCGGCGGCTGATGCGCCCCTGGGGCGGGATCAGTTGCACGGGCCGTCCGGAGCAGATGATACTGGAGCACAGGGGAGCGCTGGCCGGGGCCGATTCCGCCTGGAGCCACCTTTACCACGATCCGGCCAACACACTTTCAAGCTCGGACAGCCTGGTTGGCGGAAAACTTGCCATCCTCTGGTACCGCGACAGCGACCAGTTGATGCCCTCGCGCCATGGACGCGGAGTGGGTCCGCTGTTCAGCCGGGGACTGCTGTTTGTACAGGGGATTAACGAACTGCGCGCGGTGGACGCCTACAACGGCCGCCCGGTGTGGTCCTATCAGTTGATGGACCTGATGAAGGCCTACGATCAGGAGCATCTGGTGGGCGCCGCCGCCACCCAGGGCAATATATGCCTGGAGGGCAACAGGCTCTATCTCCGCTCGCCGGGAGACCCAACCAACGGCGATTTCGCGGGCAAGAGCTGCCTGGTGCTGGATGCGGCCAGCGGCAGGAAAATAGCCGAGTACGATATCCCCGGCAGAGATGAAAACAGTGAGGATAGTGAATTCTGGGGTTACCTGGCCGTGCAGGATGGTATCCTCTATGGCTCGGTGACAAACACCGCTCATGTCCTGGAGTACTCCTACCGCGAGTCGGACATGAACAAGATATTCTCCGAATCTAAGCGGTTTTTCGCCCTGGAAGCCGCCAGCGGCGAGCAGCTCTGGAGTTTCACCCCACAGCATTCGATCCGGCATAACGCCATCGCTATCGGTGGCGGCGCGGTGTACCTGATCGACCGTCCGCTGGCTGTCTCCGACGCGGTGGTGCGCAACCCACACAGGGCAGGCAGAACGCTTACCCCAGGCGACTTTCACCCGGAGGGCACTCTGCTGGCGCTGGATGCCCGCACCGGGAGCGAAATCTGGCGTTCCCGCGAGAATGTTTTCGGCACCCTGCTGGCGTTGAGCAGTGAGCGGGATGTGCTGCTGATGAGCTACCAGGACACACGTTTCAAGCAGGATTCCGAGTACGGCGGAAAAATGATGGCCTTCCGCGCGCGTAGCGGGGCAAGGCTCTGGGATGTGGGGGTAGAGAAAAAGAAAGGCTATAACTACAGTTCCCGTCCGCTGGTAATCGGCAATAAAGTCTACCTTGAACCCGGCGCCTGGGAACTGGAAACAGGCAAACGCCTGGAATTCAGCATGGCCCGCTCCTACGCTTGCGGGATTATCACCGGCAGTCCGGAGATGCTGGTTTTCCGCTCGGCCACGATGGGTTACCTGGACCTCACCAGCGGCGATCCAACCGAGAACTATGGTGGAATCCGTCCCGGCTGCTGGATTAACGCCTTACCGGTAGGCGGGCTGGTCCTGATGCCGGATGCCACCGCCAGGTGTAACTGCAGCTACCTGATCAAGGCCAACATAGCGCTGGCGCCCGTACGCTGAAAGCCATTGCTTAACCAGGATCGAGCCTGAAAACTGTTAAAAATGCAAACCGTTGAGAGCCGGCAGCCGGCTCTCAACGGCTTAGAGCACTTTATACCGCGTTAAATTCCCAACCCTTGCGGAATTCGGGTTTGATATATTTATTCGCCTCATTGTTGTTGGTAAAACGCATGCGCTCCGTGTCCCACAGGAGTTTGCCTTCGAAATGAAGCGCGATGCTGCCGAGCAGAATCCACTCGGTGAACGGCCCGGCTACGCTGAAATTAGAGCAGGCCCGTTCGCCGCCCTTGCAGGCGCGAATCCAGTCGCGGTGATGACCCGGCGAGCGGGTGAGGAACCGTGGCGGGTTTTTAAAGTCCTCCATCCTCTCCGACGGTAACAGGCGCACATTGCCGGCGTAGCTGTCGGTGGTGAGAATCCCCTTTTCACCGATAAAAATCGCACCGTTAGCCTGGCTGGGACGGCGCACTGGTTTTGCCGGTTCAGTCTGGACTGCTGTCGTGTCTGTTTTCCCACGCGCTCTGCCGCCAGCAGAGTCTGGTCTTACACTCAGGCCGGGTCCTAAGAGCAGCTCGTCCTCCGCCAGGCCTTCCGGCCGCATCGGCACATCTTTCATGGCATCGTACCAGACGAGTTTCAGCGGGGGCATCGAGCCACGGGCGGGGAATTCAAATTGGATTACCGATGAACTCGGGAAAGTGAGGTCGTTTTTACCCTCCTGCCTGATGACCTCCACACTCGAGGGGGCACCCAGCATCAGCGCCATGTTGGGCGCACCCAGGATGTGGCACGCCATATCACCCAGTGCGCCGCAGCCAAAATCAAAAAAACCGCGCCAGTTGAACGGCAGATAGAACTTGCTGTTGCGCTCGGCATACGATGCACCGCCTGAGGTGTACGGCCGCTCCTGAGCCATCCCGAGCCAGAGGTCCCAGTCAAGCGTGGAGGGAACCGGTTCCGCCGCCGGAATGGTGCTGATGCCCTGCGGCCAGATAGGCCGGTTGGTCCAGGCGTGCACTTCCGTGACATTGCCGATCTCACCGGACCAAATAACCTCGGCGGTCAGCCGGGTCCCCTCGTTGGAATACCCCTGGTTGCCCATCTGGGTAGCTACCTGGTATTTCTCAGCCGCCTGTGTAAGCTGGCGGGCCTCCCAGACAGTCCTGGTCAGAGGTTTCTCCACATAAACGCCCAATCCGCGCTCCATGCACCACATGGCGGCGCTGGCGTGCATATGGTCCGGGGTGGAGATGATCACCGCATCGATGTTCTTGCCCTCTTTATCCAGCATTTTGCGGAAATCCCTGTACTTCGCCGCTTTTTCGAACTGCGCGTATGCTTTCGCCGCTCTCTTGTCGTCCACATCGTAGAGGGCCACAATGTTCTCCGACTCGCAACCCCGGATATTACCCGAGGCCCGGCCCCCGGCGCCAATGGCGGCAATATTCAGCTTTTCGTTGGGCGATTTGTACCCCAGGCGCTTCAGCGAGGGAGAACTGCCGCATCCGGCCGCGGGGATTGCACCGGCCAGCAAGCTGCCGTAGAAGAAAAAGCTACGTCTTGAAATGTTATTTTCGCGGGATGACATGAATTTCCTCCTGTTGGTCCGTGGTACGATGGCGGAGCATGATCAGAGCAAAATTCTATGGCAGGTACCGGCCCTGCTCCAGGTCCTCGACAAGTGTTCGGATTATGGTTAACTGCTGATCGGTAAATTTCCACTCTTCAATCTTTTGCGGGGTCAGCAGGTCTTTCATTTCGGGAAGTACGAGGAAATCCCTGGCCTGCTCCGCACTCATCGAGCGAGCCACGAAATCATCCTCATCGTGCCTGTCGAAAAAGCTTTTGAGTCCCTTGTCCCGGTCACCCTCGATTTCCTTGAAATAGCTCCCGTAGATATGCAGCGAGCAACTGTAATCCGCATAGCTGCCAACTTTGGTCTCGATTCCGCTTTTCCGCTCGATCATCCCCGCGATATGCCGCTGCAGGAAAGTGAGGCCGATCACGTTGTCCGGCCAGGCTTTGTACAGATCGCGCGAGCGCCAGGTAGTGTTCATGTTCAGCACCTGGCATCCATCCTCATTAACCATTACCCGCAGTTGGATTTCCCGCAGGCAGGGGACATCCTCCAGCAGAAAGTTGTCGATAAACGGTATGGCCGTGGTCAACATCGCCCGCCGCGAGTGGGGCGTGGCCACAATCCGCTCCACGGCCAGATCGATTTGATTGATCGTGCGCTGATCCAATGCGTTCAGTACCTGAGCCTCCAGTCCTTCCTGTTTGTGCCCCGGGCCGTTGATAGCAGCCAACACGGCATCGAGCGTAAGATAGCGCCTGATGCGGCCCGAATAAGTGTAGGGCCAGCGCTGCTGATCGGGGACGCCTCCCTGGCGGATCGCATCGAGCAACTCTTTCATGGAGAGGACAAGATGGTCTTTAGCGCCCATGATCTCGGCAATATAGACACCGATTTCCGAATGAAGGATGGGCGGAAAACGTGGCTCGGTAAACGGGTCGGTTACCTCTATCAGCACGCGGGCATCGCGGCTCGGTGGATCGATATACTGGCCCTCGCTGTCTTTTTTGTCGTACTCAGTCCTGATCCGCGCACCTTTCTCCCATACCGCCTTTATCGCCCGGAAGTGTGCCCGCGGGATAGAATCAGCCTCGATATGCAACGTGGGTATCCGGCCTGCTGGATTAACGGCTTCACTCAAGGATTGACCTCCACCAATAAAGTACTCATTCGTGTATTTGTGTTTGCGCGGTTTCTCGGGCAGTATTGGCCATAACAGGTGGCGCCGATTGTTTTCCGGCCACATCCATAGTTGAATATAATGTTTCAAGGGCTCAATGCTAAGAGTAAAATTTATCAGATTTTGTCCCGGCTACTCGTCTTTTCTAATAAAAGTTCAACCGAAGCCCGTCGCGAGGTGGAGCATTGGCGAATAGCACAGGACCTGGCTATTCAATGACAATAAAAAAGCCGGCCGCTGAAATCAGCGGCCGGCTTTTTATTGTTGCCTCGGGCGCCCCCCGAGCTTCAGAATCCCATCTGGATACTGAAGAAGTTATCGGCAGTCAACCGGCCCTTGTTCTGATAGGCGTAGTTGAAGCTTATTGCCCTGCTGCCGAACATCTGTTTAATTCCACCGCCAAAGCTCAGACCACGCCAGGTGGGATCATCACCCAGGTAAGCGTAGCCAAGCATATCGCTGTCGTCGGTGAACTCATCGGTCTGAATCAGCCAGCCCATCCTGATAGCACCGGAAAGGAAGGGAGTGAAATTATAATTCACTTCCGAACCAATCGCGTAGCTGATCGGGATATTGCTGTTGCGCCAGATCTCGGCGCTGGTCAGCCAGTTGGCCGCCTCGCCGGTGTAGAGGTTGTACGCCAGCGCGATTTTCACCGTTGTAGGCAGACGGTAGGTGTGGGTCGCGCGGAAAGCCTCTCGGTCTCCACGATTGGCCATGGCATACGGATCGGTGGAATAGTCACCGTAACCATCGGGCACCTTGCCGTTGCTCATCTGCTCGGGCCCGATATCGACCCGCATGTTTTCGCCCCTCATGGTGAGGTTCGTACCCAAGTTCTGGATCGCAAAACTGAAGCGGATTTCGCGGTCGGCCAACTCGGTGTGATAGATCGCACCGGCATCGATTCCTAACGCGTTGCCGGCTATGTTCTGGAAGAAATCCTGATGGATGTACTTCGCGCTGATCCCGGCGGTAAAGCGATCCGAGAGATTGTAGGCGAAGCTGGCGCCCATCTGGAAATCATAGGCGTTGTAAAACCGCCCTGTCCCGTTGGGACTTCCGATGGTCGTGATTTCCTCATTCGGTATGTCCAGGTAACCGGCGAACACACCGATAGCTATCCTGTTATCGGCTAAAGGTGTGGCGAACGCCGCATAGCTGTAGGACAGGTCCATCGTGTAGTCCACAACCGTCAGCATCACCTCGCGCTGATCCATCAAACCAAGACCAGCCGGGTTCCACCAGATAGCGGAAATATCATCAAGCACCGCCGAGCAGGCGCCGCCCATACCAATACCGCGTGCTCCGACCGGGATGGTCAGGAACTCCGCCGCACGCACACCCACTGAACTGCTGGCATCCGGACGTCCCTGAGTGGGATATTTGTCCAGACCTGTGTATTCCTTACGCTCAATCCCCTGTCCAAGCAAAGGCAAGGCGACGAACGCGAGGAGTACGCCAGCGGTCGTTATGGCTCTTAATGCCATCTTTCTCAACATAACTAACCTCCATATACTCGTGAATGGGAAGAACATCTTCCAAAGTAAGTTGCTAACACCGCGTCCTCATCAGTTGACGATGTAGAACTTACCAATGTGCGTTTCTCCCCGTTCGTCGGTAACATGGTAGAAATACAACCCGCTGGCTACGGTCTGCCCGAAACGGTTCTTCATGTTCCAGGGCTCGGTACCCGAGTGGTTATCGTAGCCTGTGAACTCCAGCGGAGTGTTGTCCGGCTGGATATTATCCAGGTCGGTGAAATTACCCCAGCCTGTCCGGCCGGCGCCGATGTGGTTGAGCGCATTAACCAGATTACCGCCCAGTGAATAAATCCTGATCGTGCAACGGCTCGGCAGGTTGACGAACTCAAGCCTGCGGCCGCCGGCCGACTGATCCAACATCGAACTGGCGATGTAGGGATTGGGCACGACCTTGATTTTGCTCAGGTCGATGTCCTCCACATTATTGCTCATCGGCTTGATGGTGAACGTCCATTTGTCACCGGGCATCGGAAGATCGTGGCCCTGGGTCCAATTATCACCGTTCCAATCACCGAATACGGTCCGCAGCACCATCGTTTCACTCGACGGCATCGCGGTCACATCCAGCAGGTGGATAATCTGGCCACCGACCCACAGGGCGCAGGGCTCTGTGTTATCCGCCGGCAGTGTTTCCACCAGCATCGTCGTGCGATCCGACTGGGCAGTTTTGGTTCCCGCTCCAGTTTGGTTCCTGTTTTTGCCCCATCCAAAGCCGATTTCGCTCCTGTAATCGTTCGCGTCCACTCCGGGAGGAACGAAACCCCAGGACACTTCGTCGATATACGGGCTGAACGGAATGCTGGTGCCGTGGGTGCGGTCGGTTACGCTGACCGTTACGCTGCCACCCGAGCTACTCCAGCTGATCTCGTACGCGGCGTTGCGTACGGAGAGCATCATGTTACCGTTCTCTGTATAACGGGCTGTCCCGCCGTCGGTGTTGTTAAGATTATGGTTGCCCGACAAAGCAAGGGTGGCCCCGGCGTAACCGCCGCCATCGACCGCAAGCAGCATCTGCCGACCCTCGCCAGCTGACTGCCGGCGGCCCAGATACGGCATAAACGTTACATTCCAGGCGATGCCTGCATCACTCATGCCCCCGGCATAACTCTGGGGAGACATGTGTGCGCCGCGATTCCTGGTACGAACCGCGAAGTATAATGGATCATGCGTCGCGCCCCCGCCGGTAAACAACAACTGGCGTCCGCCGCACCGGCCACCGGTGGGAAACATCTGGTTGGTAATCTGAACAGAGAATGTCTCTTCGGCGGTAATCCGCTCATGATTCACCGCGTCAAATAAAACATTGTTCAGCATGGCCGGGATATAGACCGGATCCTGTGTTATCGTGGTTCCGTCACCGGTCAGGGAGACAGACGACAATTCGCTTGGCGCGGCACTGTATCCGGCTGGTGTATCGTATACATAACTGGCCAGTTCGGCCGCTCTGTATTCGTTGGCGTCGCTACGCGGCCGGACAGTAAAATAACCGGAAGGGAACGTGCGGTTCCAAACCTTGGACTGCTCCGGCTCGGGCAGACTGAACGCTTTGCCGGTGGCCGGATCGACATTGGAGTCGTATGGAACGAGAGCATACCAGACTTTCATCCCGTTACGCATACGCTTGAAGGGCTCGTCGTCGTCCCTCTTGTCGATGTAGTGGAATGTAAGATTGTTTGCGCTCAGACTTACATCGTTAATCAGCTCGCTGTGGGATTCGGACGGACCCACAAAGCTGCGGTAGAGCCTGAATCCCTCGAAATCATACTCGCGGTATACACTGTTGGGATCGACTTCGGGATTCTCCTGGATGAAGCCATAGTATGCATCCGGGGTATTGAGGTTGACGTTGCCCCAGGTAATCGTCACGTCTCTGTCGCCCGGCACGATTGTCAGCGGGGGCGGCACAGGCGTCTCGGGCAGTATGTATCCACCCTCGTAAACGAGATTTGCAATGTCCTGCATCTTCTCGAAAGGTGCGAGCTGGACCTGCATTTCCTCATCGTAGAGATTGGCGATGTCGTTCGGCTTCATCACCAGCGGAGGATTGGTGGGGTAGGCGGCCATGATCACGAAATCGGTGGACGTCGTATCCCGCGGACCGAAATCGTGCAGTCCGCTCCAGGCGTGGTAGTTAATCCTGGCCTGGCGGCCCCACAGCCACACGTCGTAATATTCGTCCGTGGGCAGGATAACACCGGGGTTGCCTGTCAGCAGACGGCCGGTGTAGGGGCTGATCTCGTCGCCGTAGAAATCGGAGATGTCCCTTTCGGTCCCATCGGGCTGAAGGCAGGTGGCCCAGCGGTGCACCTGTCCGGGATCGGAGAGCGTACCCATGTCCAGGGCTTTCGAGATACCGAAATCCGCGCCCCAGCGGAAGTTGGTGGTATTGGACATATAAGCGGTCTCGCCGTTGAACGACATGTTCTTAAGCGGCGCGTAACCGATCATGAAGGCCATGCCACCGTTGGTGAAACCGTCCTCCAAGCCATTCTGATCGACCATGCACTTGATTTGCCGGGCCGGATGGTAAGCCCAGCCTTCGTCCATGCTTGCCGCGCTGAAACCGATACCGAAATAGTTTTCGACATACATCAGCGCGAAACTGCCCCAGACCTGTCCGTCCGGCGTAGAGGCTACCTGATCAACGAATTCTGAGTTGTCGTTGTATTTCAGGTATTCGCTCATATTGCGCAGAAACAGATGGCCGAAAGCCAGGTCGTTGCTCTCACCGAAATTGAGGAAATAGAACATGTATTCCATCGATGCTCCGGTGGGCGGTACAGAGCGGTGGTAACTGTTGTTATATGCATCCGAGTGCATGGCGCCGATTGTTTCAGCTCCAAACAGGATCGGTGCACCGCTCATGGTGCGGCCTTCGCGGAACTCGGCCGGCCAGCGGGCCAGGTTATCCGGATCAAGGGAACTCCAGACCTCGTTGTTCTCCACACGGCTCATCCACTGGTCCATGCGGTGGCCGGCAGCTACGCCTGCCAGGACGATGTCCTCTGCTTCCAGAGACGCCCTTTTGCCTCCAAGGGTACGTCCGCGGCTGCGGCCGAAGAGTGTGTCCTCCGCCAAGCCGTCGCCGTCAAGGTCCCTGGCGACCGAAAGGAAGTGTCCCCAGCATCCCTCGTAAGTCGGGATTGAGTTGCCTGAGCCACGGGGGTATTCACTGGTCCCCGTAAAAATGCTGTTGCCCAGGTTCAACTCCAGGCCATAGTTGTTACCCTGGGATTTTCTGCTCTTTGTCTGCAGCGCAAAACCGTCCGCAGCCATGCAGAGCACCAGGGCCGCCATGGCCAGGGTGAAAAGTATTCTGCTGTTTTTCAACATAATCGTTCTCCCGTCGAGTCAAAACTGACGTTCAGTTGCACAATTAACCTCAGCCAGATTCAGAAAGTAAATTCGATACCGGTTCTGATCTGACGGGCCCGGCCCCACGCGCTCCAGTTATCCGTGGCCTTGGCGAAAGCGTCGGCAATTGCGCCCCTGGCCGTTTCATCGATGGTGAGCGTACCGTCCCCATCAAAATCACGTACGAACAGGTATTTTGCTTCTGACGGAGCGGTGTCCCACTTGTACTCGACTCCACCGGTTACGTACCGATAACCCTGGAAGCTGTAACCCGAGGGATACGGCTCAGGCAGTTTACGGTTGGTCAGGTTGAAGACTTCGGCAAACAGGCTGAGCCTGTTTCTGCCGGAAAGGTTGAATCCCTTGTTAAGCCTGAGATCGATGTTGTAGTACCAGGGACCACGATTGCGGTTCAGGCTGCCGTTTGGTTCCTGGATGTTAATGAAACGACCGGTGGGCTTGCCGCTCATCATAACCGGCGTCAGGTAGGCCCTGAAATTCTTGAAAACCTTGTTAGCCCAGGTCCCGTTGAAAACATCTTCGTCGGTCATGTAGCTGAAATGGGCCGACAGATTGTGGGTCCGATCCTCACGCGAGGGCCGCAGCTCGTCGTTGGTCGACGCCTGGTAGCTTGAACCGGTAGTCCGCGCGAACTGCATGGTGTAGATCAGGTTCAGCGAGTAGTGGTCGCTGAAACGCTTGCGTAACGTGGCGTCGAAACCCTTCACATTGCCGCGGTCGCTGTTGGTGTAAGCGCCCTGTGTACCACGCACCCAGCGGTTGGTAACAGACTGAGTATAGTCGCGGAAGAACTCACCGTCGGACACGTTGCCGTCGGAGTCGCGGTAATATCCCGTGACGTCCAGCACCACATCATCGGACAGCAGGTAGCTCACACCAGCCTCAAAAGCGTCGGTCCTGGCGTAACCCAGCCCACCGGGGTTGTTGCCGCTGAAAATGAACGTGTAGCTGGGCAACTGAGTAAACACGCCGTAGCTGAAACGCATCTGGGTCTTGTCCGTAATCGGGAAACCCACGTTGAAACGCGGCGAAATTTCACTCTGATTCTCGGGGAAAAAGCGCTCGCCGTACTGATCGTTGTTACGGAAGCCCCAGTTATCCCGCGGCTGGAACTGGTCCCAGCGAATGCCGTAATCGAACACGAAATCGCCGAGATCGGTCCTGTTCTGAATGTAAGCGGAAAACAGTCTCGGACGGTAGTCGAACTCGTTATCCAGTTTACGCGGACTCTGGCGGACCTGGAACTGGTTGTTATCGAAAATCGTACCCTGCCAACCGAGTTTCATCCGGTTGTAACGATTCAACTGGAGATCCATGTCCAGCTTGAACGTGTTCTGGTCCTCGCGCAGGTAACGGTAGTTCTGGTAGTAAAGCTGCGCATTGGAGGAAAAGCCGAACGGAGTCCAGTAGTCGTGCTCGCGGTTCCAGACTCCGGTACCATCAGCATAGTACAAGGCCGCGTCCTCGGGATTGTTCAGGTGGTCCCTGCCCGGGTACGTCTCGACCATGAACGGTATGTCGTGCACGTTGAAAGTGAGGAACTGGGTATCGCGCTGCCAGTTCTCCTTGATGTTCGAGGAGTTGATGTCCTGAACACGCAGGTTCATAAAACGAAACTGCAGAGAGGCGCTACGCTCGGCGCTCTGGTAAAAATCCCAGTTGACGCCGGCCAGGAACTGGCCCGTGCGCGTACGCCTTCCCAAACCTATCGGCACATAACCGAAGGTGTCCGCCCCGGCTATCATGTCACCCCTGAGGGTTGACCACATCCGGTTACCGAGCATGTCGGGTGTTATCCAGCCCTGGCGCCAGTAGGGGTCGGATTCGGACGGCCACTGCCGCTGCATGCGGGAGAAATTCTCGGTGGCTATGAATTTCAGGCCCCGGATAGGCGAATAGGTCAGTTTACCGTTGAGCAGGCTTCTGTCCTGCCAGTTATCGGGAGTCCTCGAGGGATGGCTGGGATTGAAGACACCCTGTGAAACCCAGGGATGCTTGGAGAAAAATTCCTCTCCCGTCCTTCCGGCCCAGGTCTCGCGGGCGAACTTCATCTCGTCCAGGGTGAAAGCGGGACGGGCCTCATCGTAGCCGGCGCCGATCCACCAGTCGGGATCGCCGTAAACCGGATCGTTACGCACGGCATGGTTCAGGCGGTCGACAAACGTCTGGTTAACGCCGCGGAAACCCTCGCTGGCGTGAGTAGGACTTTTATCCTCCAAGCCCTGCAGCTCTCCGGAAACGTGGAAATGCAGATGAGGGATAATCGGCACCGGGCCGCCCACGCTGGTTGAAAGCTGATTGTAACCGTAGTCGGAAGCACGGGGATTACCCTCGTCGGAAGTCCAACGGGCGTTACCTCTGATATCAGGTCCGCCTTCTTTGGTCACAATATTGACGATACCGCTCTGGGCGTTACCGTACTCGGCCTGGAAACCACCGGTAATGATATCGACTTCTTCCACCGCGCTGGTAGAGAACTCCAGCGGCGTGGTATCCTCACTCAGCGCGTTTTCTTCCATATTCCACTGCCAGAAAACACCAGTGCGATAGGGATCGGCGGTGTAGTTACGCACCGTCACGCCGTCAACCACCATGGCCTCTTCGCCCAGGCGGCCACCGCGGATACGAAGGCCACGTGCCTTGCCGCCTTCGCCACCGATAGAAACGCCGGCCTCAAGCACCAACAGATCTTCCAGCCTGGTGGCAGGAGCCTGTGTGAGTTTTTCACTAGTGATACGCTGCTTGCTAGCCGTATTATCACGTGGAATCAGAACATCGCCCTCGCCCTCGATCACGATCCCTTCGAGCTGGACCACGGTGGAGCTGAGGTTGCAATCAACTGTCATGGTCTGACCGGCCAGCAACAGCTGGTTGGCGACCGTGGTTTTCTGGTAACCGGTATAGCTGAAAGTCACACTGCGCCTACCGGGCGAAGCATTGAGAATAAAATAGTAACCATCACTGTTGGTTACGTTGCCGAGTCGAGTACCCTCGATTACGACCTGAACGCCAGCCAGCGGCTGGCCGGTGTCGGCATCTCTGACAACACCCTCGACTTTCGCCGTGTTAAGCGCCTGGGCGAAAGCCGAACCGGTTGCCAGCAATGCCAGCATCAGGCCGAGTACTACCGCTCGTAAGCTGTAGGCTTTACCATTCATGGACATACACCCTCCAGAATTGTGAAGATGTTGAACCGGACAATACAATTTTTCGATGGTTCATTTACCTCCTTCCATCGCCTTCCGATAGCACAGTTATTGACACAGACCATACCGCGCCGGAATAAGCGCTCTTCAGATTTATTATTTTCCGCGGCACTCCTTTCGTCCCGAGGAATTTTCCTCGCCGCGCCTGGGATCAGGCCAACGGGAGGTTTCTATAAATGCAACGGCGAGTTTGATAAAGCTCAATTAAGCTCAGGCATAACAATCGCCGGAGTTTTGGCCTTCAGTCCGAAAACCGGCTGGCCAGAGATTCCAGCGTTTCGATCATGCGTTGAGATTCGCCTGACTTATCGAAGAAAAAATCCGCGCCCGCCTGCTCGCATTTCTTCCGGTATTGGGGAAAGGGATAATTTGTGAACATGATCACAATCGGACAGCTGTCATCCTGCTTAATCTGCTCCAGAACCTCAATCCCGGTGCCCTCCGGCATTCTGATATCCAGCAGCGCAACGTCTGGTTTTATCTTCCTGATAATTTTCAGCGCCTGTGCCCCGCTGCAAACGCTGCCGGCAATTTCGACATCTTTCAGGCCGGACAAAGCTTCCGCCAGATGTTCCCGCATGATCTTGGAGTCGTCGGCAATTACTACTCTCATCTTCTACCCGTTCAGTGGTATGCTGAAACCATCACGCTAAGACGGTTCCGAACAATGGTCATCGGTTAAGCATCGGAGTGTGTCTGCGCACTGTCTTTGTCTTCGAGAGAGCCAAAATAGTATCTAAGCCACTCGCGGTTTCGGGATGAACCTGGCGATTGGTAAGGTCAGTGGAATGATTTTTTCTGCGAGGCTCACAAAGTTTCACCTATGGAGCTTTCCTCCCGTTTACCGGTTGTGTTGATGACATGGCGGTATTACACTTCTACGGCTGCATTTTATGATATAATGAGCCGTTATAAACTATGTATAGTTGGATTACTATTTTCAGGTGGCAGTTTGTCTGAATATTTTGTAGCGGATTGTACTACTAAGATGGAATCTACCGTGGGAAGAAAGAATACCTGGCGGGAGGCTAACTGATAAATCCTTCATTGATGGCGTAGTACATGATCTGGGCGTTGTTTTCGAGCTTCATTTTCTCCAGTACGCGCATCCGGTATGTGCTGATCGTGTTGACACTCAGCAGCATCTCCTCCGCGATTTCTCCAACTGTTTTACCGGATGCGATCATCTCCATTACCTGGAACTCGCGGTCGGACAGCTTTTCGTGAGGCTTCTTGGTGGAATCGTCCTTGAGGTAATCCAACAACTGGTCGGCCATCGACGAGCTGACATACTTACCCCCGTGAGCCAGTTTCTGAATGGCGCTCGATAACTCCTGAGGTGCGCTCTCCTTGGTCAGATACCCGCTGGCGCCAGCACGAACCAATCTTACAGCGTACTGCTGCTCGGGATGACGGCTTAGAATAAGGACAGGGGTAGAGATTTTCATCTTTTTGACCTGCTTGAGCACGTCCAGTCCGCTCATGCCTGGCATGGAGATATCCAGCACAAGCACATCGTAATTATTGCCGTTGAGCCGCTCGAGCACTTCAGGGCCGCTTTCCGCCTCATGGACATCGAACAAGTCCTTGGTCTCGGTCAGTATTTCCCGCAGGCCCTTGCGGACAATCGGATGGTCGTCAGCTATCAGGATTTTGATCATCTTCGTCCCCCTCCTCCGTCAATTTGACACTTACCCTGACGGTTGTTCCCTTGCCCGGCTCTCCCAGAAAAACAACCTCCCCGCCCCATGGATGAATCCGCTCACGCATACCCATAACCCCAAACGAGCGGGAATTCTCCACCTGCTCCCTGGTGATCCCCCTGCCGTTGTCACGAACCTCCAGCACCAGGTAACCATTTTGACGCAACAGGCTGACCCAGGCGTGGGTGGCCCCGGCATGGCGGGCAATATTAGTCAGGGTTTCCTGAAAAATCCTGAAAATCGCAGTCGCCAGTTCATCCTCCAAAGTCTCCTCATCGGCCTCTATTTTCAGTTCGCACTTGATTGCGGTCCGCCCGGCAAATTCGTCCAGTTGCCACTCGATCGCCGCGCTCAGGCCCAGATCATCCAGCAGCGCCGGCCGCAGGTAGGTGGATATTCTCTGCACGGAGCGGTTGGTGATATCGATCAGACGCAGCATCGCGTCTGCTTTTTCCCTCAGTTCAGGGATGTCATCGGGTATTTTTTTCTTCATACCGTGCAGATCAAGTTGAAGAGCCGTGAGGTCCTGCCCCAGCTCGTCGTGTATTTCACGGGCTATCTTCGTGCGCTCCTGCTCCCGTACCATCTGAAGATGAAGGGCCAGCTCACGCAGCTGCTGACGGCTGCGCTTCAATTCATTCTCCATTTGAACCCGTTCGGTAATGTCCTCGAACAGCAACCTGGTAAACGTCGTATTATCCTGTACATCGCGGCCGATCTTGAGCTTGTACACCTTTCCGACCAGGTTCGGGTCGCGAAGATTCACATCCATGTCGAAGGTCAGCTTGAATTGATCCAGGCTGAACATGCTTTTGCGTGTGAACACTTTAAGGTCGTATATCTCCAGATCACCTGAATATGTTGTGAATCCCACGAAATTCGAGAGGTCGTAAAGCGCGTGCGGGTCGATCATGGTCATCGGCTCGGCTTCCACGCCACTGGACAAATCAGTCATTTTTCTGGTCAGCCTGCCGCCGGTGCGCTCGATCTCAATCTTGTATTCAGTGTCCGGCTTCAACGTTTCCGGGCGGGAGACTATATCGACGCACATTCGTTGAAACCGGGCCAGTCTGTTCCCGGACGAACCAGTACAAATCGTGTAGCCGGTTATTTCGGGGTAGTTGGACATACCGCCCGGAAATCCAGAAAGAATCGCGGAAACGTCCAGGATGTTCTCTTTAATGCTCGAGGTCCTGGTGACGTATTCCAGACGGATATCCTCATCGGCGCCGCCGAATCCCTGATGGTACATTACATAACAGTCGTGGGGGTCGTTGGGATTGGCCCGATGGACCAGCCTGCATTTGCCCTCCTGCTCAACGACATTCCACCTGCTCTCGTCGTCTCCAACAGAGCAGATCCATGTCTCGCCTATCCTGTCCTTCGGTTCCAGTCCCTCGTAGCGCAATTCCCACGGACCGCCCTCGTCGTAGGGCAACCGCTCCAGGCGTTCCACTGCCTGCTGATATGCCATAATTTTGTCGTAATCCACGCCGATCAGAAATTCATTGAGCGAGGCACGTCGTTCGGCCAGATCAAGTACTGTGCTGGTAAACAGCAGAAACGAACTCGAGTAGCCGACTATCTGCCATTTTTCATTGAGCAACAACTCCGGATTGTGGACAGTCGAGCGGATAGTATAAATATCCGGAGCCAGTTGCACCCTGCTGCCCGGTGTCAGATCTATCTCCGCCGCCTTCGCCTTTTTCTCTTTTGGGGAAGAGGCAACCCGGGAGGCGTTATTCTCTTTATCTTTACGGTCTCTGGACATGGATTATCAATTCCTCGATTAGTTTCCAAACCCGCGATAACTGCCTGTCCGGCTTACTCGCTGGTATTAGTCCTGTTACAATAGCAAGAGTCTGGCAACATATCTACTTTTACGACAATAAGACCTTGCGATAGCATTGTCAAATTGCAAATATCTCCTCATGGATAACCGGCGCGGAACAGCGCCCTTCCTGAAACTCCATTCAATATTGCAAAAAAGAAGAACGGCCGGTACAACGCGGATATGAGGCTGACAGTTTGGGAATATACAGCCTGACTCAGTCTGCTAACATCTTTACTCGTTTCCGGGGAACAGGTCGCCATCAGATACTGTTGCTATTTGTATTTGCTTCTGATATCCTGAATTAAAATAGTGAAGTGAAGCTACTCTGAACAGGAGAGGCGGCCATGGATTTGGAATTCAAGGAGTATTTTCTGGCGCGCTGGAAAAAATATTTTCCCGGCGCGGAGTTGCCGTTGGTATTTTTCTACGACGAGAATCCATCAGACGTGAAAATAATGTCCGAACCCAAAGGCTGGCGTTGCTTTATCTCCGAGCTGATCAGGGTTCGACGGGGGCGCTCACTGGCGTTTGACTCTTCGGCTGTGCCCTGCAGGGGAGGAAAACGTTATCTGGGGTTTACCACCGAATTATTCCCTAAATTCGACTATTTCCTTTCCTGCGGCCTCGATGGTGAAATAGAGGGGGAGCGCTTTAAAAAATCTCCCGAACTGGTGAGGCAGTTGATGTATGATTTCAAGGAATTGCCTGCCCCATCGCGTTATCTCGTCTTCAAACGCTGGGATAAGCTTGCCGAGAACGATGTTCCCGAGGGGGTGGTGTTTTTCACCCATGCGGACATTCTCTCCGGATTGTTCACCCTGGCCAATTTCGACCGTCCGGACACCGATGGCGTGTACACGCCGTTCTCCTCGGGTTGCGGCTCGATCGTGCGGTTGATTCGTCTGGAGGCAACCAAAGAGAACCCACGGGCTGTGCTGGGGATGTTTGACGTGTCGGCGCGGATGTCGGTGGAGAGCAACCTGCTTAGTTTCGGAGTGCCGTTCGGGCGCTTTCGCCAGTTGGTGGAAAACATGGACGAGAGCTTCCTGATCACAGCTTCCTGGGACCAGGTGCGTAAAAGGTTTGCACGGGAAGCTGCCGCTAAGAAAAAGTAAGGGCGACTCTTGCATTTCTCTTAGCGTGGATTCAGCTGACGGGTCTCCGACTCCCGCAGACGAGTTGTCAGTTGCCCGTTTGCGAATGCGAATTCCGCCCGGCTGGCGTAAATCTCCTCCCCGTGGCCCACCGCTCCGGTGCTCGCTCTAATCTCCGGCGATGCGCACTTCCCCTGTGCAGGATAACCACCACTGCCAGCATCTCCGTTACCAACTCTTCCCGCATTCCTGCACTTCTCCACGTTTCTTCAGATTAACCTCAATCTGCAATAATCCATAAAAACAGCACACCGCTAAAAATCAGGGGTATAGAGGAACAGAATATAGTGGATATTTTATTCCACATAATGCCGGGAAAGGGAGAAACATGGGACAAAAAATACATGCGGCGGCACTGCTGGCTTGCGTGATAATACTGAACTCCTGCACCACCGGCACGGCCGGCGAGCGCGAGCAGCGGCTTTCGGAATCGGAAATCGGAGGTAAGGAAATGTCTCAGCTTGTAAAAGTTGTCAAAAGCGAGCGGGAGTGGAGAGAGAGTCTCACTCCCGAACAATATCGTGTCACCCGCGAAGCCGGCACCGAGGGTGCGTTCACCGGCCAGTATCACAAATTCAATGGCGTGGGATCATATGAATGCGTGGCTTGCGGCCTGAAACTGTTCGATTCGGCGCACAAGTTCAGCAGCGGTACGGGCTGGCCCAGTTTCTGGCGTACGGCGCAGGAGGGACATGTGGCGGAGATCGATGACAGTGGCTGGGGAATGCGACGGGTGGAGGTGCTCTGCGCCCGCTGCGACTCTCATCTGGGGCACGTATTTTCCGATGGTCCCCAGCCGACAGGGATGCGCTACTGTGTCAACTCCGCGGCACTGAAATTTGTGGCCGCGCTCAAGTGAGAGCGGTCATTCAAGCTTTAGCGCGGCTTTGAGTCTGTCAATATCCACGGCCTCCCGCACATGCCCGTGGTGGCCGCTGAGCGTGGTGGCCCGCACCACCGAGGCGATTATCGCCTCCTCGGCGGCTTCGGCGGCAGCGATAAACAGGCCGCTGGCGGCAGCGTTGGCCAACGGAGCGCGCGGGGCCAGATGGTCCGGGCCACCGTGCGGTACCCGCATTTCCGGGCTGACTGAGAAAGCGACAGCGTAGTCCCCGCTGCCGTTGGAGAAATTTGCGCCCGTACGGGCCATCCCGCTAAAAACACGCAGGGCCATGCGCTTAAGATTCCTGTACTCCAACGGCGCGTCGGTGGCCACCACCATCACACACGAGCCACCCCGCCCGGTTTCCCCGCTGTTTTGGTGCTGAGTTATTTTAGTACCATTGATTGTCAGCACGCCGCCGAAATTTGTCTGCGCTATCACGCCCACCGTGTAGCTCCGCCCATCCAGCTCCACCACCCTGCTGCTGCTGCCGATTCCACCCTTGAACCCCAGGCAGCCGGTACCCGTCCCCGCGCCCACGCATCCCTGCTCAACAGGGGCTGTGGAAGCGCCCTCGATAGCCGAGATAACATCCTGCTCGCTTACAGCCCTGGCGCGGATATCATTGAGGTAACCATCGTTGGTCTCGGCCACCAGCGGGTTGATCGAGCGCACCTGCTCCATCCCCGGCAGGGCCAGCAGGTAGGTAAGCACGGCGTCGGCGGTGCGGGGCACCGCCAGGGTGTTGGTCAGCAGGATCGGCGATTCGATAGTGCCCAGCTCGTTGACCTGGGTACTGCCGGCCAGCTTGCCGAACCCGTTGAACGTGACCACCGCAGCGGGGACTTTCTCCAGAAAGACGTTCCCGCCGTGGGGAATAATCGCCGTGACCCCGGTACGGATATTCTCACCTTTAACAATAGTCGTGTGGCCCACCCGCACACCGGGCACGTCGGTAATGTCGTTATGCTCCCCCACCGGCAGCGAGCCGATTATTATCCCCAACTGGCGGGGCGAGAGACGGGGGGCCTGTTGTGATTGGGCCTGCCCAATCGCGGGAAAGAATCCCATCACAACTAAAAAGCACACGGCAAAAAAATTCATAAAAAACCTACCTTACGGTTATTGTACTCCAGCCGTACCAGCTTTCCCCGGTAGCGCCATCCACAGCCAACTGTATCCGCGGAGTGCCGTAGTGGGGATCGAGCAGGGCCAGCTCAAGCGCGTACTCACCGGCGGGAATATCATCCGGCACACTCAGCACCGGGCTGATCGCGATCTCTCCCGGCAGCCAGGAGCGGATATCCACATCCGTGCGCATTTCCCAGGCCTCTCCGCTGGCCGTGTTTTTCAGGCGCACCGCCAACGGGTAGGCGTAGTAACAGGGTACCACGCCCACGTTTGCCCAGTCCATGCTCAGCGCCAGACGGCCACCGGCTTTTACACCGGAGGGATGAGCCAGACGCCTCAGCACGAAACGATAGCCCATTTTTTTGGCCCACTCGTCGTAGGTTTCAAGCCACTCGTCCGGCATATCGTCGTAGCTGGGTCCATAGACCATGTTCATCACTGAGATATGCCAGTCCAGCGATTGCTGGATCGTGATATCACGGGTCTGCTCTTTAGACAGGTTGCCACCCATCCCGTCGAAATACCAGGTGGTGCCGGTGCCGCAGGCCTCAAACGCAATCGGAGCGTGCATCCAGGCATCCTGAGCTTTAGAATCCTCGATAGCCGGGGGATAACTATGCACCATGTGGTTCCAGCCTGGCCCCCACATGCCCCAGTCCCCCAGGCAGTCGGCGCGGTAGCCGGTTCCGCTGGCGATACCGTAGGCCAATTGCGCCGCGCCGCCGATCAGCATCACCAGCTTGGATTTTTTGAAATTATCGAGATAGAGGTCCATGATACCGCGCAGGGTAGAGTCCGGCGGCAGGGTGAATTTATCACCGCCGGGCGTGCCCGCGTTGTTCCATTCACCCCAACTGCCCACCGAGCCGATATCCACGTGATGGATATCCGGGTGCCCGTCGTAGCGGCTGGCCATGGCCTTTATCAGCCGCTCGTGGTGCTCGATAAAGATGGGATCAGCGTAATCGGGCATAAATCCCAGCGAGTGGTTGTTGTCGTCGTAGTAGCTGCCGCCAACCCCCTTGTCTATCAGCCACTGGGGCACATGGATTGCGCCGTTCATGCACATGATCCTCCAGGCCAGCACCATGTTCTCGCTGCGGACCTGATCCAGGACTCCATCGATCATGCCGAAATCTATCTGGCCGTCGGCAGGCTCAACTTCATCCCAGTACCAACGGTAATAGGCAGTGGAGCAGAGCGGATATTTAGGGTTCCAGCCCCTGAGGTTCGAGTCCGTTGTGTTGGGCGAGGTGAACCCCACTCCGGGGTTGAGCAGGTACTCATCGCTTTGTACCGGATTGACCACCACGTCCAGCACACTCTGGCCACGCCAGAGCAAGTCAAGCAGAAGGTCCAGCGGGTCGGCGCTGTTAACAATACCGTCGGCGTTGTAGTCCAGCGTACTGTCGGCCTTTCCGCTCCTGGCCTCCAGCAGAAGCGCCAGCACATCACCAAACCCCACCCGCCCGTCACCGTTGTAGTCCCCGCGTGTCTGTACAACAACCGCTTGGGCCAGCAGCAGGCCCGCTGCAACCACGGCGATACCGATCACCAGCGCCAGCGGACGTTTTATCCACAAAACACTTGCTTGCATATTAATTCTCCGTTCAATGTATCTCAATTTCGCTAATCCAGTACCAGCCGTCCTCACCCAGTCCCTCGTTGGCCAGTTTGATTCCGGGCTTGCCGGTGGAGGTATCAAGCAGGCCCACGCCCAGTTCATACGTGCCAGCGTCTATAGTTTCCGGTACAGGCACTGTCAGTTGCAGGGGGATAGAGCCCGGCAGCCAGAGGGTTACATCCACACCGGCATCGATATTTACCACCTCACCCGTGCTTTTGTTCAGCAAACGGAAAGTGAGCGGATAATTACGGTAGAGAGGGGCCACGCCGCCGTTTTCCCACTCCATCTCCACCAGCATCATCCCGCCCGGCTTTGCGCCATCAGGATGGACCATCCGCTTAAGGGCGAACCTGTAACCCATCCTTTTCTCGAATTCGGTAATTGCGGGCCACCACTGCTCGGGTACGCCTTCGGTGGCGTTATTGAGCACCGAAACATGCCAGCGAAGAGCCTCGGAGAGAATAAAATCCAGGTCCCAGTCCTTCTCGAACCAGTAATTGATCGTCCAGCAGGTCTCAAACACCACGGGAGCGGTTTTCCAGGCATCGTTAGCATCGGCCTCGTCCAGGGCCTGCTGGTAAAAATCCTCCATGTGGCTCCAGTCGTCGTTAAATCCGCCCATGTCTCCCAGGCAGTCGGCACGCCAGCCCGCACCGTTGGCCACCGCGTACCTCAGGCCTTCCTTACCGCCGATCAGCATGATCAGCGGAGTTTTTTTCCAGTGGTCCAGGTAATGGTCGATAATGGTCCTGCGGGTGGAGTCATCGGGCATCTCCATGCCTGTACCGCCGGTGTGCCACTCACCCCAGCGCCCCACCGTGCCGATATCGAAATGATCCATGTCCGGGTGCCCGTCATAGCGGCGGGCCAGGGCGCTAATCAGGTTCCTGTGCTTTTCCAGAAACACCGGGTCGTCGTAATAAGGCTGCCAGTTGTCCGGGTTGTCGCGGTAAGGCTCGCCTTTTGCCCCGGCCTCCCGCACCCAGAGCGGCACACTGGGCTTTCCGTTCTGGCACATCACCCGGAAATTGAGCTTCTGCCCCTCCGTCCGGCAACGCGCCAGCACGCTGTCTATCATGCCGAAACGAATCTTGCCTTCTTCCGGCTCAATCAGGTCCCAGTACCAGCGGTACTGGACCACGCTGCTGGGCGGGTGAAGCCGGTCGCCGATAGCGGAGTTGTACTGATGAGTGGTGGCGAATCCCCGTCCGGGGTTGCGCAGAGTGCTGTCTATCCCGGCGGGCGTAACAGTGATCATTGTGGTCCCGCCGCAGCCGAGCAGCGCCAACGTCAGCAAGGTGCAAAATAAACGAACAGGCTTTGTCATCAATGGTTCTCCTGATTAGAAATTCGCTTGATTTTCTGCTTTTTGAAGTGCGTTAATAATAACCGGCCGCAGGACATACTTCAAGAAACGGCAACATCCCCGTTGCGCACGGCGTTTACCGGCGTAACATTCGGCTATACCCGCCAGAAAGTACTTTTTCGCTCTTTTCGCCACACTTGACCGATGCGCGAGTGATGGGTATGTTGCGAATCAGGCGGCACAACAATAATGAGGAGGGGAAAATGGCAAGCTGGAAAGAAGAGTACAGTGTTGGGATCAGTGAACTGGACGACCAGCATAAGTCACTGTTCGGCTTACTGGACAAGCTCTCGGTGGCAATCGAGCAGAAAGACAAACTGAGCATGGGCTATATTGTTACCAGCCTTGAGCTTTATGCGGTGTTCCATTTTTCCTCCGAGGAGCATCTGCTGGCCAAGTACGGTTACGCAGGTCTGGGCAAGCAGGAGAAGGAGCACTTGGCTTTCAAGAAGCAAGTGGCCGGCTTCAAGGCGGAGATGACCGATGGAGACAAAATCCGGCTGGCTACCGAGATCAAACAATACCTGTTCGACTGGTGGGTGAGCCACATTATCGACCTGGATAAAAAATACTCTCCGTTCCTGATCGAGAAGATGGGCGGCCAGTAATAATTGACAAAATCAGGGCTTAGCGGGGAAGTAGTTATATTCTTCCTCCAGCCCCAGCATCTCGATAGCTTCCTTGCCAGGTCTGGGCTTGAAATCAGGCGTCTCGTAATATTCCCCATTTTCCCATTTGCGCTCCTGGCCGGTGATCCGCGGGTCAGCGGTGGCGCTCAGGTAGTCCTCCAGGGCATTGGACAACTCCGCTTTCCGCGTTGTGTATTCCTCTGAGTCCGCCACATTATTCATCTGCCGCGGGTCATTGCGCAGGTCGAACAATTCCTCCGCCGGGCGCTTGCCGAACGCGCGCGTGAACAACGGCTTGATCTCCGGGTCATCTTTGTTCGCCAATAGATAAAGCTTGGTAGGGCAAGGATAGTGCAGCATGTGCGCATCGCAATCCCCGTACAACGGGGGATCGCCTCCGGGCCAGCGATCCGGCTCATAGTTTCTGAGATAAAGGAAATCCCTGGTCCTGATAGCCCGCGCGGGATAACCCAGCCCGTTCATCCGGCACAGGGCGTGACGTTCACGGGCGGTGAATACGCGGTCCCTGGAGGGATCGATACGGCCGGAGCGGGAACTGAACAGTAAGTCGGTCATGCTCCTGGCTGTCATCTCTTCAGGTACAGGCTGCCCGGCTATTTCAAGAAATGTGGGAGCCAGATCGTTAAGGTTGATAAAATCTTCAACCGTCCTGCCGGCAGGAATTTTATCCGGCCAGGAAAAAATCAGCGGAATTCTGGTTCCGAAATCATAAAGGTTCGCCAACCCCCGTGGCATCTGCCAGCCATTGTCGCTGCAGATCACGATCAATGTGTTTTCCCGCTGCCCTGATTCATCAAGCGTCTTAAGGATTTCTCCAACCTCTGTATCAAATTTCTGGATCTCATAATAGTAGTCACAGATATCGCCCCGCACGTCATCGTTGTCGGGAAGGTACTCCGGCACCTCAACCTCTGCCGGATTCATTCCCGAGGCCTCTCCCGAGCCGACTTCATACGGACGGTGGGGATTAACGCTGCTAAACCAGTAGCACCAAGGCTTATCCGCGGTGTTGCCTCCCAGAAACTCATTGAACGATGCATAAGTCTTGCCGCCATGGTCGTTTTCACGACCGCTGTCTTCCACACTGCCCGGCCCCCAGCCCTTACCCTCGGAACCGACATAATAACCGGATTCCTGCAGCAGGTCAGTGTAGAACGGGAACTTATCCGGCAGGATGCCCCACAGGTTGGCCCCTTCCTCGAGCCGCCAGATATCCTGGCCTGTGAGCAGCCCGGCGCGCGCCGGGCTGCACGAGGGGGCCGCGCAGAAAGCGTGGCTGAATTTCACCCCCTGCCCGGCTATCCGGTCGATATTCGGAGTGCTTACCACCCGGTCACCGTAACAGCCAAGGTGATTCCACGAATGGTTGTCGGACATCAGCAGCAGGATATTCGGACGTTTTTTTTGCTCTCCCGGGCGACATGCTGATCCCAGCGCAAGCAACGGCAACACGGTTTTCAGCAACTGGCGGCGATTAAGGCTCATTGTCTGTTCCCGTGGCAAGAGTTATCGGTTGTTAACCATCAGGGAGAGTGTGATTGTATCCAAAATAACGGTTGAGAAAAATATATCAATCGTTTCACCTGTTATTCCTTTTATCCAATACCAGTAAAAAAGCTCTCAGGGAATTCCCTGAGAGCTTTTTTACTCTGCCTGCTTTATTCTCATAATCAGCCCTTTGTGCTGGCCTGTGGTATCTCCGGCGCTTTTTTCATCGACAGTGCTATCCGCTTGCGCTCGATATCCACCGAGACCACTGTGACGCTCACCTGCTGGCGCAGCTTGATCTCATCGCGGATATTCTTGACAAACTTGTCGGCCACCTGGCTGATATGCACCAGCCCGTCCTGGTGAACTCCGATATCCACGAACGCGCCGAAATTGGTGATATTGGTCACGATACCCGGCAGACGCATCCCCGGCTCAAGGTCCGCCATGCTGTTGACATCGCTGGAATAGCTGAATGGCTCGAACGCCGGGCGGGGGTCGCGGCCCGGACGCGCCAGCTCTGTCATGATGTCTTCCAGCGTGGGCAAACCGACATCGTCACCCACGTACATGTCTATCTCGATTTTGGCACGCATGGTCTCGTCGCGGATCAACTCGATCACCGCACAACCGGTATCGGCCGCCATGCTCTCCACCAGGCCGTAGCGCTCCGGATGCACCGCGCTGGCGTCCAGCGGGTTCTCGCCATCGTGAATCCGCAGGAATCCCGCCGCCTGCTCAAACGCTTTGGGACCCAGGTAGGGAACCTCGCCAAGCTGCTTCCGGCTGGAAAACGGCCCGTTCTTGTCGCGGAATTTTACAATCTCCTTTGCCAGTCTTGGTCCCAATCCCGAAACATATGTCAGCAGACGGCTGCTGGCGGTGTTAAGCTCCACGCCCACCCGGTTGACACAACTGATTACTGTGTCGTCCAGGCTCTGCTTAAGGTTCTTCTGGTCCACATCGTGCTGGTACTGGCCCACACCAATCGAGCGTGGCTCAATCTTCACCAGCTCGGCCAGCGGGTCCATCAGCCTGCGGCCGATAGAGACCGCCCCGCGCACGGTAAGATCGTGGTCCGGAAACTCCTCGCGCGCCACCTCGCTGGCGGAGTACACCGATGCCCCGGCCTCGTCGACCAGCACCACCTGCACCCCATCGGGAAGGCTCAGCGTGCGCAGCCACTGCTCGGTTTCACGGCCCGCCGTGCCGTTACCCACCGCAATCACCAGGCTGCCATGCTCTGCCAGGAGTTTTTGCAAGGTTTTCCCGGCGGCTTCTTTTTTCTGTTGGGGAGGGTGGGGAAAAATAGCATCGTGGGCCAGCAGCTTGCCCTGGGCATCCAGGCAGCAGATTTTGCAGCCCGTGCGGAAACCCGGATCGACAGCCAGGGTTGGTTTGCCACCCAGCGGCGAGGCCAGCAGCAGCTCCCTGAGGTTACTGGCGAACACGGAGATCGCATCGGCCTCGGCCAGCTCCCGCACCTCGCCCCGGATTTCGGTCTCGATAGAGGGGGCCAGCAGACGCTTGTAGCCATCCTCCACTGCCAGGCGCACCTGGGCGCTGTCCGGGCCCGTGCCGCTCACGGACATATCGGCCAGGATATCCAGCGCCTCGGCCTCATCGGGCTGGAAGCGAAGAGAGAGAAAACCCTCGTTCTCCCCGCGCCTCATGGCCAGCACCCTGTGGCTGGGAGCCTTGCCCAGCGGCTCCTCCCATTCAAAATAGTTGCGGTACTTACTGCCCTCGGCCTCCTTGCCACGAGCCATTCTGGAGCGGATAGTCCCGCGGCCGTTGAACAGCTCGCGCATGGCCTCGCGCGTCTCGCGGTCTTCGGCAATATTCTCGGCAATAATGTCCCGCGCCCCGGCCAGTGCGTCCTCCACCGTTTCCACTTCCTGCTCCGGGTCCACATAATTTGCGGCGGCTTCCAACGGATCGATACCTGTCTGCTCGTAAATCAGGTCCGCCAGCGGCTCCAGCCCACGCTCGCGGGCAACAGTGGCCCGGGTGCGGCGTTTGGGCCGGTAGGGACGGTAAATATCCTCAAGCTCGGTCATCGTTTCCGCGCCCATGATTGCGGCCCGCAGTTCATCGGTAAGCAGCTCGCGCTCTTCCAGCGAGGCCAGGATTGCATCGCGGCGCTCATCGAGCTCGCGCAATTGTTTGAGCCTGTCGCGGACGGCGGTTACTTCCACCTCGTCCAGGGTGCCGGTGGCTTCCTTACGGTAGCGGGAGATAAAGGGCACGGTGGCGCCCTCATCCAGTAGTTTTGCCGTGGCGTCCACTTGTGTGGTGCGGACACCCAGTTCGGCGGCTATTCGTTTGACGTGTTTTTGCTGAAGGTCCGTGCTCAAATTCTCTCCGTTCTTTCCTGTTAGTTTAAGCTTTTCCTGTGTGCCTAATTTGCCCCTGTGCCGGGATGGTGTCAAGGCAGCGGTGTATTTCTGGAATTTGATTCCGCCATGGATTAGCTTGATTTAAAGAAGCTATGAATATCCTGTTACCGGACCGGGAGACAAACCAATGAAACGCAGAGACTTTTTTCGCACCAGCGCCGGGTTCAGCGCGGTAATGCTGGCCCCTGGCGTATTCAGTTGCAGCGTGCCGCGGGGCAAGGCCCGTGCGTTCGACTTCCAGACTATCGACAACGCGGACACGCTGGTGCCAATCACACGGGTCACGCCGCCTGATGGCCACTACATCCACACCTACTACGATATCTGCTCCCTCAGCCCGTCGCAGCGCTACCTGGCCACGTCCAGGCTGCCCGGCCTGAGCAGACTCCCAGCCCTGGGTGACGGCCACACTGTGGACTGCTGCGTGATAGACCTTAAAGAACACACTATCCGCACGGTTTACACAACAAAATGTTTCGGCTACCAGGTGGGGGCCAATATCGAGTGGGGCGCAACAGACCGTAACTTGTACGCCAACGACATTATCGATGGGCGGGCGGTCTGTGTGCGGATCGACATCGAGAGCGGCGAGACCAGGGCCTATGCGGGAGCCAAGTACAGTATCGCTCCCGATGAGTCGGCGGTGATCGCGTTCCCGCTGGAGTACCTTAACGTGACCCAGCAGGGCTACGGCGCACCCAGCCCTGATCCGGCGAATCCAACCGCCCTGCCGCCCGGCGCGGCCACTGATGAGGGAGTCTGGAAAACGGACCTTGCCACCGGCGAGAGAAAATTACTCTACAGCCTGGCCGATGTGGCCGCGCATATCCCCGAACCGGCGGAACACTCGATGGACGGGGCTACGTTTTACTTCTGGCACTGCAAGTACAACCCGCAGGGGACCAGGATCATGCAGGTGATGCGCTGCAAGTTCCCCGATGGCTGGGGCCGCGAGAACGCGATGGCGTTTACGGTCAGCGCCGATGGCGCCCAAATCCATCACACACCCAGCGAACCGGTGTGGCAGCACATGGGCGGGCACCCGAACTGGCATCCCGATGGCGACCATCTGCTGCGCAACCTTAAGCCCGGTGGCGGCCCGGAGAGGTTCTGCAAACTGCGCTATGACGGCAGCGGGGGGATTCAGGTCCTCTCGGAGAAATTCAAGGGCGGAGGGCACCCCACGCTGGAACCCCGTGAGCGGTTCTGCATTACCGACTCGTTCCCCGAAAAAGATGGCCGTCAACTGGTGCGAATCCGCCTGATCGACCTGGAGCGGGAAGAGGAGACCGCTGTCTGTACCCTGCCCACCCTGCCGCGCTCCGGGCTGGTGGACTCGGTGTTCCGCTTCGATGGGCACCCGTTCTGGAGCAGGGATTACCGCAAGGTGGTGTTCCAGGCCGCCCCCGATGGCATGCGCCAGTTGTACATGGCGGACCTGAGCGAGGTTGTTGCCTGATTTTTTTACTGTTTATTCTTTAGAGACCTTTGATTTACTCAAAAAATTGAAAAAATTGTGAGGGGAAGAGACAAAACCTTTTAAAAAAGGTTCTTTTCTCTCCCCCTCAAACTCCCCCTCTCTTTTTCCAAAACTTTTTATTAAGGGACATATCTGTAATTAGGCAA